>Ga0209372_1000251_pt1 | contig 35106 bp, 32 predicted proteins | sample AgamicAtPe_FD_187170 | JGI IMG/M metagenome (GOLD analysis project Ga0209372, IMG submission 187170) | Agave microbial communities from Guanajuato, Mexico - At.P.e (SPAdes) (version 2) | ecosystem: Host-associated > Plants > Phyllosphere > Phylloplane/Leaf | place: Guanajuato, Mexico | collected... | reverse complement strand
TCGCGTGAAACAAAATCGATCTGACACGCGCTGAGCAAGGCATGAAAAGTTGAAAGGATTCAGGCGGGCGGAGATATCTGTTGAGGTGTTAATGTAAACACAACTCTGCCAGCCAAGTGCTAATGCGGTTTGCCGCGGGCGGGCGCGCGGGCCGCCAGGGCGAGTGGGCGGTCGGTCGGACGGACGGGCGAGCTGTGTAATTGGATTAAAACAAGCGAGCCGAGGGAGGAGCGCTTTTGTCACTGACAAGTGCGCACTGGCTTACCCTTGGCGCGAGCTCCCTCCTGCGGCCGGACGGACGCAAACTGATGGGCCCCCTCCAAGGCGGCCCTCGTGCCGCTGGTCCTGGGGCCGGGAGCTGAGCGCGCGAGATAGCAGATATTACGCCTCACTAAGCGCGCCAAGGGGCCGCCCGATAGCGAGCCGAGGGGGCGCGATATTGGAGCGACTGGCGGCGGCGGCTGCGGCGCCAATCTTGTGATGAATCTTGTTGATTCATCCGGCCAGAGGAGTGGCGGCCAGCCAAGCAACGTCAACACGCTGGCCGGATGTGCGACAATCAACACACTCACTTGAAAAACTGGCCCCTCCCTCCTGGCGCCTCCAAGCGGCCGCCGGAACTTGCGCGCCCGCCCGCCCGCTCGCTCGCTCGAGGGCGCCCACTCGCATTATGATGATCGATTGCATAATGGCGCCGGCGAGAGACCTCGCAAGCGGCCGGCCGAGCCAGCGGCCAGCAAATGGGCCGCAAAAGTGTCCCGCTTGTTGGCGCCCTCGAGCTCGCTTGCCCGGCTTGCTCCAGTCGCCGCCACCTCGGAAGTTGCGGGCGCCTTTGTGTGCTGCGCTTGGCGGCGGGATTGTTGCCGCTGGCCGAGTTAAGCGGCCAGCAATGCCATTCATCATTTCCATCCATCAGCCGCGCTCATCGGCGCCCTCGCTTCGTCCCGGAAGAGGCAGTGGCGCCGCCGCCGGTCAGGCCAGACTCTGGAGCAGCCGGCGAGCGCGCGCATTCTGAAGATTGAGCGACTTCCGCTGCCCGGGGCTCCTGCGCAAACTTGGGGCGCCCACGCGCCGGATACATCTTGGCGCCGCAAACACAAAGGCGACACAATGGTGACCGATCGGCCCGCCTGCTTCCACCGACGACTATGTAATCGTTTCCGGCTAGCAAACGCCATCAGTGGTCCAGGGCGGCCGGTTGGCGGGTCTAGAAATCGTGGCCGCGGAGAGAGGCGCACATTGGCTGCCGCTGCGAGCAGTGGACTGGCCGCCAGTTTCGCGGCCGGTTGAAAAATTAATCTCGTCACCTGTTCGTGGCGTTGGCCTCGCTCGCCCGCGAAACCTGAGCCAAGGTGGTGGCCGCTCGTTGCAGCGGTTGCGAGCGGGCGTGGGCGTGGCCGCGGCCGCATATTCAGGGGGCCAAGCTGCTGCTGGGGGAAGCATGGAAACAGAATAGGGTGGACCATTATGGGCCCCGCAAACCTTTGCCGGCCAGCTCCAGTGGGCCCACTTTTGCCCCGACTGCGGCGCTTGCATGGCTAGCGAGTTGGCGCCGGCAAGTGGAAGCTGGCTGCCCTTTTGCCAGCGAGCGGTGATCAATCAAGTGTCAGCGGCAACATCTTGGAGACTGAGTGATGTTTCATCCCCGAAAGAAGTGGATCCGATGGGAGGAGGAGCAACCCAGTTTCTAAACATTTATTTTGGTCTTTGAACTGGCGCAAGTTTGTCTGGTCCAGCTCAAGCCGGCTCGGGCGGCGCCAGTGACGCAATGCAAGCCTTTGTTTGGCCCCCTTCAGCCCAGAGCGCCGAGCAGTTCGAGATGCCAGCTGGAGGCCATTTGAGGTGGGGCCAGCCAAAAGCTGAACTAGGCGGGCGCCAAAGATGCATTCGTGGCCGCTAGACTGGTGGCGCTGGCTGGACCAGGTGAGATTTAGGGGTCGTCATTCTAATGAGCTCATTTAGCTGGCACTCAATGCGGCCGCCGCATGGGAAGTGGAGCCGGGCGCAGATTTGGTCAAACATAATAAGCGCCTCTCGCGGCTCTTGTAGTTGGCTCACGTAGTTGGCTGGCAAATTTAAACGACTTGCGCCTTCGTTATGCAATCCCGAGCTTGGCGCCATTTTTGTGCGGTGGAGAAGTGGAGCCGCCAGCGAGGAGGAGGAGGGGGGCAAAATCCGCGCTTCGGCCTCTCGAAGGGCCCCAGCCGCCGAGCGACCAACGAGTGGGCGGGTCCGCAAACAAAGGGTCGGGCCGAGGTAAACACTCGAACGGGTTTGCCTGTCATGCTCTCGCCATCTCCGCCGGCAATCTCGACGTTTTCCGCCACAGCCGCAGCCACCGCCGCCAATAACAAACATGCGCCCGAGCTCGCTAATTATACACCAAGTCGGCCCGGCCGCCAGTCTAACATTGTCTCGGCTGAGCTGGGCGCCCTAAGTGGGGCCTCCGTTTCTCTGCCGCCTCTCGCGTCTCAGTCTACCTCGCGCGCCCGCTTGTTTGCTGGCGCTGGTGGTGGGCGCCCCCGCGCCAGGCAACCAAACAAACCCATACTCAAGCGCCTGATTGTCTAAGGTAAACAGAACAGGGAGGCAGCTCTTTTCTGTTGCCGGTTACAATCCGAGCAAGGCAAGTTGGCCAACACTTGCGAGCGCAGTGGGAGGGCGAAGATCAAATGATCGATTGCCTCCAGAGATATGAGATTGGGCGCCATTTGAATGGCAAATATTTGGCCACTTGCTGATACACGAGAGCGGATAAATTCGAGTTAACTTGAGTGGCCCCAAACACAAGGAGCAACCAGGATTCAGTTCGCGAGTTTGCCAGTTGTGGGTGTCGCCATTGCTTGCGCCTAACGGTCGCCGGTTGGCCGCTCCAGTTACCGTCCTTGGTGGCGCCACCTTCGCTAAGGCCAACCAGACTGCCTCGGTCCAGCTCGAGATGACAAATTTGATTTATTCGCGGCCAAACTCGGCCAAACTTGATGGGGCCAAATTTGCATGATGCAGTCACGCCCTCGCGCTGCCCTATTGTGTTTCGAAAACCTAAAGCCGGCGACGCTGCGGCTGCTGTTGTCGCCGCAGCTACCGCCGTCTCGTTAGCTCGGCCATCGGCTGGCTCACGCTGGCCATCCGGTCCAGCGAGCCGCCAATTAGGCTAATTGAATTTGGATGGCTGGCCGCGGATCAATGCGGTCTGGAGCCCTGCCGACTGATTGGCCGGGCGACAAATTTGCCTGACGAAGCCGATTGCGCCGCTCGCCTTGCCGGGAAGCCCAACAAGCGTGATAAGCGCGTGATCTAGCGCTCGGATCGCTCGCCTTCAGCTGCGGCCACATATGGACAATCGCGAGCAACCCTCAAGGGTTCGCTTGCTTGTATGCACTGCCAATGAGCTATTTGGAGGCCCGACTAACTGGTTGCGCATGTAGTAGGTGATTGTTTGAGTGAATTCAATTTATTTAATGTGCTTTGGTCTCGTCTCCGAGGAGCCGGTTTGCGCCTGCCGATCAGAGTTGAGTTTGGCCGCCAGCAGATGGCGCTTACGCGGCCGTGCCGCCCTTGCTCAGGCCTCAACAACAACAACAACAATAACGACAACTACAGCGATAACAACAACGTGCTCTCCGCCGGCCGACAAGCGAGCGCCTGTCAAACCAGCTAGTTCATCGGGCTCACTTCCGGTGGAGGAAGTGCACCAACTGGGAGCCAGTTCTCACAGACAAAAGCACAATGAAAGAAGACAAGCGCGAAGGCAAACAATGGGCCTCTCGAGCTTGGGCCAGCGCGGCCGGCCCAGGTTTCGGGCGCTAGTGGCTGCGGCGGTCAGTAGCGATTCGCACTGAGTTAGTGGGGCGAGCTGCCGGACTAGCGGGCGGTTCCACCGTCTGATTGGCCAGCTGATCATTCGGCTCCTCTCGGGGCCTTATCGCCGCAGGTTAATCTGATAAGCGGTTGCGTGTCCGCGGCATGGGGCTCATCTGAGAGGGAGGGAGATAGATAGAGACCCTCTCTTTCGTGCTCTTTGGGCTGTTTAACTCCACCGGCGAGCTCTTGGGTGGACAAACTAGGCCCACTTGAGTTGCGTTTGTCGGACGAAGCCAATTGCGTATCGAGGATGCTGTTGCTCGAAGCAGCTCCACCCGCAAATGGGAGCCCCACTCGGTTGGTTATCCTCTCTTGCGCCACTTAAAATTGTTTACCATAGGCCTCCCAGCATCGTCTATGCAATAATGGTTGCAAATCGACGTTTGCGCCACTGACGACACCCAGTCTGCCAGCTCAAGAGATTTAATTCAATTTGAATTGTTTTCCTTCATGTTATTGTTTCAAGTGGCTACTGCTGGGCGCTGCTGCTGTCCCTGGCACTGTGTTCGCATTGGCGCCTAAGCCAGAGTTGCACTTGGCCGGCCCATGGTTGGTTGCGCAATCCGCTCCCAAGTCTCCAGTCCCGGACGCTACTTTAAGGCGGAAGTTGCGCCCAAAGAGCCGGGCTAGAACAAGCGGAAACAATTTTCAAGATCCGCTAGTCGCGGGCATGTCGTTAGCCGGAGCTTAGCTTCCAGTTCAAGCAAGTCAATGGGGATCCCCTTTCAGCTGTCCCAAGCTTCCCCCCTCCCCTCTCGGCTGCACTGCCAATCCGAGTACATTAGTGGTGGTGGTAGTTTGCAAATCCTGCTTGAATTTCGCGCTAATTTGGCAAGAATTAGAGGGCCTAACTCGCTCGTCCCCAGTTGGCGACCTCCAGTTGGGCTAGTTTCGCTTTCAAGGCTCAATTGGAGGAGAGACCGCCAAAACCAAGCATCAGCATGCAAAATTGAGCCAGCTAGCCTGCAGTTTCGGAACCAGATGATTTCGTCCCACTATAAGCGTGCTAGCTGAATATAATCACTGTCTAAAGCTGCATTGTGTTGCTTTGTTTGATGGCCCAAATTGGCCAACCAGACAGTTGAGTTTTGGGCCGCAGGATCGGATTTCCGCTGGCCGGCAACTTGGCCAACGGTTTCTAATGACAAACAAGGCCTAACCGCCCGCGTTCTGGGCCACCGGCCGGTTGGCCACTTTGCTCGCTTAGTTGTGGCTTAATTAGAGCTGCGTTGGGGGCCTCTTTGGGGCCAGAATTGATGGCTACACATGCGGTGGCCAGCGCTGATCTAGAGGACGCTCGCGTTCCTTTTTATTGTGGAACGCCGGTCTTAGTTTGGTTTGGCCCGACCTAGCAGTCAGTCCAATCAATCGCGGCCATGATTTAATTTATTGCCTTGGATCGGATACACAACAAACGGCCGCCCAGTTTTGCCTGTCTGGGGAGGCAACAAGCGCACTCAGGTGAGATACCGGGCAGCTCTCCAATGGCGTCAACGCAAATCGTGCCGACCCTCGCAGACTCTGGAAGCGATCGATTGTCCATCTGTAAGGAGTGCCGATTCACGCTTAGACCCATCAACCCAACAAGCGGCCCAATTAATTGTGGCGCCATAGCCAATCCTCCACTTGGAACTGGGAAAAGGTAAGCGGACGAGATTGAACAGAGCGCTTTGTGGGGGCTCCTCAGAGTTTCCGAGTGGCCCGTTTGTTTTCGGTTCCAACCATAGAGCTCCCATCGTCGTGGGTGCAATTGACTCGTTCAGCATCAGACCATAGTAGTTGGATGGCCTACAATGCAGCTATATAACGTTGATCCCTCGCCCAAGTAGCAACAGCCTGTTTGCGTCCGAAACGGGCGCGCGTTTGCTGTTAGCACAAGGGCCGCCTAGCTGGTCCCTGCAAACTAAACAGGATAAAGGTCGGAGTCAGATCCGTCTGGTCCGTGTTTTGGCCCATTAGAATAGTTGGAGTGAACTTAATGGAAGTACAGAGGTTGGCGCGGGGGCGACGCCAATCTAGCTCAACGGCAACCTGCACCAAACTCTTGCGTCGCCCAACTCTTGATGGGCTCAGCTCGCAATGCAATGCGAGTAGCCGGCCTCGAATTGCCGCCAGACTGATGAGAGACAAACCTAAATTCTAATTCCAGTTGCTCGGCGGGAAAACTTCAATTTGCTTTTGCCAAAATAGACGTCCGTCCAGCAGATGGAGGGCGCCGCATTCAAGTGCCCGAGAGTGGCTCAAAATTAAATCAAACCAAACAAGAGAATCCATCCAGCTGAACTCGGTTGGCCCCCAAACCGCAGCACTTTTGTCCAACCCAAAGGGCTGGACAATGATTCGAACCATCTCGGGGGACGAGGCTCGAGTGGCTGGGCCATTCGAGCTCGCTTACTGTAGTGGTTGCCAGCTTGTTTGAGCTCAAACCGTATGTTTGTGTTTGACAAGCAAGTTGTCGTTCCAAGCTCGGCCAAATCGTGCAACTGTCGGTCACTTTGCAGCCACAATCACGCACCCTTTGGCTTGATGGAGGCAATCCTTTTGGCGAACGCAAATGGAGCTCGTCTCTGGAGTTGCTTGACCGCTTGATTCTGTTGCCGCTCTCGCGTATGATTCACTCCTTTTCCGGCGCAAGACGTCGCAAACAAGAGGACCGAGGCGCGAGGAGAAATGTGCCCAAGGCGCTCGACATTGAGCCAACTCCATTGGACAATGGGCCAGCCAACCAATGGGTCGCTCACCAACACCCAATCCGACTCGAGCATTCGTCGTTGCAAGGAGACGAGACCAAAGGACAGTTTATTGCTCTAGCCGAGCAAGTAGGGCGCTCGAATGGAATTGGTGCTCGCAACGAGGGATGTTGCGCTAGCTTGCCCATTGTAGAAGGCTTGCAGGCTAAATCTCATCATTCAAAGTGAAGCTCAATCGATGGGCGCGAGGTGACAGACAGAGGGGCCAGGTGAAAGGCAGACCTTTAATCAAAGTTAGAGGGCCGCGGAGGTCTCCAACTTTGACTGCGACGTTTGAGCTGGCTGCGCCAAGGCTGAATGCAAATTATATCCCTGTCGCGCTGCCCAACCAAGCTAGCTGTACGCGCTCGCATAGTCGAATATCTCTCAATATCTCTCTCTCTCGGGTTTCTCGCGCCAAATGAGAGCCGGCGCCACCCTTGGCCTGCAAGGTCGAAAGGCTAGCCGTGCTGGCCAACTGAAGAGACTCCTATGCCTGTTCAAGTGGAACGGGAAGTAAATGAACTTTTGCCCAATACTCGGGGGAGAGGCGAAGATAATAATCGGAAATTGTGCGTCCAGCTAGCCAGCGCTGGAGGCTGGCTGAGCCAACGGTTGGTATCGTAGTGAAACATCATCCTCGGAACAAAATCAATGGCCGACTCGAGCTTTGGAGGCCAGTGCATTGGAGGGCCGAGGGCCAAGTGTCCACTAATGATCGAGGTTGCTGCCGCTGCCGCCGCCCTCTCATAGTGGGAGGTCGCGTAGGCGTTTTGTCAGCCAGCCTCACTGCCACTAAGCAAAATAATGGATTGAAAGGCCAACCCTCGAACGATCGAGCTAGTTGGCCGCTAATTCGCCCTCTCACGCGCCAGACTCTCCAACTAAGCCAAACCAGAACCTAAGCAAACCCAACCTCTCGAGAGCAGCTTCGTCCATCCAAGACTCTTGGGTTGCTCCAAGGGGGCATCCAAGTTTTGCCTGCATCAATTTGCACCTATGCACTTGGGCGATGAATTTGTTTCACACATAATTGGAGAGAGTGTTCAAACTTTTCTCTGGTTCTCCAAAGTTTTGGGTTAACTTTCGCCGGGCTTATTGAAGGCCGAGAGCGAGCAATTGAAGCAGCGCGCCATTGTGGTTAGCGTGCGACTGTGCTAGATTGATGCGTATAAACGACGATCCATCATCCAATCGGGCAGCACTTTGCGTCCGGCCCATCGGCCCAGTCGCAAAGTGTCGCATTGAGACAGAAACTCCCTGCAAGCTCTATCCTGGGCCAGGTTGCAGCCGCTTTCGGTGTCCAGAGGCGCGCCCTTGTGATGGAGCACCTGGTGACAGGGAGCGCTGGCGGGCTTAGATCCAGATAAGATTGGCTCGCGTGCTCGGAGCGCCAGGTGCCCGGCTAGCTCAAATTCAGCCTCCCCCCTCCTCTGCAAACCAAGGACAAGAGCTAATTCGATTTTTGTACCGACCAGCCAAGCAAGCAGACTAGACTGGCTGACGCTTGCCAATGAGCCAACCAGCGAGCCTAGCTCGTGTCCGCCGGAACAAGTTCGGCCGGAAACTGGCCGCGTAAGCAACCGCTAGGCGCTGTCCGCCGAAACCAGCAACACCCTCCCCCTGGCCACCAACTGCTAAGTGGCCCACCAGCGCAACACTAACTCTGATCAAGCATGGCGATCTACTAGCCGGCGCGACTCAGCTTTTGCTCGCGGCTCTGCCCGACTTGGCGCCTCACTGGCCGCCGCCGATATATAATGGATTTCGTCACTCGAGGGACCTGCCGGAGTTTGTTAGGTTAGGAGGCGAATGGAGACCAGGCGAGCGGTGGAAGCAGCCGGCTCATTTGCTGTTCACTATTTACAGGCCGACAAATGGGCCCAGCGAGCCGATGAATCGTCGCCTCGCTTCTAATGTCTCATGCAAGTTCCAAAAGTTTGGCCATTTGTTGTTGTCGTTGTTGTTGTTGTAGTGGTGGAAGTTGTTAGTGCTTGCGACGCGTGAGAAATATGAGGCCCGGCAGCGCTGGACGCGCGCATAGGGCCGCGCACAGCACGCGAACGCGAAATCGCGGCAACCTAAGCCGGGCCGACGATCCAAGGCGGCAGAGGAAACGTGAGAGGGTGGCCGCAAATTGTTAAGCAATATTGGCGGCGGAGGCGGCAGCCGAGGAGGAGGAGTAGGCGGCGCTATTGGCAGGAGCAGGAGCGATGGAAACTCCAGCAACCTTGCAACGGTCCCTGAACAAGTGGCCAGACTGCGCCTAAGCCGCCATTCGAATTGACTGCTTGGCTGGCAAGCGATGCCAACAACCCAGACGGTCTAAACTAAATGGCCACTTTTGTTGCCAGGCGACTCCATTAAAGGGGAGCCAGCAGAGGCCGTGATGAGTTTTAAAATTGAATCTCGAGCTTTTGGACACAAAATGCGCACAAAATCCCAAAACGGCACCCATGCTCCTCCCGGCTCCCCAAAAGTCCAAACGATATCCACTTGAGATAACTTAACAGCCCAAGCTAAACCAGCAGTTAAGGGCTGGACCACCGACAAGTTGGCGCCGGCCAGCAGTTAGTGCTAAGTTTGGGCCGGCTATCCAAATCATCCCCGAAGGCTGGCTGGCCGATGGCGACAATTTTGGAACGAGAAGCGGTGCCTCCAGTGTGAGTGTATGCTCAATGTGTTAGCTGGCTTGCGGCGTTCAGACGGTTTGAGTTTGGCGCCAAGAGTGCTAAAATTCGCGCCTCCGAGCGCGCGAAACCCAGAGCCTCCAAGGGCTCGGCGGGCGCTTTTGTTTCCATTAGTGGCCCCTTCGATCATGGCGGATCTCACCAGTTCGAAAGCCCACAGGCTCGAATGGCATAATCGTCAGCTCCCCTCAAGAAGACCCACGAACTGGCGCCACAAGCTCAGCCTTAATGATCGTTATTCAGTTAAGTCAGAGTCAATTCCTCAACTCACTGCATCCAATCCGGGCGGCAAGCTGGAGCAACCTTGTCGAGCGAGTGGCTAGAGCAAACTCTCCTTTCGGGCGTCTCGTTGAGCCGAAACCGGGATCCAATAGGAGTCGGCTGCTGGGCTCGCTGGCTTGCCGATCATCATAATTTAATCATAATTTAACCCAAAAATCAGCTCGCAACCCTAGACAAGCGGAGGATTGTTGATATTGGCGCGCGGAGACATTTGGGACTCCACATCGACGCTCCTCACTTTGGCCAAGACTAGAACGATTAGTGTTCCTAGGGTTCGAATGTCAGCCCGATATTTTCAATGAGAATTTGAAGGCAGAGTGGGGAGGGAGATTTCTCTAAAGCCTTCAATTGCAGTATCTGCACACCAAACTTGGGTGGCCGCCTGCAAGTCAACGGTTATTACCCGTTAGACTGGCTGCCGGTTGGCACCACCAAAGCCTCCCATTACAGCGCGGCCAATCGGATTCAGTCTGAGCAGAGAGAAAGAGGCCGGAGAGAAAGGATGCTAACCCATCCAATGGTGCCGATCGAGTCTGCAGCGACCACTCGACCCAAATCCAATAAGACACCCATCGATCGCCGCGGTCGAAGCCGAGGCGATTGTGGCTGCGGCGCCAGTGACACCGTTAATCCTGGAGCCAGTTGCGAGTGCTTAATCTTGGCTGGCTCAAATCGATTGATAGCGGGGCTTTCGAAGGTTGCAACCGCTCATAACAAGTTTTGACCTCTTGACTCTCGTCCTGGTTGCATAGGGGAACACTGACACCTGTGAGATCTGGCTCTCCGTCCGATCGAGACTATAGCCTCAGCAGGCTGCGTGCTAAACTCTGCTTGCTTGCCTAAGAGTCGCTTGCATGCCATCACCAATTGGACTGAGTCGATTTTAACGCGCGTCACGTAGCTTACACAAACAAGCCAGCCAAGAGTTGGGAATAATTTGTGCCCAGCTAGCAACAGAATTGGAGAGTGGAGCCTCCAAATGGAGACACAAACGAGGCTGCCAATTTATGTTCCCGCCAACTCACTTCTGGGAGGAGACAAATTTGCCAAGGTGGATACCTCTCACTGGGCCGATTAAAACCCACGAGTCTTCGTGGCCCATTCTGACTACGCCTCCCCTTGATGCGCCATTCGGGTGCTAGATAAACATTCAAAACGACTTGTAATCTATTCATGGAAGTTAGGACCATGCAGGGAATGTAAATTTGTATTGGTTGGCGCCGTTCTTTTTTTGGGGGGGGGGGTCGGCTGAGGGATCCGAACGAACAAGGTATCCGTTTGGTCATCCCAAGTTAAACGCTCGAAGCTGTTCTCACTCACCTTGCGCGTCGTTGATTCCTGGCCGCAAGTCTAGTTTGCATAGGCGAAGCTGTGTGCGGCACTCACCTGCCTGCCTAGCCTCGGAGCAAATGGCACCCAGGTGGCCAATTGAGCCTCTTGAGCCTCTTGAGTTGGCCTCTCGGCTTGGCTGATGATCAAATATCTCAGGATCTTGCTTGCGAATGAGGCAAATTCTGATTCGATGAGGCGAGAGAGAGAGAGAGAGAGGGAAATGAGGATTTATTAAGATTTTGAAGCACGATAAGAGAATGCATTAGCATTGCTGGCGATGGACTCGAATTTGGAAAATTCGAAACAATTGCGCCCGAAGAAGTGGCTAACAGGTTGCCCAATGCGACTCATTCGCCATTCCGACACAATTTGCTCGAGTTAGCGCCAAATCCGAGGTGAGCTGGCCTCTTGTTGGTTCAATTGGATTCGATAGCGGCTATTTTCCCAACAATTTGGCCACCCCCGACAGCGTCCGCCCGCTCGCAAACGCTTTCGACGCCTCCTCGTCAAATTCGACTACCTAGCTCCTATCGTTGCGCCGAGTGGGCATTGTTAAGATAGAAATCTCATACACACAAACGGAGGCTGGCCAGCTCGCCACCGGCTGATGAGAGTTTCGTGACGAGAATTAATGGTTTCGTGCAAGAATTGGCCCGGTTGAGTTGTTAGCCTAGTTCAGAAATTGGCGGCCGTGTGTTCGTTTGGCCAATAGTTGTAATAAGAACCAAGCTTGCCGGCTGGCCATCCGGACTAAAGCGGCCGCTTGCTACTTGTTCGGCAAGATAAAATGTCCAAACCCGCTGGCTGCGTAATCTGTAGTTTAAATGACGCGCCCAATCCAAGGCTGGCCAACCACCGGTGGCCGCCAGAGCGACCGCTTGGCGCCACTCAAACTTGGAGCGGCCCTCAAGCCGCGGACATTGCACGAGCGGGCGACTGCGGCGGCGCTGTCCGCTGAAGCCAAGTGGCGGCGAGCCTGGAAGATGAGATAGAAGTTGACTGCAATTTGCGATGATATATTATAGAGAATTGAGATGATTTAATGTAGTAATAATAATAGAATGAGAGTGAAACGAAGTAGAAGTTTGCTGCTCTCTCTCGAAGGAGCAAACTAGCTCTGGCAAGTTTATGTGGAGCTTGGCCATGGGCGCGCCACTTACGTTCGGCCCATTTGGGGCGGCGGCGCCGACGACAGCGCCGCCAGTTCCAGTAGAGGGATTTTCGCGGCCAGATCAGCTCCGTCCATCTATGTCCTGAGGATTTTGCCTCCAGTCCACGCAATCCGTCTCTGGTTTCTCTCCAAGTGGAGCAGAGACAAATCTGGCCAAGTCAAAAGGCTGCCACTAAGGCGACCAAAGCGCCACCGAGCCCCCGGGACTCAGGTCCAATTTGCGCTAGCTGAACTTGAACTAACAATCAACTGGCCGAGCTAAAGTGCCGTCACCTTTTCAGTGCCCTCTGTGGCAGGCTATCATTATGGGGCCGAAAAGGGGCGCTAGAAACATTTGTCAACACGCGAACAAATTGCGCCCGTGCTGGTCCGCCCTCGCGCGCACCGCTTCCACAGCCACAGGAAAGCTAGCCCAGCTTACCTGTCCCGGCCAACCACTAGCTAGCTCGATGGGCTCGGGGTTCAAGCAGCCACTGGGTTCAGTGCCAATAATCAGATTATTTTTCAGTCCTAGGGTGGAGTTGTCGGGCTAGTTGGCCGCCATCGGGCGCGCTAATTGATTCAATTTGGAATGCCTCTGCCTCGCCACGCTCAGACCGCTGGCCGCGGCACATAGCGGCCCGCGCGACCGCATCCCCAAATCGGCTCGCCCAACTTGAACCCTGGCCAAGCTCAGGTGAACCCGGCGGCCGGTTTGTGGCGGCCCAATCTCGCGGCCCACGAAGGGTGCTAATGAATTTGAATGCGCCCATTGTTGTGGGCCGGCCTCGAGCGTTGCCGGCCATTGTTGGGCGAGTGTGCGGGGAACACGTTTTATTCTCATATATATTTTTGCCGCCACCCAAATAAAAAAGGGCACCCCAGCCAGCCGGCGTCTGTTTAGACAAACGAGCGGAACTTGGACTTGGCCAACTTTGGGCTAGAGGCGCTAGACTGACGGCCACCGGGAGCCGAGGAGTGGGGGGAGGGCAGCTATAAAACAGAGGCGAGCTGGTGGTGGGCAGCGGTCAATGTTGCCGCCGCTAATGGTTGCCAGGAGTAGCCAGCCGAGTGTGGCCGCGCTCGCTTGCTCGAGCGTGATTTTGCTTCCACCTGTCTGTCTTCGAAGGCCAAAGTTACTGACGGATTGAATTAGGCGCCCATGTGAAATGGAGGCGCTGGCTCTGGGTGCCAATGATTGAGTGGCTAGAACGCTAACGATGGGCAAGCGGCTCTAGTGGCAACTATCGATTTGTGCGCAAAGGCAGCCAGCAAACTGGGCCAACTAGACTGGCGAGCGTCTTTCCATGCGAGCTAAATCAAGCAGAACTCGCTAGGTCCAATATCTGGCCAGCCAAGTTGAGTTCAATTCGCTTTTGGATTGTTGGCTGCACCAACAATCGCTTCCGAATTGTTGGCGCAGCTCGTTCAATTTAAACGATGGTTGCTTGCGCCGCCCGAAGCCTGCCAGCCAGCCTGCCCACCAACCGAGCTGACCCGGCTGGCTGGCTGGCTGGCCAGCGTGACTTTGCATAGATAAAGGGGCCAATGTGGGCTTGCTCGCACCTGTTTGGCAGGCAGGCGTGTTGAAGTTTGGGCCACTAGATTGATCGCAGCGCTTGCGACAAACAAAGCGAGGCGCTAGGATCATCGCCATCATTAGCAAATTGAAACTAGTTTGCCCCGACGACCTCTAACGGGCGCCAGACAAAACGCCGCGGCCACTTTGGCCGGCGCAGACGCAAAAACGACCGGATGGCCCGCAAGCGAGATCGGGCGAAGGTGGAGGCTGGAGGGGAGCCACTCTGGTGCGAGTCAGTGACCCTATTTTGGGAACAGGTTTGCGTTAGCACCTGGCGAGAGTTGCGCCCAGCACACGGAGTGCACAAACGAGAGCGCTTGCTCGCAGTGAGAGCGAGAGGGAGGCGCGCTTGCACATGCACACGAACACGCACACAAAGCGAGCAAACTTTCTCGCCTCCCAAACCAGGGCCGAGTGGCCACCGGGGACCCCGATGGCTCGCCAGCCGGACGCCCATTGGCCGGAAGGGAAAAGGGTTAGGGCGCAGTTGTGTATATACGTCCAATTCATTATTGAGTTTAATTCAATTTGCGCGCGCGGCGGCGAGTTCTTCTCGCGAAGCGTCCATTCCAAGCGGCCCAATTGGAACTAGTGTCGCCAATAACCTCGAGAGAGGGCCTCGAATCGACCGTTGGGCAAGACACCTTGAATGCGCTCTCGCAGCGAGACGCTCGAAAGTGGGGCCCACCTTTGGAGCATGTTGCGGCAATTAGTTTGCGCCGCCATCCATTCAATCATAGCTCTCATCCGTTGCTTTTATTGGCGCAGAGTGGCGAGTTTTGTATCGAGAGAGTGGTCAGGTTTGTGCGCTTACGTTTTGGACGGAAGGGGGGGGACTCGACTCAGCCAACCGACCGAGGGGGGCTTGATTTTTGCGCCCCCCAGCCCCTGCTCGCTATGCGCTCCTGTGGGCGCAGCTAGCGACTTGCGCGCAAGCCGCGCCGGGCCTCCAATCCGAGGCTCCGGTAATCTCGAGCGCCGGGCTAAATAAAACTTTCATCTTGAGATTACGCTGAAATTGTTCAATTTTGAACAGTGGGGGTCGAGCAAACCTGAGTCCCTCCTCGAAACCATTGAGGGCGCCTCCAAAGTCTAGCTTCAAGACTTTGGAGGCGTCAGAAAGATGAGGCGGCTGCAAACGAGCAAACGAGTGGACAACTGGCAACGATGACTCCCACTATCGCGGCCCCTCCTGCCCGAAGAGTTGGCCAAGCGAGCGGGCCGATTGTGTCCCAACTCCTGTGGATCCTCATGGGTCCCGCTGGGCAAAGTGTGCGCAATCTTGCCTTTGGAAGCGAGCGTTTGCTCGGCCGGCTGGAGGGATCGGCTCGATTAGAGTTGACAGTTTTCAAATCAACCGAATGAACAGGATGCTCGCCTTGCCTGGCCCTCAACTTTGCTCGTCCGGCTCAGCGACTTTCGCGCCTCGCCTAGAATCTATCTTGTTCTGTCTCCCCCCCCTCAGTTGAGCCTCGAGAGCGCCCCATTGATATAAGGGCGCATGAAAAGCGTCTAGTTTGATTTGTTCTCCTCCCTCCTGCAAGGCGGCGCTTCTGTCTGATTTGATCCGCGACCAAGGAAGCGCTAGCCAGCAAACAAGATGAATGGCGCGGCCAGACTTGATAAGCTAGTTTTGGCCCAACTCGGGCCGCCTCCACGGAGGCTAGCAAGTTTAGAGGCGCTCGCAGGTTTCCGCCGGCCGCCGCCTTGGGGCCCAGCGAGTTTATTGGCCGCCAGTGTGGCGCCAATATCAGACTTGCGAATATTGAGATGAATTGACTAACTTAGCGCCAGTGGCTGGCTCGTGGCGAGCAATTCTCGCACAATCTGGCCGGATTAACCTGCAGAGCGAGGCGCCGGTCGATTTGTTTTGCGTATGCATGCGAAAAGGAGGGGGGCACATCGGACGGTTGGCTGACCGGATGGCTCCTGATTAGGGCGCCCAGTTGGCTTGAAGGCGGGCAGGCAGGCAGGCAGGCAGGCAGGCAGCCATACAAGTCCCACCTTCCCGCTCGCGCTTTTCAGCGCAAAGGGCCCGAGTTGCGACGGAAGGAAGCGGAGGGGGCCAAGTGGGTGACAATGCAAAATCAACAAACCGTGAGTATGTACTTTATAATGGGTTCGCCCGGCCCAATATCACGTGCAAGCTTGCGAGACGGCATCCAGGGATCCCGCTTGCGCTTCCTTGGGGGCTCTCGTCAGGAATCACTGCGAGCGCGTACAGTCTTGATTCCAATGTAAAGGACACACACGCACACATCGGCTCCCCCTCGCCCCTGCTGATCGATGGGCCAACCCATGCTCGTCCGGGGGTCATGATGCGCAAACAGAACCTCCGCCGGCCAACTGGCGCCAGAAGGCGAGCGCGCGTTGCAACAAACTGGCGCCCGCTGATCTGGCCGCCAAGGCGCCAGGTAGAAGCGGCTGGGAGAATGGGAGCGCCCTCAATGGGCACGAAGAAGGTCCGGCTGGTTGGGCACAAGCGAGCTGGCCCAAGTTTAGCGCGAGCAGGTGGAGGCGGCCGCCTGACAAGTTCAAGGCTGCCCTTGCTTGGCTGGCGGGCGCGTTTCTGGAGCTCCGATAAGCGGGCCAGCGGTTCGCATCGATTGTTTTGTTTGGTTTTAGGGAAATTTTCAAACCTTGCGCGCCTGGATGTGACACGGAGCCGCGCGCATCTGCCCTCGCACCCTCTAAGCGGATGGGATAGCCATCCAATCTTCGCCCATCCACACGGCCAACGGGGAGGGCAGTGGCGAGCTTAGTTGGCCGAGCTTGGCTGGCCATTTGTTTGTCTGAACGTGGACGAGCTTGGGCCGCGAAACCGGCGCTTGAGCCCCCCCCAAACGAGCCCTTTAAAAACTCGTTAAAAAGTCTAGCCGGCGCGAACTTGAACCCGGCCAACGAGCTCTTAGCAAATTGGTCAAGTTTGCCACCACCGGGACCACCATCGGCTGCTAGCCTCAGACAGCAGCTGGCAGCGGCGGCGCAGCTAGCCTCAGATGGGCGGCACTTTGCCGGTGGCGAGGCAGCGAGTGTAATTGAATTATGACATCAACACTGGGCCGAGCGCTGAGGTGCATGATCATTGGCTCGTTGGAGGCCATTGTTTTGCCAACCATTAAATAAAGTAGCCTCTCAGCGGGTCCGCTGGTGAGGCAATTCAAGAGGGTTTAAAATTAGGGAAGGCAGCTCGGTTGGCCGTTAGCTTGCGTTTGGATTTGTGGGCACCGTTTGCTTCCATTGTGCTCAGATGCATCTTAGCTCCCTCTCTCTCTCGCTCCCCCCCTCAGACCTCACCGGCCCAAACGTCTAGCCTTGCAGGCCTCACTTGCAGCTGTTGCGCTCGGCGGCTACCCGCGCGCCTCCCATTACTCCGAGCAAGGGATCCCTGATGAAGTTTGCTCGCGTCGCTAGGCTCGCGGAGTTTGAGCTCGCGCTCTCATACAACTAACACTGTTTGTACGTCTTGTTTTTCTCTGCTCGCTTGTCCGCCTCCTCCAAGCCTGCGAGCTTGGCGGCTCATTGAATGATGATTAATTATTCGCCAAGACACCGCCATCTCGATGGGGCTGGCCGGCCAGTTAGCTAGCCAGTTCTTGGGGCCCGCCGGCTGAGGAGTCGGCGTAGAGGCTGGCGCTGTGGCCAGGGACTTTCAATTAGTTTTCCATGTTCGGCAGCCCTTTCGGTGGCGCGCAAAAGCGAGCGGCGCGAAATTCAAATTTAATGATCTCTCGCTCTCAAGCGCAACTTTTCACAAGTCAAACATGGCGCCAGCCAAGCAAAATTTGGCTAGCTTTTACCGAATCCAGCAACTTGTAAAAAAGAATTATCTCCCTCCTCTCTAGCCTTCACTTCAAATGGCGCCCATCTATCGTTCCGGTAATCAGTCATGGTGTTTTAGCCGGCTTGTTCTTGGACCCAGAGGCAGGCCTGAGTGGTGGGCCAAGGTGGCGGCGCTCGTTGAACCAGGGAAATGCAAATATCGTCGCCAGCGGCTCCATTTTGCTGTTGAATTATCTCATTCGATTAATCTTGTTGTCGTTTGAGTTAAGTTGGGCTGAGCTGAGCTGAGCTTAGCCGAGCTGAGCCCAGTTTGGCTCAGCCCCCACTCGGCTCAGCTCCATTCTGGCCGGCGAATCCAGCTGGCAAGACAGTGGCGGCGGCGTAGAAACAAAGGCTGAGCTCTGGGGCTTGAAATTGAAAGCCAGCCGGGCCCTCGATCATGCAAACGAGCGCCGAAGCCGCCAATCCGGCCGGCCAAGCGCGTGATAATAATCAAACAAGTCAGCAGAGTTGGCGCCCCACTTTCTCGAGTTAGAGTCAGGCCCCTCGGCCGCCGCTGGCTTGCTGCGTCCAACTCCTCTATGGGCAACTTAGTTGAGCAGAGTGGGGCCGCCTTATAAGGGGCGCTAACTGATCGGCATTTATGCCTCTTGCCCATCATAACGCCCAAAGTGCACAAGCCGATAGTTTGCGCTACCAAGTCGACAGTAAATCACTCGTTAAACTGGCCAGCTGGCCAAGCCACTGGAGCTGCTCGCTGATCCAGCTTGGCGCCGGCCTCATTGGGCCCCTAGTTCGGCCAAAGGGCTACGCTAGCCAGCTAAACTCTCGACTCTGAAGGACAATGCGACAGGGAGCTCGACTCTTGTACGCCAATTGGGGCGCTAACTGCTTCCGGGTTCGAGCAGCCCCAAAAGCGGTGGGTTTTGCCAATGCCATTGCTGTCGATCTCTCGCAAAGCTCAGGAGTCAGCCAGAGCGGGTGGAGGCCAATGGAGTTTGTTTATTTTCAATGTGGTTTGCTGGCCGCACTGGCCAACCAGCGGCTCAGAGGGCCAGCCAACTGGTCAGATGTTGTTGTTTCTGCTGGCGCTCGTTAGGTTTGGTTGCTGGTGGTTGGTTGCATGGACTCGGTGGGCTCGCTGTTAAATGGAGCTTCACGAGTACATAAATTGTTTCTCGTTCGAAACCGCTTGGGCCCTCGCAAACCCTTTGCGTCAAGTTGCGTATGTAGGCTTAACCGTTGGGCTTGCGATTGTTTTACTCAATTCATTAAGTAATGAGCGCAAAAGAGTTGTACTTTGCAAGCAAGCAAGCCAGCCAGCCAGCCAACTGGGGCGCCTAATACTTAAGAGAGAGAGAGAGAGAGAGGGAAGCTAGCCTCAAACATGCTGGCCTCAAAACAACGCGGCCAACAATGGGAGCTGACCAAGCGAGAGGCAATAAGATGTTACACTGGTGTGATATCGATCTCTCAGTTTGATCCGATGCAACGAAAGCGTTGCCGCAGCGGTGGCGCGTTAGCAAGGGCGCCCAACGTATATCGTATGCATGCCTGCTGCCAATGCGCCCACCAGCAAGCCAGCCGGCCGGCCAGACTTGGTGGCCTCTGGCCGCGCGCTTCCGGTTCTGTTGCGCCAACGCTCTAGATAACCAATCTGCGCGAAGGGCGGCATCAAATTCAGGAAGTTGGCCGAGCGCTGAATGCCACTTGTGTTTGTTTCATCCGGTGAATGGTTTGCTCGGGGCTGCCGGCGGCCGCTGGGTTAGGTTAGGAGACGAACAAAGCAGAGCAAACTTTTATAGCTTTATCGCTCATCTTTATGCGCATTAAAGGCTCGCCCGTCTGGTATCGTCTTGCTCGTCGTCGTCTTGCTTCTATTTGGGTGTTGTTGCTGCCACTGGTGTTGGTAGGGCTGTTGGTGGCGGTGCCGCGGCCACCATTGAGGCTGCCTATTATCGGCGCTCATTTAGTTAGCGCCCTCTGCTGCTTAATGCAGCCGAGAGGCTTCGTCCAGAGGAGAGGAGAGGAGAAATAGAGGGGCCTTCTGCTGAGGGCCGGCACGATTTACGGCTCAATCCGACATTAGGCTCCCGTTGACAGAGAAACGAAGTTGGCCCACGAAACTCACCAACTAATTGGGCGTCGTCAACGGAAGTCACGTTACAAAGCTCACCATTCCGCCAGCCCCAAGTAGTGGCCGGCTAGTCGCATTGTATTGGCCTCACTTGGGCCAACAGTCGGCCAAAATCCACTTGATCTCTTGGAAGAAAGGGGCGAGTGTTTGAGGGCAAAAGCAGCTAGAGCCGAGCTTTTCACTTGGAAGTGGAACAAATTTAGCCCAGCAAGTGGACAACGCGGCTAGTGGGCCTCCAACTCTGGGGCGAAGGAGGAGGAGGGAGGAGGATCATTGCGGCGCTTGGGCGCAGCGCAAGTTCCGGCCGTCACATTGGGCGCCTCAATCAAGCCAAGTCTTGCTCATTGTTGGTGCCCAAGTCGCAACTTGTAAACATCAGCCAGCTAGAGCGCAAACCTCTTAGTCTTGACACTTGGCTTCGTGCTAACACTTGGCCACTGACACTGGCCGCTTCCATGGAAGCAGCTAGGCGCCTGAGGATGCAAGAAACAAGTGCACAACTGTTAGCTGTCTCTCGGATCAAGCGTTTGTCTTTGAGTCGAGACGGAAGTCACTTAGCAAAAATGTGCGCCAAACTTTAGTGCACGAGCGAGTGAGAGAGAGAGAGAGTGCGGCTTTGGCGGATGTGGAGCGAGGGAGGCAGGAAGGAAGATCGATGTTATTAACAAAGGGGCGGCCCTCCATTTGTTTTGGGGCCAGCGAGTTCGGAGCTTCAGCTCGGCCTCGTCTCTCGCTCCCTCTTTGGCTCGACGATGCGACGCCAATTGCGCGACATGCAGATTTTGCGCTAGCACGCGATTTTCACACCACCGACAGGCCGATGGCAGCAGTGCGATTTGAGAATCTGATCGGCCGCCGCCGCCGCCACCACCGGCCCTGGCTACCTGGCCGCGGCGGGTTGGCCGCCTAGCGCTGCAACCGGAGCCAAATGAAACACTGTCACGCCAACCAAGCCAGCGACTGGGCAACTCCCATTCCGTTTGCTCTGGTTGGAGCTAAAGCAAGCGCAAGCGAAATTAAACGTTTGGTGCGACAAACTTACACAAAATGGCGCTCGTCCAGCATCAGCCTGATTGGCTTGAGCGGCACCAGCCAATAGAGGGACACCTGTAACCTCCTACTCACCTGCAACAATCGAGCGCTCTCGCTCGTCAGTCTTCGGTTTGCACAATGTTTGTGTTTGCTCTAGCCTTGGCAAAGGGAACAGGCGCACGCAATGGCGCGCTCGCTTGGGGGTCTCGCGCTCGCCACTTGAGGCGGCTTGCTAGTGTCTCTCCTCTCCTCTCCTCAGCTCAACGCGCTCTGTATTGAGGAGTCTCCCTGCTTCTCGCTGAGGGTGGATAGTTCAACTGGGAGGATAGTTTTGAATCGAGCGCTCATCGGCTTCTGGGACCGGCGAGGGTTAGTTTTAGCAGACGAATGGTCCCTTATTTGCAAGGCAAGCGCAGATTGTGGTGCCTCTTGAGAGGGTTGCGGTGGCCAATGGAAAAGTTGGGCGAGCGGCTAGCTGGGTTTGTTTGCCAGTGGAATGATATTAGAGGGGCGATGTTGCCAGCTTGGGCGTAACATTCAGATTGAATTAGTGCGCACGTTTTCGACCCTATGCGCATCTAACGGGTTCGAGTGCGCTAGCGAGGGGCGCGCACAAAGCGCGGCCGGCGCGTCAGAGCGGAATACGCCGAGCTGAGGCTGTAGCTGCGGCTCAGGCCCAGGCTGGGGCTGTAGCTGGGACCCGCTGGTGCAATAGGCACGAGCGAGCGCCTAGCGCTTGCGCAACGCTCCCGGCGCTGAAGGCGGCCCCACACTCGAGAGGCTCCTCCACGGGCCGCCCTAACGAGATCTGGTCTCCTGAGCCCAATCCGCGTGAACTCCTCGCCTTGGCCCAAAACGGCCCACGACAAGCTCTAGTCTCGCAGTCCAATCGCAATCGCGCAAAAACTGCCACCACGCCAACCAGCATCGGGCCCAACCTTGACACTGGGCCGAGAATTGGCCCAAAGGGCGTGGACAGCATTGAATCTGGGGGAAATTTTCGCACGTCAGCTTGAAATGATCGCCCGTCTAAGAGCCAAGTTGCATCTCAATCTTGCCTATCAGTCAAGAGCGCCTCCTCTCTGCCCGCTATTGCACTATCACGATCATTGTCACTCGCCTAGCCCATCACCCTTTGATCTGGAACCGAGAATTTGGTTCCAGATTTTGACCCAACGCTGAGCTTGCAGCGCCACCAAGAATCGAGATTCTGCACCCAAGCGCTTGCCAAGCAATTGTGCTGCCACAAGGTGGCCAAAAGTGTCGCTTCAAAGCTTCAACTTGGTCAACCAGACAGGAACAGACTAGACTCGACTAGACGAGACAGGCAGATTTTGTTGAATATTTGCCCCCTTTGCGAGCAAGCATTTCCAAGCTAACAAGTCATGGCCGCGCCCATGTCCCTCCATGACAAGCCGGAAATGAGATTTGATCCAGCCAACTTGGTCCAGCTAAAACCGCAACAACTCATCTTGGCGCAAGAAGACGTTTTGCGAGCGAGATGGGCTGTTCAATTCCGCAAACTTATAGCGACAGTGATGGTTTCCGAATGTTCCATTTCTGTCTGATTAGATCTTTTGACGGTGAGTTTGCAGATTGGCTAGCCTAGGTATGCGCTTAGATATAGCTTGACGCCTGTTCAAGCAGCGAGTTTAGTTCAGTTTAGTTCAGTCTGCTTTGGATCAGTTCAGTCTAGTTTAGTTTGTCTCAACCAGCAGAGTCATGAAATTCTAAACGGCCAACCCCGAGATGAACCTCAGACTCGCATCAGTTTGCAAGACTATGATGCGACAATAATCAAGTGGACGGGCAAACACAAACTGGCCAAGCGCCGGCACAATTGAGAGTTGGTTTTGGCCGATTTTGGTGGCTAAACACGCCAGCCTGACAGTTGGTTCACAGTTGTTTACCAAAGGATCGCTCCCACTTTGGGGCCGCCGCCTCGTTGAGCATATTTTAGACGAAAATTCTGACCCCAAAGCGTTCACAGGAATCGAGTTGGCCCCAAACAACTCGCGCCTCTCTTGTATGAAATGGTCTTGCAAAAGCACGCGCTCTGTCAATCATATCGAGCTGGAGTCGATCCATTATCCGGCCAATGGAAGCTCGGCCGATTTATTTACGCAACTCGCCGAGCGTTCGAACAGCGTCGGACTTGTGAGCGACCCATTCTCGCCAAAAATTTTTGCATCCCTTTGATGGATGGACAGATGAAGGGTGCAATTGTGATTCGTGTTCCAATCCTAGAACTAGAACTGCCACCCTGAGAGCTGGGCACAAAGCTGGCCAACATTGGCAAGCCAATATTAGCTTCCAAGCGCCCACCATCAATTGCGGAAAAATGGAGACCAAACTCTGTTACACAAGAGTGGCCAAATTGACAATCTCAAAGCGGGAACACGAACTAAACCGGATATGACGAACTCACAGTGGCGTTGAATACGATTAAGAGTTTCCTCCCAGAGATGCTGCCTCTTCTGCAACATCAGCGCCAATGGTGTTCAGGCACAAAATCTCTACTCATTGGTTTGTCTGTGCACTTTGTGGTTGAGAGGCAAACATGCAATGTCATGGAAAGCTCGCCCATGAGCGATAGCCAGCCACTTGCCCGCGAGATAGAGAGCCGCTTGGATGAGTCGACCGCATGCGAGACCAGTGAATATTGGGTCCGATTCTTCATGGGGATGATTAATTGAGGAAACCAGCATGATGGGTCGGGTTTTATGTGGTTTTAGCGACTCTAAAGGGAAGCCGACGCGACCTCTGTGGCCAGTCCCTTGAGTTTGACCGTCAGTCTAGCAGATCCTACAACTTCCAAAGGCTGCAATGGATATGTAAGCGAGCCAACCAGATGGTGGCCATATGCAATCTACGTGGTGCAATTTGTTGCCGGCAATTTAGTGCGCAAGACTAAGATGATTACCATTATTATCCGACTAGGAGGCGCGGCTAACTTTGGTCAGAGGAACATAAACAAGCCACCAAAAGTAGCCCACAACAGTGGACTTGAGGAAGAGCCTGTAACTAGAGCTCTAGAGTTTCTTGAAGGTCGTCTTCTTGTGATGGTGCGTATAAATAAGTGTATATATGTATACATATATAAATACATATATGTACAACTCTCAAATACTTTTCTACGCCTGACAAAGTTTGAGCCCACATTGGAGTCGATCAGTCCTAGTTTGGGCTTGAGCGATGTCCGCTTAGACTGGAGTTAGCGGAAGTCTACCGTTGCGAACGTGACCATTTGGCAACTCGAAGGAAGCGGGTGGCCATGGTTCAGCTAGTCTGATACCCCATTGGACCCCATAGGAAGTTTGTCTCTTCACTTTATATGAAAGTTCACGCAAGCTGCGGTTCGATTGGAAGCTAACTCCCACTTGCCATCCAGGAACTTGCAAACTTTGGGCTCATCAAAGATCCGAATCCACTTACAAGAATTTAATGGTCTCGGTGAGCGGCTTACTTAGCCAGCCAAATTGATAATTTAGCGTCCTTTTTTATGGCTTATTCTTGCCTCCCCCAACCATAACTCGCCCGTATGCCAGCCAACGCTATCTTTAATTATATAAATTTATTGCATAAGCATCATTATTCAACCTGGCAAGTGTTCTCGGCTTGTGAATTGTTGTGGTTCCCCGCAGGCCATTCATGACCATATTGAACCATATTCTTCCAACCGATGGCGATAAGCTCAATCTCCTCGCTTGCAAAAAACTCTTTTCGCTTTCACTTCGCCTCCGGGCCCCATGTGGTCTGTGAGGCCCATCAGTTTGATCGAAATGTGTTAGATTTGCTCACGTAAGTTGGCAAAGACGTGACCTATGTTCGGCTATATGAGTTTAACATTGTATCAGCCAGCGGAGGCACCTGATGATAGCGGGTAATTCCTGACTTCTAAACAAGCACGAGCGCGCGTTCAAAGAGGGGGCAGCTTTATTTATTTTTCGACCCATCTTTTCAAGAATTCGCCCAAAGCACTGGATCCAGCTCCATTCCAGGCAAAGGCCAACAATGCTTTTCGCAGGTATTTTTTCACCTCTATCGGTTAACCACCAGCACATGGCAGCCATCAAAGGCTTGGCGATTCTCCATGAGGCGCCTCTCCAATCGCAACTAAAGCGCCCAAACCGGCGATTCAGCCTAGCAAGTCGGTCAAGATTTGGCATTCAAATGCGTGCAGAAATAACGCCAGTATCCTTGACGACCCACGCCAGTTCAAAGGCGCGGGCTAGTGCTGCGTATAGAGGCTTTAGGGTAGCCGCTAAATATCCATCAATCATTGGGGGAGGAGAGAGCGACACAACAACAAATCGTGCCTCGTAAGTATTCTGCCACTCTCGCCTTCGGGTGACCAATGGTATCTCATTGAGGGCTGGCTACGCTTCTACAGAGCGCCTGTTGCACTGCGCAAGGGGGCAGAATCGGGAGCCCATCAGCGAAAGAGCCCGAGGGCAGGCCAGGGAGACTTAGGGGGCGGGCATTCGGTCGACGAAATTCTTCCACTACCAACGCCATTGGGTCCGGAACCTCTCGTCCTCTTTGCACTCGACGGCTTCCAGTGATAAAGTTGGCACCGTTTCAAGAACCAGGCGCATCTGAGCCAACAAGGAGCGCAAATGAACCAACTAACACGCCGGCTCCCCCAAAGACACCCCGAACTTTCTCTCTCTATTCCTCCCCTCCTACCCCCACGTATTTTATGCCATTATTATCACCAGAATCTTCGTACGACCTCTCTTAATTCTACCGAACCACTTGGGCCACTCATAAAACTTGTTTTCCCTCCCCCTCTCAGTCAAGTTCAATCTTCCCACCACAAGGCGGCAAATGCAAAGTTTGTGTTGCTTGTGGCATTTGCAAATCTTCCTTTGAAGAACAAGGAGAGGCCCGCGCGCACGCGCACGCGCACACGCACCCGCTGACCACAGTCAAATTCGAACTTCGAATTTCGAACACCAAACCGGCCAACCCTGAGCTGGACAAAGGTAAAGGGGACAGAGCGAGAATGCGGAGGAATTTCTTGCATTAGCACCCAATTGCGGCCATTTTATTCCCTTATCGCAAAGGCCCATCTCCCTCTATCGCCACCATCCAATGGCATCCCTTTCCCAAAGACTTTCCAAGACCTACAAACTGTAGGCAGCCTGCCCCAAAGACATCGAGCACTATTATGGGGCCCCAGCACAATATCACTGTCAAAAATATCTCCATTTGATCGGACACTGATGTCATATTTTCATTCAACAGAACCTAGAAGGATTCATGCCTCGGCCGGATCAGAAAGTTTTGACGACTCATCAGTTGGCAGAACCTTGCTCACATTTTGATCCTGCCAGGGATCTCTACGCCCAAACTTCTGCTCGACCATCTCATCCCCTTTTCAAACTGGAATATTCGACCAATTGAATCATGTCAAGATCCCAGCATTTGAGCGAATTTCAACAATTTCATAAAGCAAGAATGGCAAGGCAACAGGTGCTCACAGGATTCTGTTGGTTTTGTTTGGTATTATTCTTATTACCCTTGGGCAGTCAAGGTAGCGACAGGTCGAGAAGTAATGGCGGCCACTATCAAGCATCGAGCGATAACCATAATCAAGCGCCAGATTCCGATCAGGATCCGGCAGCATCACATGATCAAGCGAGTCCAGATGATTCATCAGACACAAGCACAATTTATTTGCCACCAGTTGAGCTCGAAATAGTGCGGCTAAATGATACATCCGTCGTTTTAAAGTGGGATATTTCCTATGCAAGCCGTGAACACTTGCAATTTTTTAAAATCCAATACAAGTCTACTAGAAAAGACGCCGATTGGAAGACAGACAACCGTGAGATTCCACCTACAACCAGAGCTTATCAAATCAATGGCTTAAGGCCAGGTAACTACTTCTTCATCGTTTCTGCTGTTTATGATAATGATGATAATGTTTCTAGTGAGCAGTACAAATTCAGATTACGTGCCAGATCAAAAATCCCTTCAGAAGAGATGCCAGAACAAAGAGCACCGGTAATTTATTGGTCCCATGCTGAATTTGACTACTTTCGTTTTAAGTGGAAATATTCACCGAAAGAACACGACATGCCATGGTTTGGGTACCTTGTTTACTATAGATCAGCGCACGCTGTCACAGAATTCACTATCTATAATACTCTAGACGAGAGCGTGGAGATCGCTGAAGTTGAACCAGAGACACCTTATGAGGCTAAAGTTGTAGCTTACAATAAGAATGGAGTTTCGGATTTTAGTGAAACAATAAGTATCAAGACGAAAGCGAGACCCAATGTAACAGCTGCTCAAGGAACGACTGTCCCGCCTTCACTGATTCAAACTACAATCACAACATCGGCGAGGAAACCTATCCCATCCAACAGCCAGCCATCAATAAGTGAGACTCCCCCCGCAAACTCATCCCTACCTACAAGCCATACTACTCCGTTTGTTTCGCCAACCCTGGGATCCCCGAGACCCATGGTAGTTCCCATTTCGAATAACGTCACGAACAGCAATCACAACTTCAATGATACTTCTACCCACCATCCGCTCTCAGAGTTCATCGAGCTTATCTTGGGGAACCAGAGCAACACCTCCACATTGGCCTTCAAGTATGCTACAATCGTCTTTATTTCCTCGTTATTCTTTGTTTTGGCATCATTTTGTCTCATAAGCTGCCATCGCCGACGTAAAGATTCTCCCGACTCATCAACAAACGCATCTATGCAATTCGACCTCGAGATCAACGGTTATTTCAAAAACTCGTTTCCAGGAGTAGAGAAAGAGTACTCGCCGATTCACAATCACGATGCTCATCACGGATTCGTGAACAATCACCCCCACATTAACGATTTCACGTGACAGATTGTTCAATAAACACATCAGCCATCCAAATTCATTACCTCTCGTACAAGCCTGGATTAGACACTCTTTTGATGAGCTCCGCGATTCCGCTTGCAAATTGCGCTTGGCCACCCATGAGCTGGACAAAAAAGCAGTAATATCGACTGCACTCATTATGTAGAACGCCATAGGTCAGTGCCCTTGTATAACGGTTTTGCAAGTTCTGAATTATCTTGTTTCTTTCGACGAGCTTGTAAACAGGGACAGTCATCGGGCGTACTGTCTTTCCTATCTCACATGCTATGCGAAAGCTGCACTCCCGGCTGAAGTACTTTGGTTTTCTATGATTCTCTGGCTCATCTTCAATGTCTTCGTAGTAAGCGTCGTCGCTTTCCGGTGCCTCTTGAAGAGTGGATTCTGACAACCCGACAGCAGCCTTTCCTGTTGCTTCAGAAACCTTTATTGCTTGGTCGGCTACATCGTCAACCGTGTCTGTCCCTGCCTGACCTATGTTAATAGATGTAGCTATCATTGAATTCAGAACTTTTGCTGGACCATCGAGTAGGCCTGATTTTGGCAAGTTAGCCGGTAATCTGATGATGGTTTTGGTGAGGTCGTCAATTGGAGAATCAGTTGTCACTATCACCGCAGTTGTTGTTGTTGCAGCGGTCGTTGTGGTGACTAACTTTGGAGCGACTATCTTAATTAGTGCCTTCATGGCATCGTTTGTCTGTAAGGGTTTTGTCAGCTCTTCAGCCACTTTCTTCACAATTGGCTCTAGACTTGCTTGGCCGATCTCTCGGAAGATTGACAAGCCGAGAGTTTCATGTGCCCTGGCCTGATTATTGTTTGTATCGTCATAAAATGCATCGATCTTACTCGAGGGCACAAGCAGTAGCCAAATGAGACATAGAGCTAAGGTATCCTTAAACGGCATGTTGATGGAATAGAAATGTCAATGAAGATCGACAAGTATGTCACTAATCTATCTCGACGTGTCTGGAAAATAGAGTTAGCCCTTGAAAAGATGCCCTTCATCGACGTCCATATCGTGATGCTAAAAACACTGAAGAGCAGATCAGTAATGTCATTATAACGAGATATAACAAACGTGATTGAGCAACCAAACGAACCGTTTAATGTAAACAATCTAAGCTCGTTTGTTGAGATCTGAACAACTAAGGTAAAGTTTTTGGCTTGTATATGCCAACTTAGTATGTTCTCATTGAACGATGAGTTCGTTATCACTGGAGTCGCTTTGATTGTTTTGGTCGTGTATCAAATAATCATATAGAATCTCGTTGTAGTTGCTACCGAGACTGAGGTTATCCAACATATCCTCATAAATATGTCCAACGTCGTGGTAACCGAACAAATTGTCGTCGTCCGCGCTACAGTCCGTCCAATCGTCATCATCACATTCGTCATCCGTATCAGGAATCCGAGCCCTATTTGCCACGATCTGGGCGGCTATGTAATCTTGATGAGCTTGCTTAAAAAGGTCCACTCTCTGCGCGAGATACTTGCACACCTTGCCGAACTCCTCGATAGACTTCAAGTCCAATCGCAAGAGTATCTCATCAATTAGTTCGGCGGGCAAGTCAAACAGATGTGTCCCTAGTGACGACATTCTATTCACAATATGATGGATATACAGTTAGAATTACTTTGTATCTAGTTGTTAAACAGACAAATAGTTTACAGTAGCTATGTGAAAACTTTTCACGGCTGTACAGTCGCCGACCGTATGGCTTACACTTACGGATTGCAGAACTGTTTGTTATCGGCGCGCGACCGAGCGAAGAAAATTCTTGAACTCGTTCTCGCTACACATCTGATCTTTCTTTTGAGAGGATGAGAGTATGTACCAAAACGACTAAAATAAATAATACAATCCTATGCTAAGGTAAAATCAATGTCACCCAGTAACATTGTTTTGGGTCACCCCTTTGATCAAGGTTGACTGTGCTAACAATCAAGACTCTTCGCTGTGAATTCGAGACAGAGAGAAGGAGGACAGAAGAAAATATATTTTCCGTCAAATATAGCTCAATTTGCTACCGCGCAAGCTTGTACATATCTTCGAAGAAATCATCTCGGTATTCATCACTAACCAAATCAAGTGATATTGGGCTCATGTTGGCATCGTATACATCACTCGACACAACCAGGCCGCTAGAGCAATATTCTATCGATGTTCATATCTGATAGCTTCAGCACTAGAAACTAACATTCTTCATCAAGTTGATACCCATAATTTGAGTCACTTTGTTGTATAAAGTTTTCAGAGTCTATTTATCGAATCGAGACCATTCGCAGCAAATCTGTCCCGCCATGGAGCTGAGCGAAGAGTATTATGAAGTTTTAGGTGTCTCACGAAAGGCCACCACAGAGGAGATAAAGAAAGCCTATAGGAAACTAGCGTTGAAATGGCACCCAGATAAAAATCTCGACAACAGAGAGGTGGCTGAGATGAATTTCAAAAGATTGTCTGAAGCTTACGAGGTTTTGTCAGACCAAAAGAAGAGACAACTATATGACCAATTCGGTAAAGAGGGTGTTGTTAATGGAAGTGGGCCAAGTGGTGGCGCAGGTGGCTTCGGATTTCCAGGTGGTGTCGGTGGATTCTTCAGTCCCGGTTTCAACCCGTTCGGTAGCATGTTTGGTTTTAGCTTCAGAGATCCAAACGACGTTTTCAGAGAGTTCTTCGGAAGTGATCCTTTCAGCGACTTTATGTCTGATGGCTTTGGTGGGTCTCAGGACACAAATAACGGAAGAAACGATGGCAGACCCAATCAATCAACCTCCAGCTCCATGTTCATGGATCCATTCAATTTGTTCTCAGGCATGAATGGTGGTATGATGAATACGATGAGCATGCACATGTACGGTGGCGGGAATAGTGGTATCGGTGGAAACGTCAAGAGAATAAGCACTTCAGTCAAAACAGTCGGTGGGAAGAGAATTGAAACAAAAAGGTAAATAGCACTCTGAGTACTCTTTAATCCTTAACCATCAGTTTAAATCACTCAACTAATCCCATGAATTTATGCTTAACTCTGCCTCTGATAGGGTCATAGATAATGGTGTTGAGACTGTGACAGTTATTGAAAACGGTCGCATCAAGTCAAAAACAGTCAATGGACAGCCTCAACTAACCAACTGATTCTTGTGGGCCGGCGAGCACCTTTATTAGGACCGTTAGGTAGTAAGCTAAAGCAAGTTCTTCAGTCCCCTGTTGTATTAATATGGATCTCCACGGCTCTGAAATGCGGCTCCCCTCTTACCAGAAAAATGCGAAGTTTTTGTGAGATACAGTTCAGCATACGTTCTGAAGAAGATACTAATGTGTAAACATACTTATCTACTGTACATATATGCAAATCAAAATATTGCTGGACAGGCCTGAAGGACTACGCTGGTCTCAGGCAGTCAGGGTTCCTTCACCACCAGAATCGTCTTATTAGATGCAACCATGGGCTCTCCTGTCACGCACATTCAAAGCCTTTAATCGAACCGAAAACGAGCTCAGATTTTGGATGGATGGCATTGGTTCGGACACTTGCGTCTGAACAAAATCCCACCTCGAATTCAGGTAGTCAGAGCAAAGTATATTGTTGCGCTAGTTGGCATTGGTTTTGAGCGGATTGTTGCAAAAATCGATTTAAATTTTGAAAGGGGATCCTATATACGCCTGAAAACGTTCAGTGTTGCCCTCGACTTACGTGATTTAGATTTCAAGCCTGGCAGAGCGGTTTGATAGATTTCGACCTGGACATTGGAAACAACAGATTACGTTCTAGAATAAAGTGTCGAATTGAGGTGATGGACAACGTACACTCTAAAGTTTGTGAGGAATCTCGTGGTGTCCAGAGATTATGCAGAACGATTGGTCAAACGGTCAGATGACGTAGATTGAGTCGTTAGAGTCGTTCAATTCGCGAACGGTAGCGCTAAATTACTACCGAGTTTGTTCGGCTTTTTAGCCGTTTCTAAATTAAATCATGACCATTGAAGGGGATGACGCTTCAGGTAACCATCACAGGTAGTTCAGCCACTCAAATAATGACATAGGTACACACAAAGCGCCCAGTCTAAGGATTAGTCTCGGTTAGATGCATGGCGCCCCCGTTGTGGTGTTGAAGACTTCAACTTAAAGTGCTGCCAAAACCTATGGTCAGAGTGGGGCCCGTTTGCGCATGCGAGCTCCAATCAGGCGCACTGAGTTTTAGGTTCGATTGGCTAGCATAAAGACCAGTTGGCTATTTGAAACTGCCTATAGAGATAATACAACAACTGAATCAGTACAGGGATTAAGATAAAAAGAGAAAGAAATCATCAAAAAGGTCCAGGTATCTTTTTTAGTCAGGATCTGTGTGCGTATGTTTGTATTCTGGACATCTCACACTCTCAAATTGTGATTCCAGCAGTCGAGTCCTCAATCGCTTCTAGAAACGGATTTGGCTCTCTCAGATCTTTTCAGACGCCTGAATCAGTAAGAGACCCGCGCTAAAACTAGAGGCACTCATCTTGGACGGTCCAGGTTATCTGGCGATCATTCCTTGAGCGATACAGTTGGTGGTAAAGTACAGGATGTTTATCCCCAGCAAGTTGATACTGGTTTTGGTTGTGATCGGTCTCGCTACGATTGAAACAAGTCAAGCAAGCGATGACCAGGAGAAGCGAGCAAAACGATCATTATCATCACCACAGGCAAATCTACTACGCAACCTCAAACAGATGGAGCTAGCCGATCAGACGCTTCCAGGTGGCCAGGTTCGAGCATTGGATTTGGTCGATGGTGGCCAAGCGGTTGTTGATTTGAACGATAACGAGGATCATTCAAACATAGATTTGGAAAAATTGAATCAAGCGTTAAGATATGAGGTCATGCCGAGGGTTGGCAACGAAATGGACGCATCAAGTGAACGTAATTGGGTCAACGAGGGCGATGCGGATGGTCTGGCCCGTTTGTTTTCGAGAATCGCGCTCATCACGAGAGGCGACAAGCTTATGAGAGGCCAAATGGACAGGAGACAGAGGAGTATTGGGCAGATTTTCGAAAAAGAAAGGGAGGACAAAGACTATAGTTTTGTCGGCTCGCCAGCATCCATGAACAGGTATAGCGCGAGCAACCGTCAGCGCGATGCCAGATGGGCCACCCAAAAGTTGCGTGACCTAATGATGGCCAACGAGCGGGCATTCAAGTAAGTTGGGTGATCAAGATTGTGTTTATTGAAAAACTTTAATTTATTTTAGCGGTCAATGTAGGAAAATAACAACCTTACACAATTCTAATTTGAACCAAACTCACCTCTAACCGACTAAATCTGTAGGTTTGCCAACGCCAATCTAAATCAACTATCACAACTCAACGGGCCATTCGGTGTTTCCAGCGATGCCAGTGAGAATACGCCAAACAACCGGTAAGTTTTACATAGAAAATGAGGGTAATTCCGATCAATGTTTCCGCCCACAACTTTCATTGTGTTGATAGCAAGAATCTGGGCCATTGAACAAAGAGCGAAAGGGAGCTGAGGCATTCATGGCCATCATAAGGCAAACTCTCAGGGACTCTCCGCCATAAATCTCTTCTTTCGCACGAATTTCCAGCCCAAACCATCGGGTTATCAGTAAAGAGAGGCGGCCGCTTGAGCTTATCCGGCTAGATGAAGCTATTGCTCCGCTGACAGTGATTTGTTTCAGTAATTCCTCGTTATCTTCCGGCGAGGTGGGCAGTTAATTATCAGCACAAGTTCAGTTAATTTGAGTTTGCGCAGCCGGGTAGATTTGAGTCCGATTGTAGCGTTGGGACCTAGCGATAACCTAGTGGCTCGCGCGCACTCTGCAAATTTGCACTCGAACCTCAAAAGCTTGCAACCAATCGCGGGCTCAACTATCCTTTCCGCGTTAGGCAAACTCGAACGCTCACTTCCGGGGCCACACGCAGTTAGATTTGAACCGGTCAGTTGCCTGGCCCAAATCAAGCAACTCTTACGCCGACCGTCCATTAGACGATCAGCATTATTTCGTCAAACAGAATTATCACGATCGCTAAATGTCGCGCACCGACCGCTATCACGCAAACCTCTCAATTTGCTGACAAACGTTGGTCACATTAATTATGCTAATGGTTGCTAGCATATGCGGTAATAGAATCTGGAGCAACGCACTTTACCTGCAAGAGCCGGTCGTTTTGTTTGCCATCATAATCTCCGCAGTCTCGAATCGATATAAATCGCCGAAGTCTTTGATTGTGCCGTGAAAATGAGCAAAGGGTCGATTTCTGGTTGTCTTGTTCGCTTGCTTCCGTTCCGATGTCTGCCTTTGCATGTTGTGCTAACAAACCGATGGCAACCAGGACCTTTGTCTAAATAGGACTCGACCTTTGAATGACACGACCTTTGCTCGCTCAAAATTTTCGCACCCTAAATCAAAAAAGGCCAATAGATCCTCTTTGTCGTCCTGTCATCACATCAAACAGCTCATATTACCTCTATCGCTTGGTTGTGAAATTAATTCTCGAACAACTTTCTCGTCAACCTGAACAGTGAGAAACGACGTAGATGCAAGATAGACCCGAATTTGGGCGTGAAGAATCCGGCGTTTTGTGACACTGACGCTTACTTCGGAGCCGCAGATTATAGCATGCGAGATGTATGGGACTCAGCTGGTCGTTAAGTGTATTGCGAAGGCGGATACTTCAGCACCAGCGGATGAGGAACCGAGATAGAGTCTGTAACTGAATGGAAGCTCCTCCACTCAAATTCGCTCGAAAATTCAGTAAATCACACCGACCTCATTGGTGGTTCACTACAATTCTTATAGAAGGACAAGAAGCCAGGGAGGAGCTTTAAAACACTATGCTAACAGAGATCCTGACCAGATGGAGGGGATTGAACAAGCACCGCCATAGACGGTGCGCCAACGCAAGAGCAGACTGTGAGCAACTCACCCCAAAGTAAAGACCCCCCAGCGAAATAGAGATATTGAAGCAAAGAATGTACCTCATTGGCAGCTATAGAGCCGATCAAGCTTGACTTATACGCATTAAGTTTCTAGATAGGAACTCACGTATGTGTTTCGGGACCTTGATTAAATGTGCGCCGAATGTTACACGTGGGGCTGGAATATCGGCAGCTGGAGTAACTCTGAGTTCGATTAATGTAGGTCACTTTCACTTGGGTTGTTTAATAAAAAGAAGCATAAAGCTTACTCTTTTCCTACAAATATTAGAAATTTCAATGCAATGAATTTTAGCTCGTTGATTTGGTGGTGTCATATACTGCTTAATACTTGAAGATATCGAGAGATAGATTTGCTGCTGTTGGTGATGCGGTTTTTGAGTAAAATGTTCGAGGGAAAAGTAATAAGTATCTAGGTCCGGGAACCTGTATCTGTCAATGTACCGACCATTCGCATCGTTTAAAGTTTATGTTGAGAAGAACGTGAATCTGAAGTCCTTGCCATTGCGTTACTGGTTAGTTCCGGTGATAAATGAATTTAGAATTCCTCACCGGCATCGTCATCAACATTGTCAGCTGAGTCTAGGCCGACCTCTTCGTAGTCCTTCTCTAAAGCTGCTAGGTCCTCGCGAGCCTCGCTGAACTCGCCCTCCTCCATTCCCTCGCCCACATACCAGTGCACAAATGCTCGCTTTGCGTACATCAGGTCAAACTTGTGGT
>Ga0209372_1000249_pt1 | contig 35890 bp, 22 predicted proteins | sample AgamicAtPe_FD_187170 | JGI IMG/M metagenome (GOLD analysis project Ga0209372, IMG submission 187170) | Agave microbial communities from Guanajuato, Mexico - At.P.e (SPAdes) (version 2) | ecosystem: Host-associated > Plants > Phyllosphere > Phylloplane/Leaf | place: Guanajuato, Mexico | collected... | reverse complement strand
CGAGCGAAAGGGCTGCTGGTGGGCCGATTGTGCTCGCTTGGCCTATCCGGCTCGATAGTCTATCTCGTCTTGTTGGTGCAACAACAATTTAACAATCGGCGGCCGAGAGCCGCTCAGTGGAGCCAGCTTGGCGTGCGCGCGCCTGGCAAGCTAGCGCGCATGAGCACTGGGCTGGAGCGCACTGGAGTCGCTCGCGCCGAGGCTCAGACGCAGCCCACCTGGCCGCCTCTGGATCTAACTGTCCGCTCTGAGCCAACACTCCGCCCGCTCCAACGGCGCCATCCTCTCTAATGAACGTGATGAACCAAGCGCCCGAGAGATTGGCATCACAGGCCTGGCTGCGTTCGCGGCCAGCGCACCAAGCGCTCGGCTCACCTCTTTGCCCGGCTTCTCTGCCAAGTCGGCTCTCCTCGTCGAGTCTGGTTCAATTTTGAGCTTTATGTTATCTGAGACTGGCGATCTGTTGAGCCAAAGAGGAGCACAAAATCACTCCGCCGACGACGGGCGATGATAAGGGCAACAGTTTGCTCGCTCTCAAACATTGGCCGCTTATTAGCGCTCGCAGCTCAGCCCTCTCGGCCCTCCAATTGGCTAAGCGGATTCAACCCATGTAAACTGGTCAGAGGAGTCGGCCTGCGAGCAGATCCAGTTCTTGCGGCTGCATTTTAGACCATTCGGATTTGGATTCAGATTCGGATTCGGATTCACATTCGGATCCAAATTCGAGAGACTCAGGTGCAGCGGCTGCGGGCGCATAAATCACGCCCGCCGCTCGGCCATCATCATCTGGCGACGATGCGAGATCAGCGCTTGCAAGCCCGAAATTGGCCACAAGGTTGCCCAGCCGTGGACACAAACTGAAACTGGAGCCTTCCACTCGAAAAAGCGACGAAGAGTTACTCCACCTGCCTTTTCGCTCCAATCATCCGAACTTGAACCCAAACTGCGCCTTCCAATTCAAGTCCAAGCTCGGCTTGTTGTTGTCAACCTGCAGAGGGCCATTCTGTTTTCCAATTAAACTGGCCCTCCAAGCTCCAGCGGCCGAAAACAATGCCAGTCCCCAAATCTAAAATCGAGCAAAATCAAAGACAGATGAAGCGAAACTCGGATGCAAATGAGCGGCCATGAGCTCGCTTGGCCTAGAAAGCCCATGAGCTCTGCAACAGGTGGCTGGCGGCCAGCGGATTGGCCAGCTGATGGTTCGTTTGGCGCAACCTCCACTGGATGCCAACTCGATTTCGTGTTTAGCCTGCGATCTCTATGCTCTCTGATTCCCTGCTCGTAGCTCCTTGCTCTCAGTGGCCAGCTCAAACTCAAACCCGAATCCGAATCCGAGTCCGAGTCCGAACCCAAACCAAAATCGGCCAAACTTGGCTTCATTTCAACTGCTCAAACCTTTTATTGCCCACAAACTAAGTTTGGGCGCAACGCCTCTGAGTCGGCCACGAACAAGACTGGCGCCAGTCAATTCAATTTGCATCTTGATCCATGTTTGTATACGGAGGCCAACAAACAGACTAACTGTGATCGGCAGTTTTTGCGCTGGACGCAAAACGGCAAAGGCCAAGACAAGACTGCTAGACCCTCGAGTGGCCAGTAGTGCAGCGACTGCACTCTTGCCTTATTCGCGCCCTTGCATTGTCGATCGAGTGCTCGCGAGCTCGATTGTCCACCAAATCGACAATGAGTCTCTCGGCAAGAGCGCGGCCGTGTTTGTCTAGACACGCGGACCTTGCAAGTTGCCTTCGCTAACAGGCGAGCCGATTGCAGTTGAGTATATTGATCTGCCTGTTGTGCGCTCTTAGCCAGGTGTCTATACGCTGAGAGAGCCCTTATGCTGTCACTGCGGCCAACAAAGCTTTGCGTGGCCGGCGCCACCGCCGCTAAGCTAGTCTTTGGGCGCGCAGCCAGCTTGGCCATGAAAAGTGAAAGCCAACCAGCGCGAAAGCTTGCGGCCAAAGTTTCGGAGGCTAACCATTGTCGGTGGCAATAGGCAATTAAAGGGCAAGAATTTGTGCAAAACCTACGAGCGTTTGGTTGGCTCGAGCACTATGCAAACCGAGTTGCGCTTGACGGGCTCGCGTTCACCTGTGGGCTCAGTGCAAGCAGGCTGTCGGCTAGCAAACACGCCCAATGTACCTCTACCAGCTGCGCGCGAACTTGGGCGCAAACGCTTGCATCCGCTCCAAGGAACTCTCAGCCTTTCAGATGCTTTCGGCTGTCTTGGTGACAAGGAAATCTCTCTTTAACTGGCGAGGGCAACGTAACTGGAGGTGGTTAAATTTGGAGCGAAGGTTCAATTTGCTGGCAACGGGAAGTGTCGATGGAGTTGCGCGCCATTAGATTGCAACGCTCTTGCAAGATCTACCCTCTGCCAGCCCAACTCGCCGGCCAACCATAAAAAGCCCAAAGAAATCACACAACAATAGTCACCAGAAATGAACACTACCTGGTTCTCTCTCTCTCTCTCTCTCTTTATGTCGTTCGCTGAATATCGAGTTGTGTCATTGATTATAATTAGACCAGTTTGACAGGAACAGCTCGCCCTTAGTTCACTCAAAGCCAGCAACAAATCAAGGTGGATAAGTTTGTTGCTTGAGTGCGAGCTTACCAACGCAACCATCGATCCATGGAGTATAATTGCAAACACAAACACATCATCTGGTCCATGAGCGTGTCTGTTTGTGTATCGGGCTAATCGATTGAAACGCGACAGCTCCAGCTGAACCTCCGATCTAAGCTTACCTGATACCCAAGGATTTCAATCCAATTAGAGCCGCAAAGTGGCTGCTTCACTTCGAACATTTCAATTCACAAACTCTCATAAGCTAGCTAACTCGTAACTAGCTTACTTGGATCCCAGATGCTTGATTCAAACATTAACCTCTACTGCTGTAATGGATCAGCGTACAGGCGCCACATTGGCCGCCTCCAAGATGGTCAACAGGTAGCACTTTGTTCAGGACTGAGCGAGCTACTGTACACTTTCCATTCAAGGTCTGATCAGCGTGATATATAGGGTGCAAACAGGCTCAGCGCGGCCCAAGAGTCAACACAGAGGAACCAAGCGATGCGATAAACTATGGGTGGCTCCGGTTTATCGCTCTGGCATAAGACGGATCCTTGGCTCAAATATTTGTAGAAGGCTGATTGAGTTGTAGTTGCAACTGTTTACGTAGCCTTGTCTTGGAGTTCAATTCAAGGGAGCGAGTTTAGCGCGGGCTTCCAGCGCGCTCCCTATGATCGCCATAGTGGCACAAAAGTGGGCAGCTGTTGAGATGAGCATCCATTGCATCAGGAGAATCAGCTGACTGATTTTGCAATCAACGTTTGCCCGCTATGGCGGCCATCGAAAAGCACCAGCGAGGCTGGGATGTGCGAGCTGCACGCAGGTGTTAGGAGCTAGGACCAACAAATGCGCGCATAGAGACAGTGGATAGAGATTGGACAATGGGATGGATCACTCGTGGCCGGTTAGGCTGGGGAGGAGCGAGAGCGGACGAGGTCGAGATGGAAAGGAGAGCAAGATTGCCGGCCAAGCGAGGAGATGCCACCACTCTCCAAAGGGAGCCTCTCGGCATCACTGACCATTTGCGAGGGACAGCTTTTTTATCTGAGCCATGTTCAGATACTATCTCTGAGCTCGAGGAGGCTGGTGCCAATGAAAATAGCATCGGAGGTATCTCGAGGATCGTCGAAAATTCTAGCGGTGGACATGTTAATCTCGAGCATCTTAACGCTTACTGGAAAGTCCCTAATTACACTCCAAGGAGATTGTTGCAGGACGTACAAACGACAAGAATCTCGACCCTATTGAGTGCAGGAGGAGAGAGGATTCTGCAAAGCTAGCATGCACCGATATTTAGCAAAGGGTTTTGGGTTGGAATGGACATTTGTGAATTTTGAATTCGGTTTGTTTTTGGAAGTTTGGGTTGGATGACTATTTGTAGGTCATATCCGATCACATCCGGTAACTGGATACAGGTGCAGATTTGGTTGCAGAGCGGCGGCTCGTTCAGGCATGCACGTCACCGCTAGCCGATCGTGTGAATTCTCTCTCGCTCTCTCGTTCTGACCTGAGTGAGACCGTTTCTGCTGCGATAAACTTACAACTCGGATAAATAATAAAAATTCCCTCTCAACCAAACTATTTTCCTGACGTTTCATTAGGTTCGGTCTCAGGACCTTCCAGGAATAAGTGGGGCATTAGGCCAATCTACAGCCATGAATTCCACAGTATTGATTGCCAGGAACTCTGATGATCCTATCGGCCCTCTGTACAAACTTGCAGATACGGATGGACGCTAAGCATCAATCCAGTCAAAATGAGCCTAGAACAAGAACCACCGAAAGAGAATCATCGAAATCTAGCCAGCCCACCAGGAATTGAGGCCGAAACCGATCGACTTCAAGTCTCTGGATACTCCGATGATCATGGCATTAAATTCAAAGATTGGGGCTTCAGGGTTGGCAGATTATTCGAAGTGGCCTACAGGTTTTACAAGCGCAACGAAAGCAAAGCCTTCCATCCTAGTTTCGACGTTCGTAATCGAATGAACGCCCTCATCTTACAAGCCAGATATGGCAACTTCGATTCTGGTAAGCCACCTGATATTGGGGTTCTGGATCTAGTTGGTAAAAATAGACGCCATCAGTGGTCTCTCCTGAAAGGCATGTCAAAAACAGAGGCCATGTCGCAGTTCATTTGCACACTGGACTCTATATGCCCTTTTTTCAAGGCTTACGCCGAGGCCGTTAAGATCACCGCTGAACCGAAACTGGCGAGTCAACCAACTGGATCTGATTCATTCAATGATAGAGAAACTGATGGAACGAGCAAATTGAGCTCAGAGGAACACCTTCAGGCGATACGAAGTTCACTTAATAAGCAGACTTATAACCAATTCAAGAGCTTCGCCGCCAAGCAATACCCCGATGATGTTTCTAAGCAGAAGAACTTGATAAATTCGCTCCAAGAGCAATATTATCAGCAATACATGCAAATGCATCCCGAAACGAGTGCAAGTTTTTCCCAGACAAATCCTATCGGTACCACAGCTCCAAGCGTCGCTCAACCAGAGGTTGATCGATCATATCAAGTTATTTCGAACGACTGTAGTGGCCAGCCGTTATCCCCCAACAATTCAGTGCAGATGCCCGAATGCCAGACTCAACCAGAATCTAGTTCTATTAAGCGAGCTGACGAGACGGTCGGCGAGCAAACTCAAACTAATGCTACCAACACACTCCCTGATCGCACTATTTCAGAAACCACCGATTCAGCTGTCTTAGAGAGCCTGCGAAGATTTGATAACAGTCCAACATCCTCGGATACTGGCAAAAACTTAACAGAATTCAATGGCACCAACAACGAGAATCTAGAGGCCAAAAATCAACACTTCGGCACGAATCTAACTGATAACACCATCAACTGCTCGCAATTACACACCCTCGAGAGGGTTGAGCCACAATTCATAGGTTCGTTCGAATCCTATCCCGAGCCTACACTCATAGAGAATCCTGGATCATCGAGCCACGTTACAATCAATATTCCTACTTGTAGTCAGCAAAACCAGGCCATTACTAAGAGTAAAACACACCCCAATCCAACGATATCAGTGCAAGCCAAAGAGTCACCAATTCCTCACCAACCACCACCTCAAGCGATACTCGCACAGGAAACTGACCGAGATAGTAACCAACTGGATCCTAATCCACGGGCTGTAGACTCTTGGGGTTACGATGATTCGGAAGATTCTGAAAGTTCCTTAGAACGGAGTATGACTTATGAACCCTTAGAGCAAGCCACCTTGTGGTCCAAGAAAGGCGTCAACGAGTTCAAGTACTCACTAGCTGACGACAAGCATGGCGGCACTTATGTCATAAACCAAGGAACCACTCTCGTCATACAAGTTCCGACATATCCAGACGGTAGATATATTCACTGGGAATTCGCTACTGAAGACTATGATATTGGTTTCGGTTTGGATTTCGTCTTTGAGGAACATCTTGTGAAACCTCTAGCTTTGAGGATATTCGAAGAAACTGACGAGGAAGATGACGAGAGCGATATTTCAGCTCCCCGAGAGTTGAACTACGATCCTGAATCAGCAGCCCACTTTGATGGGAACCTGAATGAATTTTGTCAGCTAGAGGCACTGCAAATTAAGCGCAACGAGAAATCTAGAAGAATCGCAAATACAGTCTCTATTGTGCCAACCTACAGACGCGACTCCCATGAAGAGATCTTTGTTGGTCGGCACAAGTACCCTGGTAAAGGTTATTACATGTTAAAATTCGACAATACCTATTCAGTGTTGAGATCAAAAACTCTTTATTTTAGAATCTGTTATTTCGTATGAATGGCAATAAATATAAATCTTGTTTCATTACCTGGTCAAGCAGGGCCTTAAAAGCCGAAGTCCAAAAGCTATATTGCTCCTAATTTCTCTCCTTGTAGTCATCCTTTCGTTTTAGTTATGAGTAGTAACTCGGCGGAGGTTACTCCGAAATATGACATTTTAATTAACCTGTTGCGCGCTCTTTATAGTTGTGCATTTATTTTTGGTTTTGAAAACTGAGTATCTCATCCCTCGAGTAGACAATCCGCCCGCTGTCACTTTGGGCCTTTGGCCGGCCTGACCCAACACCTACGTGCAGCTCGCTCCCAAGCCTTGCCCATGTAGCTTGACGACCACAATTAAAGCGCAATTGAACTCAAATTGCTCACTAGGATCGTTTGTAGAGGTCGGCGCAAGGGGTGCGACGACGCGCGTGGGCGGATTGATGCTGCCGCTTCCTGTCGTTGCTCTGAGATCTCTTTGGCCAAGGCCTAGCCGGTAATCTAGATGGCATCGATTAGCCATCTAGATTACCACCTCAAAGAAACGAGTGTCAATTCAATCGTCAGTCTTAAGACTAATGGCTTTATTTACATATCACCTAAGCCACCATCCATGATGGAGTATCTCGTCCACGAAGCAACTTGTAGGGGAGCGAAGCAGCAACAGTCTCGAGCTCTACGTTCTTACGTGACGAGCTTGAATTTCAAACAATCCCCAATCGCGAGGTGTTTTGAAACGCTAGTTGGCCGATTGATACAATTGGCTGAAATAGTATCTACACAACTTGTTCATCATGCTAACTCAATAGCAAGCTCACATTTATCGCGTGCCACGAATTGTTCACGACGCCGCGCACGTTCCAAATGGTCTCAGCTCTCTCAGGTTGACTATTATAAGACGAATCAAAAGCTCTGCACAGAATCTTCATTCTACCCTGTTTCGCCTCAATAATTGCGTCTGGTACCACGATACTCGTAGACCATCTAGTCCAAGACCAGGTTCTGTTTCTATTGGTAAAGTCCGGCGATCCGTCTTCAAGGTATGGTAAATCGTCCAAGTTTGCTGTGATCCAATTGTCCCCACCATCGACAGAGACGTCCACCCGAACTATCATCTTCCCACCACCACTGTAAGCGTAGCCTCTGATCGGAATGCGAGGCTTCGTGCCAACGGCATCGAGCTTCAATTTTACCGTTTCGCCATCAATCGGATCACATATGGCTGATTGCACGGGCATCTCCTGAATACTAACGGATTGCTTATAATCCAGATTGAACATGTCCACGTTTGGCGAGAAAGACTTGTAATCGTTCCTCTGCCAATGACTAGTTGACTCTTCGTGGCTTAAGATAAGTTTGCTGAGCCATTTGACATTTCTGGCGCCTGTTATTCCGGGAGCGACAAACCTCAGAGGGAATCCATGGTCTCTAGTTAGAGGCTGCCCATTCATTTCGTAGGCCAACAAGACTTCTCGTTTCGGATCGAAGGCAACATCAGCGCTGATTGAGGCTCCGTAGGATTGACCGCTCATGTCGCAATCGAGCCCCTGCAGTTGAACGTGCTTAATCGATTCAGTTTGCCTCAGTTTGAGGCTTTCAAGTAGGTCAACCAATCTAACACCAGTCCAGCTTGCGTTTCCTACTGCTCCGACTGACCAGTCGAGACCTTTAATTTCTCTTATCTTCTTTAGATCGCTTCTTCGATTGCCGGAACACTGGATCACACAATCGATGGTATGGGGCTTGAACTTTCGCTTGAGATCATCGAGGGTGTATTCGGCCACAACTTCTTGACCATCAGGATCTCCATCAGTACCTATGCAAATTGAGAATTTGTATTCGCTCAAGTCGACCTCAGGTACAGGTAAATGATTACGGACGAAAAAAACTTCTGCTGGCGTCTCAAACGTTGGGACTAGCAACTTGGAAGGTGTTTCAGCGTTGAATGGCTGATTTGTCAAGACATTTAGTAGTTGGTTTCTATGTGGATCACTCGCATAAGGCCCATTAGTTTCAGGAGGGATTTGAGCGCTTTCTTGTTGCGACTCCTCATCAAGGAGAACGCCGATTTGATAGCTCGATAGCAGCCTTTGCACTTCAAGTGCTTCATGGACAGTATATGTTTGCCAGAATGGCTCAACATCGCCGCCTGCACCCATCATAATTGTATGGCTACCACCAGGATGATGTTGGATGAAATTAGTTATGTCGTAGACTCTTCCCTTGTAGGTAATCCAAACTCCCTTGTCGAGCGAGTCATGTTGGGCAACATCCTTTCGACTGAAACGTGTCTCACTAAGCTTACTGTTGTTTTTGACATCTTTTTGGAGTGCGTGTGCCTTCTTGTAGCCCAGTATTGGTATTGTTAAGCCAGCAACACCAATAGCTGCAATATATACGGCGGACCATTTACTCTGTCGATGATTAGGTTGTTCTTTCTCGGGCTGATCATGATGATTAGCAACTTTTCTAAGAGCCTGTTGAGAGGAGCCAGCACATCTTCCCAGAAGATTTCGCCCATGGAGGGACGACAATGTGAATCTTAGTGACCTCATAAATGATAACGGCTAGGCATTCTTTCCAAACTAGAGGGTCGTTTTGAGAGGGGCATGCGATCTTCGGGTTCAATAGAGAGAGAGTTTTATTTATTTTTGCTGTAAGAGTACATACCAACCTCTGCCTTCTAATGCGCTAGTACTCCAGTAAATGCCAAACCTGAGCAGTGAATCCAGTTTGAGGAATCAAGAACAGATACTCTGCAGTAGAAACATTTATCCCCTTGACAGGTGTTCTTCAGGGGCAAATTGAATAACGTATTTATTTTTGGTTTTGAGTTCCGCAGTATCTCACGTTCCACCACCAAACAACTCAACTCAGTGTCAGAAGCATCATGGTGTCGCTAGATCTCAGAGCGCTTAATCTGGAGTTGCGTCCTCGATCGGCGAAATAACCATACACGCGTGCGAAGATTAGCTGTTTAAATAAATACATCACATCAGAGTTTGGCGAACTGCACAAAAGCAAACCCAGACCCGCTACAGAATTGAATACTATGCCTTTCCCTCAACAAACGTGTGTCTTTAGTTAACAAAGATCAAATTGAAAAGGTATTGAGATGGTCCGAGCCGTGCATAAGCTCTTCAGATTGAGTCACAGCAAGACTATAAATGCCTTACCTAAAGCTTATATTGACTTCCTAGAGAAATCTAAGGAGCCACGCGAGCGAGTTCACGATGAGCCTCCTAAAACCAAGTATCTGGATTACGACCAGGATCACGACACTGGTTATGTATATCGAGTTCCGGATCATCCAGTGCATGTTACAATGCCACCCAACTCAGAGAAAGGTCTTTGGGGTGGTGTGGGCATGGTCGAAGGATTTGAAAAGCCTAAGAGATTGAAGCCAAGGATCACTAGAGTATGGGCACCCACAATATCAAAGCAAACTTTCTACTCAGAGATTCTGGATGTTCACATCAATATAGAGGTAACAGAACGAACAATTGAACTGATAGATAAGAACAAAGGATTTGATTTCTATATATTGGCTACCCCAGTTCAAGATCTAGTCTCCGAGTTTGGGCGAAGGTTGCAACACAAGATGTATCTTGCCCTTGCAATGAACACTGACGATTACATAAAGGAGAAGTACAAGAACTACATTAGGCCATTAGACGAGGTCTCCTGGCACGGACTGAAAGAGCATGAGGCGATAACAAAGTTTAAGTTAATGAGAGTTGAGGAATCCATTGCGCCGCCTCTGAAAGTAACTTTTGCAAAAGAGCTCATCAACCAACTAAGGTCGAAGAAGGAAATGGAGGCCTCTAAAGATCAGGGCGGCAATGCGTGATATTAAAGAGTTTCGTAGTCCGTTCGTACCGTATTTCGTTACAACGTTTATTTGCCTTGGGTCCCGGCGTTGGTTGACAATTTTGAGCTTGAAGAGGACGGATTGGGTTGGCTTGCACCACTTGTACCGGCGGCCTTCGTTTTCTTCACAGCGTATATATTTCCTTTGATGAGATTTGAATAAGACAATTGGAATTTATTCATATCCTTGGGGCCGATGGCTACACTTATTTTTCTCTTTCCTAATTTAGCTCTTATCAAACACTTGTACTCATTTGGCATGAGATCCCCACCCTGACAAACCGGAGTTTTGTGACTGCCCTTCTTAGGCTTGTCGTTCGCTTTTCTCGGATTCCTTGATTTCCTGCCGTCATAACGTTTCATCGTTATCCATACTGATTTACCGGTTTGTCTGCCGAGCTCGAACAGTTTGGACAACTCGGATAAGAAGGAATCTTGGCTTGCATGGGACATGATTCTAACTGTAAAATTAATCAATTAATAACTATGGAACATCTTCAACTGTTTAAATACGAGTTTACTCTCTCGTCGGAATAGGACTGCTCGAATTGAGAACCAATGATTTTTTTCTAGCAGTGTAACGTAAAAGTCTGCGGAACTCAAAACCAAAAATAAATACTAGCCTCGGATTTCATTATAATTTTCCAAAATTGTCTGGCCCCGATGTAAACATGCAGCACTCTTCAATGGAAGGCATTGTAAGGCGGCACGCATCGGACGGTCAAATCTTTACCGGTCAACACAATCGTACAATATTTGACTCGTAAAGAGCTGACGAGTATTTAAATCTTTACAAGTTTTCGGTTCTAAATCTGGATTGGCCCAAATATGAAATGGGCCTGCGTATAACTATTTCCCGCTAGTATCTAGATATTATATATGAAACTGTCGATATTATACACCTTACTTAAACTTTGTCTACCTGTAGAGATAGTGTTTGTGGTGGTTCCTCGATCCCAACAGACATGGATCAGCTAACCCAAGAGCAGGCAATGGATGTGATGTTAAACGGTTTCTTTAACCATGAGGCAACTCCTAGTATATTGGGCCTTCAAGTGCCAAATTTTGTGGCGGCTAATAGCACTTTACTTAACAATGCGCAATCAACTGGGCTCCAGGCTAGGTACAATGTCTTATTAGGTATCATAGAAGAATTGAAAAAAGACGTGAGACCAACTTATGCTGGATCAAAAACATCAGCAGAAAGGTTAAAACGAAATATAAACTTGGCTAGGATAGAGATAAGAAATTGCATGCAAGAGTTGGAGAAATGCGATCAATAGCACCTCCTAACTCTAGACCCTGCCGCCCTAAGGTGTCCACCGACAATGCAACCGCCTAATAGTCCTCTCATGCACGGTTCCGTTGATTTACCCTCCCATTGGTGGTTCTGTGTGACCAACACTCATGTCGCTAGGTTCAACTATTGTCGTTATGGAACCAGTTCTCTGATGGTTGCTATACAGAATCAGGGCATCGGATATCCTGTGTCGCAGTCTCATCGTATTATTTCTATCCTTGATACTTCTAATTCGTCGAGCGACAAAACATCCAGTGATCGATTGCATCAAGAATAGTCCGCTAGATTCGTGCGTGCGCGCAATCCGACCAAACTTTCGCATGCGGACATTGAAATTCTGGATCAAAGCATTTATCAGAATAAAATCCATGCAAACGACTCCATTTCTATATATCTTCCAACTGCCATTATCAGCGATAAGGAGTGTGGACATCACGATTCACAGTTTTTCTTGTCGAGACAAACTTCATTTAAATGTCAGCAGGTTGACCGTCAGCATATGAGCGTTATTTACAAACGGCGCATATAGATCCGAGCGACATGCCATTTAAAATTGCCCTCTTCAGCCTGAATCAGTGGGCTCTAGATTTCGCCGGAAACACTAGAAGAATAATAGCATCCATCGACTCAGCTTATCAGGATGGAGCAGCTTATCGGTCTGGTCCGGAATTGGAGATCTGCGGTTATTCAGTGGAAGATGCTCTGTTCGAACAAGACACCGTCTATCATTCCTGGAATTGTCTACTCGATATCATAGAACATGGCGCTCATATGAACATGATTATAGACATTGGTTTACCTATTCAAAATTCTTCTCTTTACAACTGTAGGGTTATTGCATACAAAGGTAGAATCATTTGCATAAGAGCTAAAACGATCTTGGCAAGAGAGGGAAATTATCGAGAATTCAGATACTTCACACCTTGGAAAGATGAAGATGGTCTGCAGCCATACAAGTTGCCTAGTTTTGTTTCGAAGAGGCTTAAACAAGATTATGTGCCGTTCGGATCTAATTACATACTTGAGATCGGTCAAACCAATAGATGTGATACCTTCAGAATTGGTTGGGAAATTTGTCAAGAGCTTTGGGATGCAAAAAACGTAAGCTCAGAGTTGTACAGGAAATTTGCCTGTCACCTGGTTGTCAATGCCTCTGCATCTTACTGGGAGATTCGTAAGTTGAACAATGTTCTTGACATCGTTAAAGGTATAAGCATACGAGGTGGGGCTTGTTATGCCTTTGCAAATTGTGTCGGTTGTGATGGTCAGCGCTACGTTTTCTATGGAAGGAGTTTTGTATACGATAGAGGCCAACTTGTGGCCATGACTCCCACAAATTCAGATATATTCAAGGAGATCCAGATGATAACCCACGTTGTACAGCCAAGAGCAATCGATGAACATAGGGCTCAGATGGGAATGCTACCAACAAGATTGTTCACGAGTAGCAACGCTCTGAACGCATTCAATGGCGACCCTCAGGCCTTTAGCTCATGCGATAGAATATATCTGGAGGCGAAACTACCTGAACCAGAAATGATCGCCACTAATGCCGTCCAAGCGACTTCGTTAAAATTTGAGCAGGAAATACACATCTTTGTATCACTATGGCTGTGGGATTACTTGAGACGATCTCGTATGTCTGGTTTCATGGTACCACTAAGTGGTGGATTAGACTCGAGTACTGTCGTTATTTTGGTCTACGGTTTGTGCAATTTTCTACTCGAAAATCGTGAGCAGTTAGATGTTCAACAATACTTTGAATGCTCGCACGGCATCAAGTCAGAGGATCTCAGCTCTGAGCTTTCATCCTCCAGAGCTATCTGTAAACGTATCTTGAAATGTTGTTATCTTTCAACAGTTTATTCAAGTGAGGCAACACTACAAAGGGCGAAATTGCTTAGCAAGGCGATAAACGCCGAATTCGATGAAATCTCAATACAGGATACCTATTCACAGTTTCGAGATGTATTGAATCGTGGAGAGTCGTCTCAAGATGTCACTCTCATTGATCAAAACCTTCAGGCAAGACTGAGAATGGCTGCCACTTATTATTTGAGTGGAGGGAAAAGGATCGTCCTCGCTACCGGAAACGTGGATGAAGCGATCATGGGCTACCTAACGAAATATGATTGCTCCTCTGCAGACATAAATCCTATCGGTGGTCTATGCAAGGCGGATCTCAAAAGCTATTTGAAGTTTTGTTCTGACAACTTATACGCACTAGACTCTGGTCTTGCAGAAACAATCAGAGATATAATCAAGGCGCCACCGAGTGCAGAGTTGACTGGTGCAGAACAAAGAGATGAAGACGAGATAGGAATCACTTACGAAGAAATATCTTTAATTGGAAAAGTTCGACGTGGGATCTATGGATGTAGTGGTCCTCGGGGTGCCTTCGAGATCATTTGGGAGAATCGGCATTGCTCGCCATTTTGCGACAAGATTCGTTGTCTAAAGGACAGAGGTCCTTCTCGCGAGCACCGAACCGCTATTGAATTGGCAGAATTGGTCAAGAGATTTTATCATCGTTATGCCAGAAATCGTCATAAACTGACTGTTCTCACTCCAGCTTTGCATGCTGAAACTTATTCGCCCGATGATAATCGGTTCGACCATAGACACTTCCTATATGCATCTTGGACGGAGCAATTCAAGAGTATAGACGATTTCGTTGAAAGTATCGGACGCGGTGCTCGTTGATTTGAATTCAGAGACTCAGAATTATTTATGTGAGTCAAATTCACGTTTTTCTTCGAGTTCCAGGATCAGACAGGTGACCTGTTGTCCCACGATCCCACCAAATACCATCTTGGGCGTTTCAATCCGACTAACCAGCCTCCAACAGTTGCCATGTGAAAACCTAGGACCGAACAAGGACATGAGCTCATTCTCAGTGTTGTTGCACGATGCGATTACAAATATAGAACCGACTTTCACCAAGGAGCATATCGCGTACATATACTTGAGTTTTGTGTCATCAAGCGACTCGTTGGCCATGAGGCAAATTGCATCGTAAGTTCCAACATCGATAACGAAGTCGAATCGCTGATCTCCTATCACAGATTGTAACTGATTCGAGTCCAAAATATCACAGACCTTCAAAGTAATGTTGTCTTTTAAGCCTTTCGAATCCAATATCTTCTTAGCCAACTGTATAGAATTACTTGAGTAATCAAGGCCGAGCAATGTCAAATCTCTATTCTCTTCGATCATGAGATCTCTCCTCTTCAGTGAGCGTATTTCTGCTATTTTGCAAAGCTTGAATGCATTTCCACAACCCACCTCGACGATGCTTGTGTGGTGACTGATAATAGACGTATCTATTCTCTCTGAGATCCAATTAACGATTTGGTTACTGAGTCTCTCACCGAACCAAACTTCCCCCTCGTCGCCATGCTCATCGAAATTCTTCAACTCTAGCTCGTAGTGTTCGTCCCAGCAGCCTTTTTGCCTTAGACTCGATTGATCGACTGACATCCCTCTTATGGAAAAAGATCTCACCGTGTATATATAGGGTGGACAGTTAATAGTTGGACGATATGTCCAGGTCAACAAATAAAACAGAGCGTTCCCCGCGGGCTGTTATTCTTTGGAAGAGGGTCCTCTCTTCAAAACAGACCGATCTTCGGAATCTGATCATGAATTTTAATTTGCTAGGTTGTAGTGATACTCCGATTCATGTTAATCACGAACAAGACTGGGATCCGGCTCGGGAAACTAAGAATACATTCGAATAGCGTTTCTTGGAGCTCTCCTGTTGCATGCTGCAAGCTTGCTTCGAAGTTCGAACGGTGCTCGCTACCCGCGTCACGATGGTTTCGCGATACGAAATATGGAATCATTATCACTCTGTATTTCGATCATCTGGAACTAAAGATGACGAAAGTACATCTCTCCTGAGGTGTTCGGTGTAAATAGGATAGACATGATTACTCACCGCCTTGGGCTATTTACCTTCAGCTCTACGTCTTGGTCGGATGTTAAACGTTATGGCTGGGTGGGCACGATGTATCCGTAAAAAACCACGCGATGAATCGATCAACTCTTCCCTTATGAAAATGGTCTCAGCCTCGACGAGGAACGCCGCTCAATAGAATGAAGAAATTAGCATGTTCTGCTGGATCCGGAAAATAAGCTCGTAGAATCATAAATTGACAACACTCTCCCTAAGATCCCTGAGTCGGATGGATCGCTAGAGATTTAAGTATTTTAAATCTTTATAAGTTGTTACATGATACAAGCCCGTGCCCCTGGTATAAGCTGAGTGATGCGCTCATTCGGCAACCATGTTGCTGGTTGGTTATCCTTTAGTGCCTAACCCCCTGTTATGAGAAACAAATTTCAACTCATATTTCTAAGCGACTTGACAAGATTCTCGGCGAGCTTATCGAGAAATTCGAAAGTGTTCAAGTAATCTTTGCGCTCAACAGCAGAGGCTGAACCTTTGATGCATATCGCTAGATCTTTCGTCATATAACCAGACTCGATTGTCTCAACGCAAACCTTCTCCAATGTATCAGCGAAATCTGCAAGACTTTTGTTGGAGTCAAGCTTTGCTCGATGCTGCAGGCCTCGAGTCCAAGCAAAAATGGAGGCAATTGGATTAGTGGATGTCTCTTTGCCCTGCTGATGCATTCTGTAGTGGCGAGTAACAGTTCCATGAGCAGCCTCGGCCTCTAGAGTTTTGCCATCAGGGGTTATGAGAACAGATGTCATCAAACCAAGAGATCCATAGCCCTGAGCGACTGAGTCTGATTGAACATCACCGTCATAGTTTTTGCAAGCCCAAACAAAACCACCGTCCGACTTGAGTGCCTGAGCTACCATATCGTCAATCAGTCGGTGCTCGTACCAGATAGCAGCATCTTCAAACTTGGGCTTGAAACCTTCAGTTTCGTAAACTTGTTGGAAAGTGTCTCTGAACTTGCCATCATAGCGCTTAAGGATTGTATTTTTGGTACTAAGGTATAATGGCAACTTCCTACTTAGGGCGTATTCCATGGACGCTCTTGCGAAATCGCGAATACTGTCGGATTTGTTGAACATTGCGAGTGCCACTCCAGCATAGTCTAAGCCATCTTTGTTGGGCCCCTCGAAGACATGGACATCGTGTTTTATCACTTCGGTTCCGTCAGTAGACTTCCAAGATATTTCGACTGTGCCTGGTCCTGGTACGACAAAATCAGTGGCTCGATACTGATCTCCAAAAGCATGTCTACCTATTATGATTGGCTTGGTCCAGTTAGAGACGATACGTGGCACATTTTTGCACAAAATTGGTTCTCTGAATAGGGTACCTCCGAGTATATTACGAATTGTCCCATTTGGTGAGCGCCACATTTGCTTCAAATTGAACTCTTTGACCCTTGCTTCATCTGGAGTGATTGTAGCGCACTTAACGCCCACGTTATACTTTTTCATCGCCTCGGCACAATCTACAGTAACTTTGTCATCAGTTTTATCACGATTCTCTATACCTAAATCAAAATATTTGATATCGATTTCGAGAAATGGTAATATCAACTTCTCTTTGATGAGATCCCAGATGATGCGAGTCATTTCGTCACCTTGCATCTCAACAATTGGCCCACACTTCACTTTGGTTATGGTAGAACTAGCCATGGTCCGTCGATATGGTTGAACGTTGATCCCGAGAGAAGAATAGAAATTTCTTTGTTCCTGATATTGTCCTTGGTGGTCAAGAGTAGAAGGTGAAGAATATGGAGCGAGGAGTTTGCAGTTAGGGTCAAGGGAACTGCTCAAATTGTGAGAATTCAGACGGCTGTCATAACGTAGTCTGAGTAACACTCGATCTTTTGCGTAGATGTCTCTAGCCAAGGTTTTCAGCATTCTACCGACACTTGTGTACTTCCCTGTAAAAAGTACAGTTTGTCCTGAAGCGCGGCTCGGCAGTTAATCTGTCAGTGATGCAGTGAAGTGAAGGAAGAGTGCTTGTCCAGCGAGTCGTTTTTTCGTATGAAGGCTTGACGTGGAATGGTTATGTTCGAATCCGTTGAGTTTATTGCCCGATCTAGACGATGATTCAGGCGTTTTATCTTATCACAAATCGGTACAAATAGAGATGGGTTCTGAAATTTAAGCAGGAGTGCTCTATCCTCATTATTTGCACAGAATTATCACCGTCAGTAGCGGGGGTCAATTAGCTGGCCGTTGTCTGCTCTCTAATATCTATATTTGGTTGAGTAATCTTTGGGTGACACGACTAAACCTCGGCCTTTTCTAGCTCCTCTGTACACAGTTTCAGTAATATCGATCATCTCCTGAGCATTGTCTAACGCCCAGTTGATCTTGTTGTTGTTGCCAGTGCCTAGATCAACCATTATGTGTTTGTTCCTGAAGAAGAACATGACTGTGCAAGGGTCGTAGAGTTCGTACATTTTGTTGAAATCTGGAACTTCTGTTATATCTACAAGGTAGACAACTGCAAAGTTCTTCACTTTTTCAACAATCGATAGAAGTATCTCATCCATTTTCATACAAGTTGGGTCCCAATCATGACCGAATCTTATAATCACAACTCGATCTTCCTCCGACAAGATAGCCTGATCAACTTGCCAGCCATTGTGGAGATGCTGCAGCATGTAAGACATGTTGGTGTTGGTTGTAGAGCGGCACCAATGAACTGATGTAAGTGGGGGACTGATCAGATGATACAAATTTATTCGCAAGGGATACTTGCAGAATGGGTGCATGGGTACGCAAGAAAACGGGAGGATGGATATGAAAGGGAGCGAACAGAGGAAGAAATCAGGAATTAGTTTTGGAAATCGCAGCAAGCACACTACTCGCTAACACACACACAACAACCAGACGCGCAAGCGCTTGCGTCGAGATGGTCAGACATACACACGCACGAACATATGCAAGATCCATTTGTAAAAGAAAATTTCACTGAGTGACCGAATCTTCAAATTATTTAGTAGATAAGCGATATATCATACGTCTGATGCCAGATTATAATAATTATTAGAAGTCACCGTAGACATCAGTCCATCACCTATTCTCAGTCCCATCTTCCATTTTCACGCTCAATTCCGTTCATACAAGCACAAACAAACATGAACGCGTTAGAGAAACTTGATCCAGATAAAAATGGTCTCGCGTTAGTACCAAAGGAGATCACTAGTTCCACACTAACTACTAGGCTCAAGAGTGTCTGCAAGATCAATCGATTTATTGAACATACCAACGATCTATGCCCCTCATTCACCGAAATCGGCGCTCAGGCGAAGTATCAGGAGAGCACCAATAGGTTCCGAGATTGGATCTTACGGAACAAAATCATCGAGCACATCTTTGGGCCCAATTGTCACGTCGAGATCATCAAGCAATCTCATACAATATTAAACTTTGTTGCCTATTCCTTGAACGATGAGCATGTTAATGTTATATGGAGCGCATCATTACTAAAACACTGCGGCCGTCAGGTGTTGGATCTGCTGACAAGTTTGATCAGATTCATGAGAACCAAACCAGTTCTTCATCTATATTGGCTAGTCAAGAACCTGAATATCGAAGACCACTCCGAGCATACGTTATTATTAACATCTCACATACTACGATTTATTTGGTCGCATTCTCCTTGCATTAATCAGATGCAGTTTTGCAATATGTCCAAGAGCAAACAACAGAGGCAGCAGTTTCAGAGCAGCGCGAACCAAGATCAAGATATCACTAGACAACAGAATCAACACTTGGACTCGGAGCACAATGCCACCCTACAGAAATCGCCCGGACAAACTCCATTTCAACACCACTCTCACCAACAAAGTGATCAAAATTCTCCCCTCCGACAGTTAAACCAGCGCCTTGGTAAGATGGATGCCGATTGCGACGAAGTTAACAACACAATGACCATCACGGAGAGTTCAACATCTACGACTGCAACCAACACTATTGCTGCCACTGCTGTCAACTTCAACAATGAGGACCACTACCAGTGGTTAGCGTCGTGCATTTTCCCCAATAGTAACAATGAGGAGCTTGCGGAGCGATCTGCTTCGAGTCGTTCGACATCCGACAGTGTCGACTTAGATAAGGATCTCCAACAAAGTCTATTAGATGCAATCAAAGGTGTGACACAGCAGCACCAGCATCAACATCGAGGTTCCAATAGTCCTATCAATGAAACCATTGCAAAGGGAGGGGGTGAGGGCCATCAGCCAGCCGACGATGTTGAAAGCAGTGTTGTGGATCACATTCTCAAGTCGATATCGGATAATTCGAGTCAATCATCTAGTCAACAAAAGCAATCTACATGCGAGGTCATTCCCAAATGTCAACAACTTGTTACCAACTATGAGACAGATGGTAACGAACGTGAATGGCTGACCCATTGGAAGGGTGGTAGCGACTTTCTCGATAATACAAGTGATGTTAGCGCATGTTGTTCGGAGGAGAAAAATATGGGAGACTTTGATGACGATACGCATGGATTTGTCCAAGACGAGAATACAGTGAGTGCTGATTGTCCGAGCTCAAGCTCCAATGAACTATACAATTCTGTGGATCAACAAACTCCCCATGACACTACAAAAACTGATATGCTCAACGAATTTTCAAGTAGACCCGCTACTGGCAACATGGATAACAGAGGCGAGATTCAGAGTCTCAACGATTCCACCTCAACTTCTAGAGATTCGGAACCAAGATTTCGCTCATCGTCAGAGCAAAACACGAGTCAATTTCAACAACCTCCGGTGGAGGCGATATCCCAATTTAGAGAATTGAAGAGAGCGTCTAGTAATCTTAGTAGTGTGACTTCCCAGTTGTCATCCGATGAAGATCTTAGAAGTTTATCCGAGTATAATCTGAGCAATCTCAGTGATCCTGGCAAAACTCTTTTGTGGGACCTCCTTCAAGATGGAAAGATTGAACAACTTGCTCCAAATCTTCATGTTGAGATCGAAAACGTTCTCGTCAATCTGGTCATGTCGTTTGGCGATCGATACATCCGTTACAGGTTCATAGAAGCTTGTCTAGAAAATCTTTCCATCGGAACATCTGTGATAATATCTCTAAGACTTCTACCAAAGTTGATGTCGTTCAATACCATGACCAGAAACTTATCAATACCTGCTATCAACGAAACTCATACTATAGTTCTTTGGGCCGAGCGTGAATATAATATGTCCCAAAACTTCTTCAAGAACTTGGTAGAGTATTATAAGCAGCGGCACTTGTTGTGTTCTAAGTTAATATTTGACAATCAACTATCCTCAACAACAACCATCAACGACCAAATGAGACAACTGGAAGAGTATGGGGATCCGAATTCAAAGAGTCTTCTATTCAGTCATATCGACAAAATCATCACGAGGATGTCGTTTTTGACGTTCATCTATTCCAAACCATTCTCTCCCGAGACAATGAAGTTAAGTCGCGAACAAATGGATCAACTTTGGGATTGTTTAGCATCGGACAGCAATCTCAGGTGCTCTGATGTTCTATTTCAGTGGATATACCAGCAAGCTGTCGGTGATGATTTCCATGGTGTCAATGACGAGCTTCTCGATTACGTTCTCAAGCACAAACTTCCGACGTTGGATCCTAAATATTTCAGGCTCAGGGGACTCAAACTTCTAGAGCAGCTCTTATGGATCAGGCAAGACTATGAGTGTTGCCATGGTCTTGAGCACCCCGCAACAAAGTTACTCTGGGATATCGGACTCAAGGCCGTCGACGACGAAGTTAGTATGGCTGCCATCCGTATACTGAATCATTTTTATATTTATACGAACCACCAAAAATCTACTAAATGTGATAAGGGAATCAACTTCATGAATCATTGTATGGATCAACTGCATTTGTCCTTGACGAATCTCACGAATGTAGATGGAACCGATGTCAATAGTTTACTGGACATAATGCAGAAAATTATACTACTGATTCGCACTCACCTCGAAGTATTTAAAGCGCACTGGTCTTTCTACTTGAGAATACTACAGCTCAACAATGAGGCAGATCTGATCAGTCATCGGTTGAGCGCATATGACATCAAACTAACGATGACCATTCGATTGGTTTGTCAAGCTGCCTCTAGCATGGATAAAGTAACCATCGAAATTCAGGCTGGCGACTTTGTTGGCGAGTTGAGAGCGGAAATAGTCAAGTGGTGGTATAGTCAAGTCGACCGAGGATACTTCGAACAATCAACACTATTTTCACCATCGTCTTCTTCCTCCTCATCCTCGTATGTTACGACAACAAATCCATTGGAAGAATCTGACAACCCAGAAAAGCAACATATCACCAAGAAGTCTCAATCAAATCCTGCATTGGATTCGAGCTCACTGAATAGTTTTACAGAGTTCCTTTTGGCAAATCATCACTCATTGCGTCTACTCTCCCACAATCAAGAGATACCGTTTGAGTGGGATGAGCGTCAGATAAATGAGCTCGACTTTAAGGACATGCAAGTTATTTATGTCTTAAATGATATCAAATCTACTAATCTTGACCAGACCGATGATGGAGCCTCAAACAAATCGAACGAATCTACACAGCCCAACTACTTACCAAAGACAGAAATCCCCTCGATTTTGCTTCTACGTTATGAGTACTTTGAGCGTTTGATGGAGGCTGATCGTTTCCTAGGTTCCTTTCAAAGCAAAAACTTAGAATTGAACAACAGGGCGAAAACCTTATCAAGGCGAGTCTGGGAAATCATCCAAATCTTACCAACCTCTCCGCACTATAAAGAGGACCTGAAACGCTGTGGTATGCCGGATGAAAATTGGCGACTTAAATCAGCTCAATGTTCCAACTTGTTGAGCGCCGAGTGTCCGCAAAGACTATTGTACTCATTGCAAATTATCGACATACTCAAATCTTCTAATGAAAATCCTTCTTGGGGAACTGTTTTCATACGAAAGGGAGGATTGGCCGATATTTATGATGTATTCATGTCACAACAGCTGCTGCCCAAAGAGGACGAAGAATGGAATGAGTGGCTTCAAGAATGTCTCGCATATCTCTTGAAACTTCTTTTTCAGTTTGGCACGAGATCCACACATAATTTAGCGAATGATAGCTCTTCTTCAAGCACTTCGAGCAAGATAAGTGTTGGAGCTTGTTCTAGTCGAACCATCATGACAGGAACTGGTTCTCTCAAAAGAGTGCGTAGGAATAGAGCAAGACTGCTAGGCATCAGTGAAGATCGCTTACCCATACCATTGTTCTCAGACGATTTGTTGAGACTGCTAGCTAACACGGATCTCATATTCAATAAGTTAATCTGGATACTCAGGTCATCGGCTTTATGCAGAAGTCAAAGTGACCAGTATTACTATGTCACCATGTCTAGCAGGGCCATGATTGTTCATCATGTTATGAATTTTTTGTCGTCTTGGTGCAAATCAGATCCCAAATTTCCTATGTTCCAGATAAGTGATTATCAGCTCCTCTTGAAGGCCCTGATACTTGATGATACAGACTCGTCAACTCGTCGTGAAGCTTGTAATGGCTTTTACAAATTGCATCATGCTTGTGTAACCAAGACCACCCACACTTCTTTTGAATCTATCAACTCGACCATAAACTCATCGCTGGACTCATCAGGTGAAGGCAGTTCAATCAACGGGGACATTACAAGGGATGTCTCCAACACTTGGACCTTTTCCTCAGATTTGCTCAGGTGTCTTATCAAGTTTTTACCGATCGCCGAGGCCATGAAACCTCCAAAACCTATTAGAAACTATGTCTCTGAGAACGAATATATCAGGGAGCTAAACTCGCCCGGCTGTAAAGACTACTTCTGGTTAACTTGTCGCCTGATTGATTCGCCAGCGATCCCCAAGCCAAATAGCAACGAGTCAACTCTCTCTACCAGCGAAAAGCAGAAAATCTCCTCAAATGCAATCAACGAATGCATCTCAAAGGGTGGTGACAATCTAGTTAACCAGCCTCAATCCACCGGAACTTTTGATGCATCCGTGCCAATCAATTTATTCGAGCTATGTGAATATCTAGTCGTCGCCATCCGAAACAGACAAACTTACGAGACAAGAGATTTCTCTGTTGAAGATGACGCTTTACGAGGTATGCTTATGATGATGGTTATGGCCCTGAGACGAAACCCTTCCTTCCGGTACACCTCTACAGCCTTTGATTTTATTCATGAGCTTTACGAGTACCTATTTGCCCCACCAAATCAAACTCAGCGTTATTTACCAAAATGTAAATCACCCGCTACGAGATCGACAGCCTTTGACCTGATGATAGCCCTGGTTGAGCGCTGTCCGAAAAACTACTTTGGTTTACTCGAGCTGCTGCTAGTTGATCAGCACAATACGGTTGTTAAAGGTAGCTATCCCACTGACTATTGGCCGCATGATGATTGTAGGAGCGAGGTTGGCTTCGTAGGTTTGATAAATCTAGGAGCAACATGTTATCTAGCCACATGCATGCAACACCTTTTCATGATCCCAAACCTTAGATATGCAATCCTATCTATCGAAGACACAAAAAATATAAGGCACGGTGAAATAATCAAGGAGCTGCAGAAGATTTTTGCTTACATGTTGGAAAGCGAGCGAAAAGCCTACAATCCTCGAAATTTCTGCAAGGTCTACACGATGGACAATCACCCTTTAAATATAGCAGAACAGACAGACATGACAGAATTCCTCACAGATTTGATAACCAAGCTCGAAGAATCCTCGCCAGAGCTGAGACAAATCATAAAGGGTTTGTTCAGCGGAACATTGTCTAACAATGTAGTATCTCTTGATTGTCCTCACATAAGCCGAACAACTGAAGAGTTTTACACTCTGAGAGTTCAAGTGGCGGATATGAGGAATCTCAATGACTCCTTAGACGAGTTGACAGTGAAAGACACTTTGGAAGGTGACAATATGTACACTTGTAGCACCTGTGAGAAGAAAGTTCGGGCAGAAAAACGAGCTTGTATCGTAAAATTGCCTCGGATTTTGTGCTTTAATACCATGAGATACACATTCAATATGGCTACCATGACAAAGGAAAAAGTTAACACTCACTTCTCATTTCCGCTTAAACTTAATATGGCTGATTATTTAGAGGCTAATTTAATGAAGCGACAGCAGTCATCAAACACAGGCAGTTGCTCTTCAAAAGATTCAACCACGGGCTCATCATCGAGTGAACAGAAGAATACGGGTCAAGTAGACGAGCGATTGAGCCCAAACTCCGAAGAAGAGCAATCCAACATGGATCAAACGAGTGCCGATTCCCCGAACTCATGTGAGTCGGAGCCATCTTCTAATTCAGAGCCCTCTACTATGATGAGGGAGGATAAGCAAGAGATAGAGACCATGTATGAGCTCATTGGGGTCACCGTCCACACCGGAAATGCAGATGGAGGGCACTACTACTGTTTCATACGTGACTGTGAAGATAATTCAATCGATAAGCCAAGGTGGTATCTGTTCAATGATGCGGAGGTGAAACCCTTCGACGACTCCCATATAGGTACTGAATGTTATGGAGGTGAGCTGACGACCAAATCATATGACGCAATTAATGATAGGTTCATGGACTTTTCGATAGAGAAGACGAACAGCGCCTATATGCTATTTTACAAGCGGGTAGATTATGAATATCGTTCGAAATCAGTTGCATTAAGGTACCTCGAGTCAGACACTCAGCGAGTCAGTTTGAACGAGGCACATGGTGCTCTCAAGGCTGAGCTAACAAACATGAGCGTCAGCGATATGGACACCGAACTAGAAGGGCGATCTTCAAATCAAAGAGAGACGGAAAATTCTAGTGATAGCCAAGGTAAAGGCACTAAAGAGTCGAAAAGCGATAATGACAACGAAACGGAAGGAAACTCAGATCTTTTTATAACTAGTGAGCTCGATTTCAACAAACTCTGTGAGAGGACTTACGAGGACTTCAGGTTACCCAAGTATCTTTCTACCTGGATCTGGGCTGACAATATGAAGTTCGCGCGAGACAAGAGCGTATTTGAACACAATTATTTCAACTTTATGTGGCAAGTTTGTGCCAACATACCTAGGACATTGAATCATATTCCTGACCAACAAACGGACAATCAAGGATCGTCTACCAATTTTCATGTATCCGAGGATGCTATCGCCATTAGAACAGTCCATTTAGCTATCGCATTCGTCCTTGGAGTGCTCATGAATTCCCGTGAGCGACCAAACCTGTCTAATTGGACCGAATTGATCCGAAAGCAATTCAACTCTAGCAAGGCGGCTTGTGATTGGCTTATGCATTTGATAGATGACGAAGAGACTTGGCTCAAGCAATTGTTACTACAGTGTCCAATCGAAATGGTCCGGCAGCTCTTCCAACGACTTTGCAATGATCTCACTGGATCAAAACAATACAAAAAGTTACGCCTCATAAGATGAGTTCTCGTACGCTAATTTATAATGTCCCATGATTAAGGTTGTAACCAGATCACTGCGTCAGCAACTAGAGTAAAGTTATCTATATTCATCCACCGATTTAAAGCCTGAGCTTCGAGCCTCAAAGTATACTGATTTATCTAGTTTTCGATCTCACCTCCGCTGCAATGGTAGTTGACCGAAGTGGATTTAGCTCGACTGGATCAACGCGTCTTAGGCAAGACCGCTTCATGGCTGTGATGGGGAAAAAAATCTGAACGAAAGGACTCGCACCACACTCAATTATTTTTTAGGCTTTGTGTTTACTTCTGCGAGTAAACAATCCGAGGGCTGAGAAACATTTCGGAAACCTGAATGACCTGGTTTTGAAGTAGAATTCTAAACCTTTATTAGTTTTAATTGACTACAAATTTTAATGTCCGATCGAGGACCGATCGCCAAATACGTCGGACTATCCGATGTCCGGTATGCGTTGGCATTTTAAATACCCGTGTTACAATCTTCATATTTTAACTTAATTCGACGAGCTCTGATTTGGCTACCTAAGAACATAAAATGTCTTGGAATCCTCTCAGGAAGCTATCACTGAATCAGAGACCGGATTTGGACTCATCGACGCAAACCGCGAACGAAAATCTAGAGAAACTGGTGCTGGAATTTGACAGCGCTGAAAATGTAACTAAATCGTTATATCAAGCCGCTAAGAAACTACCTGATCACATCCTATGCACGGGTAAATTTGAAACAAAATTAACAGATGAGCTGTCTAGCTCAAATTTATTTTCCAAGGACGACTATATGAGCAGCGTTATCGAAGAATGGCACTCTTTTGCCTTTGTGTCTGACACTATTGGAGACGAGTACGTCGTAACACTCCAAAAATCTGTTTTACAGCCACTGAAACAGCTTAAGCAAGCTTTCGCCGAGTTGAGATCTGCTATCAGACTGCATGACTCAATACAGTTTGATGTGATCAAATTCCAGCGTAAAGTGGCATCCTATAGCGAGAGAGAAAAAACTGGGGCCAATTTAGTTAAGCTGCAAGAGAGCAAGCAAGCGCTCGCAGCAAGCCAGAGGGAATTTTCAAAGAGGACCCAGCTACTGATAAACGACCTGTCGAAATTTATAGCGGGCAGTGTTGAGATGCTTCGGCCCTTACTAGAGGGCTTCATTGCGGCAGAGGTGGCTTGGATTCGAGCATGTAAGTCATGTATAGATAAATCCACTCATTTATCCACCACAGCCAGGATGGACACACAACCCGACCGATTGAGGGCGATCGAGGACTCATTCAAGGCCATGGGCGCTTTATCAATTTGCTCAGACTCCAAATGAGTTCCCTCAAATGATAGACTTTAGGTAGGGAAGTTCACAAAACGATAAGCAGGATCGTATATCGATCTCGAGTCTTCGTGATTGATGAGATTTAATGATCGATTCGTCTTGATAGGCTTATAGTTTGCTCGTGAATAAAGAAGCAAAATAAGCTGTAACCCAATCTCACTAAGATCTGATACTGTGATTTCCCTCTTTCAGCCATCTAAGGTATCACCTGGCTCAACATTTGCATAACTATTCTGATACATGAATCCACCTGTCTTCTAAGCGCTGATAAAGGAATCGCTTCCTCCAACGAGACCTAAAATATTCGCGCCAGTCGAGTGCGAATACTCCTCGTCACCGCTCACTCAACTTCATATTTGAGAGTGAAGGTTAGGCATGAAAACTCTAGGGAACTGCATGGTCGTGACTGTCTTGTTATCAGTCGGTGTTGTAGCTGAACCATCTGTCTGATAGACAAGCTCATGGCTGTCATTCAAAGAAGTGGTTCAGCAAGGACGTTTCAGTTCGTAGTTTTCATAGGTTGATAGTATTGAACTTGATCAATCGACGTGGATTTGATGTGGGTGGCTTGTAACTACGCTGATGCAGCACCCGAGAGTTACAAAAATAGCCTCCTTCGATGTTGCACGAACTCAGTTTTGTGACGCTTGTTTATCTCGTGGGAATAAGACGTCTATATGATGGAGCTTGAAGATGCTTTGTTAGCACGATCGATGCTCTCAGTTGCGGGCGATCTTTTTTCTGAAGATATTGGAACTAACAATGAGCAACACGTTCGACTCAGATGAGAGACACCGACACCCTTGCGATAGGATGCTCATTTGAGTCTGGTGCACAGCAAGTGAGGTTAGAGGTGCCTGCCTCTACCCCAAAGTGAAAGTTGTTAGCGTTCGAAGTAGCAGGTTCATTGAAAAAGGTTTGGTCGGAAATTGTGCGCAAAACAAATGGAAAGGCAGAGGGGGAAGGATATTTGCACCTGCAAGATTTTTTGTATCAATTTCTAGCATTTATACCAACAGAAAGGAGCAAGCAGAGTCTCTAATTACTATTGTTTCCTTCTTTCTCCGAACAGGAGCTGGAGAACCATTGTTATCGTCTCACGTCGATCTTCTCAGATTCGTTCGCTGGTTCGGTTTGCTGGCTCGAAAGCCAGCCAGCCAGCTAGATTGTTGGAGTCTATCGATTGCAAATCGAGACCTTACGACAAAAGCGCATTGGAGTAGAAAGGTACAAGCAGCATCTGGGCTAAATAGAGAAATGGAGAGATTCGTGTTGTTTGAGTTTGCTCGGCTCCATAGTATTTGGTCGCCAATTTGACATTGCGTGAACACGATCAGAGCAAATCAGCAACAGGTATTCGAATGGAAGTCCGTGTGTTTGTGCGCAACAATCGAAGCTCACATTCGGCCATTGTGGTTGGAAACCTGCGTAACGTGTTGAGGTAGGGCGCCTAAGAGTGGCCGAGCTGCAGCCTCAATGGCTACGATCGCGACAGGATCAGAATCAGGATTGGGATTGGAAGCAGCTGAGAAAGAATTGGGCGGCGAGCAGGAGAGGACAGTAGTGGGCGATTCTGCTGGGCTCAATCCTAGACTGGCCGCCAATGGGCGAACATCGAGCGCCTTTGAGGAGTCGAGCTATAAGTTGGCTGGCGATTTCCGTACTCGGCTAGCAAAAGAGGTTGGAGGCAAGTTTGGTGGGCTGGGTGCGCGCAGAGAGATTGATTTAGTTTGCAAAGACACAGGTGTTAGCGATAACAACAGTGAGGGCAAGAAACGAACTGGCCTCTTAGGAGCCTTAGTGGAGGGTCGAAAGAGTTGGCTTGAGCGAAAGACAGTGATAGTGGATATTAAAAATGGTCGCAAAATTTTAGATGTCCAAGGGGAGGCCAATTCAGAGAGTAAAGGGAGTAAGTTTTCTGAAAAGGGAAAGTGTCAGTTGAATTCTTTCAATCAGATCGACAAAACAACTGGCCAGGAGAGCTCGACAACGCTGGCGGCCAAATCTAGTAGCAAGCAGCAGAAAGAAGAGGCCCAAGCTGAGAGTAAGCAGCAGCCAAACAAGGTAGAGGGCTCATCGAAGGTGATTGAGGCAAAGGAGAAGGCTGTCGAGGGCAAGGAAAGCAAGAGCAAGAGCCAGCCAGGCGCTGCTTCGCCAGCGGAGAAGGTCACCTCATCAAAGGAGTCAGCCGAGACGAGGAAGGCCGACTTGAAGGGTTCAAAGCCGCCCACTTTTGGTAAGACTCCACAGAAACTCTCGCGGCTTCCATATTTCAGTTACTTTGGGCGCGCAAGGAACGTCGAGTTGGTTAGCTCGGCGGATAGAGAGGCCAGACTGAACGGCGAGCGGCCCATAAAGCAGCGAGCTAGCGATAGGTCGGCAAGCGTTAGTTCCAATTCAAGCCAACAATCTTTGAGCTCGCCCAGCTCATCCGGTAAATATCCGACCGATTCGAGGAAGAGGGGTGCTGGTCAATTCAAGTCGGGGCCAATAGAGCTCAGTGGAGGAGCGGGCGAGCGTGAGGCTCGCGGAAAATCCGGAGCAAACAGGAAGGGATACAGCAACATAAGCAACCTGTTCCCTGGCCAACCCATGAGTGTTCGACAATCGCGCCAAGATTTGAACGCCAGACGAACACCAGCCAACTACCAGCGCGAAGACTTTAGGTTCAAGCCAATCTCGTCAAATAGTTCGGCCAGCTTGAATCAATACTCTAGGACTGGCGGCAGAGTAGGCGGCGCATTTGGAGTTGGCGAGCCGGTGACCAGATTTGCTTCGTCAGGTTTGGCCAGCAGACGAAACTCTATGAATCATTACAACCACCAGGGCAATTATATTGGATTTCAGCAGGCTAGAAATAGGTCATCGGTTTCATTGAACGATACTCCAATTGTGAACAACGTTAACGAGACAATGAGACGCCGAAATAACGCAGCCTTTGTTGGCTCAAATTATGGCGCCAACAAGGCTTTGATTGGAAGCCAAACGCGCGTTCAAGGCCCAGCAAGCTACCAGGGTCGCTCGTCCTCGGCCACCTCGGGCTACATGAGCCGCCATAGGCGCTCGCCCTCGGCCGCCTCCTTGCACTACGGCAGCGCGGGCATGTCGCCCTATGGGCCGCCCCTGCTCGATCCCGACTGCCCAGTGCACGGCTACTCGCCCGTAAACCTGAAAACACTGAGCAAGAGCAGCCAGCATCTGGCCCCAAACGCCGACCTCCTCTACGAGCCGTATCCGGATTTTTACGAGCGGCCGCTTGCCGGCTCGCTCTACTCGCCTACCTCGCCGCCTTTGGCCGGCGCTCGGCCGGCGCCAATCATGTACGGCGGCACCGCTGCTAGGCAAGCAAACGGGCAAGCCTACTACAACAACTCGAGCCGCTTCAGCATGTTTCACTCGCCCACTGAGGGTGTTAGATCCTCGAGTTTGGCGCCAACAAGCGAGCAATTGCGCCGCATCCTCGGCTACCAGCCCCACACAAAGCCAATCCACCTCCATCCGCAATGGGCCTACTCGCGCCCCTTCATCCACTTACAGGGAACTCGCTCGCCCTCGCCAGGTGCGCTCCTCGATGCAAATGGAGAACCCGAGATTGTGCCCAGATTTGAGCCCTTCAATCAACTGCAGGACGCGCAAGCAATCAGGGCGGTCGATTTTCATCCAAGTGGCGAGGTTTATGCCATTGGTTCTAATTCGCGCGCTCTCCGCATTTGCGCATACCCGGCAGATCACGAATTGCGCCACTTCAGCCAGGAACAGGTGACCACTCCGCCCAGAATTCTGTTCAAATTTCTACAAGTTCATCGGGGCTCAATTTACTGCGTTAGCTTCAACGCCTCGGGCCAACTTCTTGCCACTGGCTCAAACGACCAAACGGTGCATATAGTGCGCTACAATTCAGTTACGCACAGTCCAGACGGCGACGAGTACAGGCTAACGATGCACGATGGAACAGTTCGCGACCTTTGCTTCATCGACGACACCACAAACGGCTCCTCCTTGCTACTCAGCGCTGGCGGCGGCGACAACAAGATCTACGTGACCGATTGCGACACCATCACGCCCTTCCAGTCGATGGCCGGCCACACGCAAATGGTGATGGCCTTGCACCACTGGAGTGGGGCCAATTTTGTCTCGGCCAGCTACGATCGCACCATTCGCTTTTGGGATTTGCGCACGAGGACCTGCACCTCAATCATTTCGGCGCCGCCGAGCGCCGGCAGCACCGCAAGCAAGTGGGGCGGCCCAGGTGCGCCTGTGTGCGCCGTGCAGGTGGATCCGAGCGGCCGCCTGCTCACAAGTGGCCACAACGACTCCACCTGCATGCTCTACGACATTAGGGGCGCGAGGATCATACAGGCGTTTAGGCCGCACGACGACGAAATTCGAACAGTCAGCTTCTCGCCAAAGTCATACTACTTGCTGACCGGCGGCTACGATGGACGCATCGTGCTAACAGACCTCCAAGGCGATCTAACGCAACCGCTGCCAAGTGTTTGCGTTGCCGAGAGCGACGACAAGGTGGTTCAGTCTAAGTGGCATCCGAGCGATTTTACGTTCGTGACCACAAGCGCGGACAAGACGGCCACTCTATGGGCAATGCCAACCGAGTGAGCCTTTTGCTTGACAGAGGTTGTTGGCCAAAAGGGGTTTGGTTTCATCGAGAGGAAATAAATTTGACTTGTTGGAAGGATGCCTCGCGTTCGAGTTGCACTCGCTGGACTTGAGAGACGAAAGTCGGTCTGGCTTTGGCTCAAGTTGTGGCCGGATTGTTTTGGTCCGTCTAGGATGCCGATTGCGCAATCGGGACCTTGGTCGGCTCATGGGCGTGGAACTCGACGCTCGCACGTTTGAACACCCTGAACGCAATCCAATAAACACTCACATGATGGACAAGAGGGGCAAAATTGTGGCGAGAGAGAGAGAGAGAGAGAGACACCGTCGGATGGCTCGGCGGTTGGAATAAACGTGCCCAATGCGTTTAGATGCTTTCAGTGTCCCATGAGGGTTGGGAAGGATTTCCAACTTCCCCAACCTGCTTAGATCGTATGCTAGCGAGCGCGCGTAGCCCATCCTCAGCTGATGCGACGACAGCAGAGCTCGAAGCTGCTGGCTCAGCCTACTTTGCTGCCAGCACCTACTCGCATTGTTTTGAGGTTGCTGCCAGAGCCGAATGCTGGTTATTTTTAGGATGGAGCTGCTGTTAGCGGGTGGCTACATCTGAAACGTTCGGTTGGTGCTCGCCGGCTGCGATCAGTCGGAAATGGGAAGAGTATGTGATTCTCTAAGCTAACCCCTTTCGCTAGACATTGCAAAAAGAGCGCGACGCACCTGATCCTCCAATTGTCAAATTGGCCGGCGAAATTAGCCTTCACTCGGACAGAGTAATGGGAGAGGCTGCCCCTTTTTGTGATGTATGAGGCATACGCGGCCACCTTGAATCGGTGGCCGCGATGAGTTGCCTTGCTCCAAGCGAGCACGAAGGAGCTTGGCGGCAGACGGGGCGCTCTGCTGGGCTGCGGCAATTAGATTCATATAGGACCATCCTCGTCTTTCTCTCACCGAGTGGCTCCCTCTAAACATTAGACGCACCTCCGACAGGAGCTCGGCTGAGAGAGAGCCCGATCAAACCTCTACCGTCATCGATCATGAGCGAGCCAACCTGCGCGCTCTTCGCCGGCCTTAAGGGGGCCGCCGCCCGATTTGGCGCCACAGCTTCAAGGTCAGGCCGGGCGCCTACGTGCAATCTGTATAATTGTCCGCGAGCGAGCGGATTAAGCCGTTATTGTTGCGCCCGTCGCCCCCTAATTCGCATCCCCCTTGAGGAGCCGCAAATCTGGCTCCTCTTAATCTCGAGCAGCATCCAGCTGAGGGCGCTTGAAGCCGGATGGCGAGCGAGCGAGCGAGCGGGGGCGGACCAGCGCGAGGGGCCACGAAAGTGGGCCGCCCCCCTGAGGCGAGAGCGCAACCGCCAGAGTAAGTCTGTGGTCGATGATGGGCGGCGTTGGCGCAAGCTTGAGCGGCCGCCATGAATGCCATCGCTCTCACGTTGGAGAGGCTGACTCGGCAGGGGCCCCACTCTGGTGGTGACCTCCTGGACCGGTGGCGGCGCCACTAGCAACGCGGCCAGCTGCGCGGAGCGCCACCAAGCGCTGGGCGGAGCAAGCAGTGTTGGGCGGCCGGAACGGACACATCCCGAGTGAATCTCGTCCCCGTGACGGAGGAGCTCCTGCCGCCGCCGCCGCCGCCGCTGCTGCCCCCGCTTTCGCCGCCGGCAACCTTGGGCCGGCTCGCGCTGCCGACCCCCCGCGCGCGGCCAAAGCTGCGCTCTGTCGGCCTCGCAGGCGAGCGTGCATCGCTATGCAAGCGTCACAGGGGCGAGAGAGCCGAGCGGCCAGGCTGCGCTAGCGCCGGCGGCAGCCTAGCGACTCGCGAGCTCGGCTCGGCTCGGCTCAGCACAGCGGACGGGCGGCCGGCTGTGGCCTCCGTTTGGTCGCACACGCTAGATCCGCAGAGGAAGTCTACGTGGGCGCCCCTTGCTCGCTCGCTCGCTCGCTGCATCGGCTTCTCAAAGGCAGCTGACACAAGTCGTAGGGAGCTGCAGTTTTATTTTATTGTCCCGGCCGCAGACTTGCTTGCTTGCTCGGTCTCGGCAGCGCGACAGACGGGCAGCGAGAGCGAAAAGGAGAGGGTTGTTTCCATTCTGACAGCAAAGGCCAAGTGCTGGAAGTTAGTGAGTTTTAGCGAGCAGTTTTGGTGCTAGTTTGGAGGATACTCGACTCAGCGCTGCCAGCCGCGAGCAAGCGGACATCTTGGTGCTGTTTGAGAAATAGGAGGAGCTTGAGTGGCTTTAGTGAGGCGACAGTGGGAGCAACTGCAGCAGGAAGGAGGAACTGAGTGATGTTTTGTGTAGACGCTTCTCCTGACAACATACGGTGATATCGCTTATTAAACTGAGCAATTGTTCCAGCCAACGCAAGCCGAGAGACGGCGGGCGGCAAAATTGAGCCAACTTGTACTCAAGAGCCTCAAGGTTTAGATTGCGCAAACAAAGTCAGTCCACCATCGACAGGCTGTCACTAGTTTCAAGTTCAAGTACAATTTTGGAGCGAGACATTTTGTTTTGTGATTGGAAGTTTTCAAGATTTTCCAGAGTTTCCATAGCATCTGCAGGTAGTGGTGGCAGGTGTGCTGTGTGTTTCGAGTGAGCGAGTGAAACCAAAAGCCGCAACCATACAGTCGAGCGAAAGTCTTCGCCCGTCGGCCCCCTCGATTGCAGTCATTCTCGCTGCCTCGCCGACACCGCAACCATCGATCGCGCCGCAAACCTCGGCGCCCCAGCCAGCTAGCCCCGCAGGCCAGAGGCTAAGCGGGCTCGCTGGCCCACCAACCGCAAGCGGCCAGCCGGTCAGCTCTCAAGCAGCCTCCACAAGCACGATAGAATCCATCCTATCGAGCTCGCTCGCAGCAAGCTCGCAGTCTTCCCTGTTGGCGAGCGGACTCGCCGGCCAGCTGCACAATGGAGTGCCCACGCTCGAGCCGAGCCTCGCGCACCTGCCGGCGAGCGGCGCTAGCAGCAGCGGCGGCGGCGGCGGCGGCGCCACCAGCAGCAGCTCGCTCGCGCCCCTCTCGCTCGGCCCGCCGGCCGCCCCAACAACGAGCGCGCAACCAAACCAAGCCGAGCACCTGCACCACCAGCACAACCAGTCGCCGGTCACCATTTTCAGCGCCCAGCCACGCCCCTTCCGGCCGGACCGCCTGGCCACCATAGACCTGATAATTGTGGTCGTCTATCTCTGTTTGCTTCTGTCGACTTCAATAAGTGTAAGTAATTGGCAGCATCTCGCGCTTCCAGCCCTTCTAGAAGCTTCAGAGCGGCTTCAAGGAGTGATTGACCCAGCCGAAGGCCGTCGCTAGTTGGTTGGTTAGCAAACTCTAGTCTCTCCCCCTCTCCTTTGACTCTCGCTTGCTGCTGCAAGACACTTTGCGGTCATGTTTCACTTGACCCGAGCGCCGAGTCTCCTATTTCAAGCGCTCACTTCCAGAGAGAAGCGCCCATCTCTAACCAACCCCACTCTAATCCAGACAATGATAAGAACCAAAAAGTCCAACAAGCGCAAGGCTGCCCTGTTGGGCCTTAAAAGCCAGCAAACAAACAACTTCCTTGCGGCCGGCAGAAAGATGAACTGGTTCACTGTTGGCGCTAGCATTTTTGCCAGCAACTTGGGCAGCGAGCATTTCATTGGCCTAAGCGGAAGTGCGGCAGCCAACGGAATCTCGGTGGCCGCCTTCGAAATTAACGCCCTCCTAATACTCCAACTGGCAACATGGATCTTTCTGCCAGTTTTGATAGTTAGCAAAATTTCCACCCTCCCCGAGTACATGTCAAAAAGGTTTGGCGGCAAGAGGATTCGAACCTACTTGGCAATCCTGTCCATTTTGCTGTACATATTTACAAAAATTTCCGTAAACTTATTCTCTGGCGGAATCTTCATTCAGCAGGCAATTGGTTGGAATTTGTACTATAGCGCCATGTTTATATTAGCTCTAACTTGCGTTATGACCCTGACTGGCGGCCTGAAGGGCGCAATGGTGATAGACAATTTGCAGGCCTTTGTGATGACCATTGGGGCTAGCATAGTGTCCTTCAGG
>Ga0209372_1000247_pt1 | contig 36444 bp, 34 predicted proteins | sample AgamicAtPe_FD_187170 | JGI IMG/M metagenome (GOLD analysis project Ga0209372, IMG submission 187170) | Agave microbial communities from Guanajuato, Mexico - At.P.e (SPAdes) (version 2) | ecosystem: Host-associated > Plants > Phyllosphere > Phylloplane/Leaf | place: Guanajuato, Mexico | collected... | reverse complement strand
TGCTGCTGCTGCTGCTGCTCGTCTGAGATCTCGTACTGGCTGTCGCTGCTGTGACTAGACATTTGTTGCGCTGGCAGGTACTGGTAGTGGTTGTCGAGGTGCCGGTGAGTTTGATGCATTGCTGGATGACCTTGTTGCATGTGTGACGCATTTCGCTTTATAGGACTCGCCCTCTGTTCATGCTGGCTCGTTTGATCGCTTGAGTCTGCACTGATGGCGCTGCCGTCCGCTGAGGAGTTTGTTGGAGACGGCGAATGACTTTGATTCTGGATCCGATATTCCGCTCGGTTCTCGTACCCCTTCTCCTGGTTCTGTTGTCGCTCAGGGGCAAAGGATTTGGTGCCCATGTTGAGCTCTGCTGAGTTGGTCCCGATGCAAGCTTGGCCGGTGCATTCGCATTGCTCGTTGGCACAGTATAGTAGATAGGGGGAGTTCTGGTATTGATGTTGCTGGTCATTGACTTGGCCGAAATTGGATATGCTCTCAGTTGACTGATAGTTTTGCTGAAGCCGGTGACTGTAAGTGAAATTATTGCCTTCCACTGCTTGTGTCGCCGGAGCAGTTTGGTAGGTGTTCAAATCTATAGCTGGACCAGATACGAGGGTGCTCGCGCCAGCAGGAAGTCCCATTTTTAGGAGCTCTCGTTGGACCTATGCAGCATGTTAATTGTGGCCTATGGTGAGCGACTGAAATTCGGGGCGACGGTTTCTGTTCTCTTGCAAGCCAAGTGTGTCTCGATTTCTCGTGGCCTAATGATAAGCTGCTTGAACTCGCAACTGAACCCGAGATGAGCGCGAACGAGACCTGGCGAGCTGAGGTGCCATTTCACTCTAGTTCAGCTGGAATCAAAGCTTGCTTGAGCCGGCGGCCAGAGGAAGAGGGCGAAAGAGAAAAGGAGGCAGCGGGCGAGACAGGTGGAGAAGAGGCAGCAATTGGAGTGGGGGGACGGGAGATGGGGGCTAGCGAAGAGCCGAGGGTTTGTCAACGCGCTGAGTGTTTATGCAAACTTTATAACCTTCTCTCGGGTCGCCAGCGGGGACGCTCGATGGGGGCTTCGTGCAATACCTGTCACTGCAAGGGCCATCCAGTGTTGCCCAAAGCGGGCGTTGTTGGCGCCGCTTGTTTTGTCTATGTTGCGCAGTTGGCCTCCCTCTCTCTCTTGCAGTCTCCTACCTGTCTCCTTCTCTTTGGCGCCGCTGCGGGTATTGCAGTCGGCGCAACAATCAAACAGACACTTGTTGCTGGCGCCACCGGCGGCATCAAGTCATTAGCTTAAAAGCTGAGACTGGAGGGCCGAGAATGACAATTGGTTATTGTTGACGGCTTGCGCATAGACGACTTACCTGAGCGCCACTGGTTCAAAGCGCGCGGCCGGTCAGCTGGTAGAGCAATCGGGCGGCCCAATGGACCATGTTTGGTTTAGCATGGGTTTGCGCTGACGTTAGTGTGTTGCTTCGTTATTTATTGGCCTCTGTTGTCCTACACAAAATGCCCAGCACGATCACCTGTTGCTCGCTCGCTCGCTAGCTAGATGGATGGCTAGCAAACCTCAGCTTGCATTTGTGTTTTCTCCTCTTGAATGCTGGCTCCTCTTCTTATTCTCTCTAACTATCCTTGCATCGTTTGAATTCGCTAAGAAAAATGAAGCTAGATGGGTCCAAACATGGAGAGAAACTGGCGGCGGCGACGAGGAGGATGACTTTAGGTGGTTGCATAAATAAAAATCAAATGATTTTATTCAATCAAATATGGCAAATTGGCGAAAATCATAAAAGCACCACTACTAAGGTCATACCGCTTGCGTCCAGCAATCACGCAGGCTCAACCTCTCAAACGAAGACCAGCCAGACTTGATGGTGGTCGGCGCCGATAAGAGAGGAAGAGCTTCAGTTGTTGGGACTATTGGGCGGATAGGTGGATTGTGGCCGCGGCCAGCTGAGGGGAGGGGAGTGGCTAGAGAGGGAGCTGTCCGCCTTGCGGGCTCATAGCTCCAATCATCTCTCGCCAGTTTTAGTGATGAACATCAAAATGAGCTCGCACAATACCTTTCGCTACATCGCTCATGATAGACTCTAACGCTAAACAGCTACTGTTGGCGCCATAACGACCCGTTGCTCAAACCTGAGCTCATTCATCCATCCAACGGCCACCCGAGCAATCGACAGCAACCTTAGCGCCAGCCGGCCGGCCGGCCGACCTCCCCAAGCGCTCTAGCCAATAATCAATACCTAAATTGACATTCAGATCAGGCGCTAGCGCCTGTTGGCTCGTGAAGGCATTGATTAGTGTGCTCATGTTCGTGGTTGGTGCCTCCAGGTCGGAGGGCTAGGGGTAGCGGCAAGGGCAGAGTTGGTGGCTTCATTTGAAGAGTGGCCTGTGTTCTTGATTTTATCGAAAGACGGGAGCCCTGAAGGCCTAGAGGTTAGCAGACCCTCGGCTAATGGTTGCTGCCGTAGTTTAAGTGCGGTCCACCTGCTGGATGCAGGGCGCAACCAGCTCGAGATAAGCATCACTCAAGCGGGCGCTTAATTAGCTAATTATTGATAAGCGTTTATTTATCTTGCCGATACAAAAATAGCGGGTCAACAGGTTTTTAATGTTGCTAGCTAAACTCTCGCTCGACGACCAACCAAGGGCCAATGTCTCGTTTGAGTCTCTGTTGGTTTTGGAACCGAAACCAGAGTTAACGCAAGGATTCAATGTCAACCAGAAAGCACAGGTGAACTGCGGCCAGCAAAAATCGAGCGAACTTTCTAGGCTCGCGTAGCTCCATTATGCTCGCCTCCAACCAGGTGCGAACTTTTCGCATATCATTCTACTCGAAAAGATCCATTTGATTCCGTTTTTTAAAGAAATTTGTTTGAACGGTCACTGCTGTTTGTTTGAATAGTGGGTAGCTCGATCGATTATTCGGATCGACAATTAGCGAGCGCTCGTTCTTTGGCTCGCCACCAACCAATCAGGTTGGCCGAGTGGAGAGTAGTAGCTTGCGTGTCAGCTTAACCAAGAGCTTATAGAGAGAGCGAGAGAGCTGACTCTCCACTCAGGTAGATGATGGCGAGATTAAACCTGCGCGGGCTTTAAAACGGCGCGTTCACACCAGGTATGTCAACCCACGCCGATTGTCTGGCTCTCATGGTTTCGCGTATTGTGCGAGCAGAGTTCGTCATGAAGACGATTATTCAAATTTACTAGCTGACAGCAACTTGTTATTGAAAGTTGCTTCTAGAAATATGGAAAGGCAACAATAAGGTGATTCGCCATATCGGCCGTTTTAAAGCCCCACTGTCTCTCTCGCCGTCTAGCATAGAATTGCAGGCATGGCATCAGTTTGGGATCGATCGTGCTCCTTCCTAGCTTGAGAGCACAAGCGCATCCGAATTAGAGTCTGGAACTTGAATTCAAACAAACTTTTCGAACTACGACGACCTTTATGACTGAGACCAGTATCACCACTATGACAGACACAAGCAGTAGAGACATTTCTTGGTAAAGCTCCCTCGGAGCTCTTATACCTGGTGGGCGAGCAAAGAACTTAAGTCTGGGGGGAACGAGGGGACCTGGGCACTATTGGTGAGAGACTAAACCTACTTAGCTCCGAACAATCAATCTGGGCTCGATACTTTGTGCTGCACACGTGAGCAACAAGATCCTCGAAACACCTTTGTAAACTGGCTACTTGATTTGTGATCGGCGGATTGTCGAGAAAGATTGAAAACTCGCATGCTTGCTCATGAGATACACGCTTGCCAATTGCCAACAGGTTTGCCAATTGACGGCGGATTGAGTGACAAAATAAACTATTCAGAGGTCGAGAGCGGGCGAGCGAACGAGGGAGATAGATAGAGAATGACAAGCTCAAGGTAAGCCCGAGATTGGCCGAGAGTTAGAGAGGCTTATTCTAATGCTCACTTTTGGCGAAGCATGTCAATGTCATGCATCTGAGCGTGCCATTATCACAGCAAGGCTAACAACCAAATAGAGACAGCGAACATTTGATACCTTTTCCGCCGTTGTAAATGACGTCAAGGGCTGAGAAATACGCTGAGCCCTCTAACCTTATACCCGCTGTCTCTCTTTCTGCCCCCAAGATGGCCGGCGTGACAAGCCTCATGTCGATACTTAACCACCTAAAGCTAATGACTTCAAATCTCTGGACACTCACGCCAACACCAAATTAGATAGGCAGATGTGCTTTATTCTCACACACAGTGGCTGTCTTAATTTCTACCGGGGCCTAAATTTCCTCTGAGAACGTCTTCGTGAAGTTTGGACGACTTCAAGCATGGAAGACGGCCGACCTGTTGTACAGCCCGTAGTTCGTTCGCGTATCTCAATGAAGCTCCTAACCCTTGCGCGAATTTCATATGACCCAAAGCTAACTTATCCTCCGAGCTGAAATCATTTCCTTTCTTTCTTAGCGGATCTTGATCGAGAATTATACTGCTTCTGGCCTCCATTTTCTATTGCAGAGATTGTTGCTGATGTCTACCAATTGTTTTTAGAGAAGTGGATTGATGTTGGATCAAATGAACATATGAGATGGCAACTGCAGCGACTGTTTAAATTTCTTCTGTACTCACGACAAAAATAAAGAATTTCAATGATCTCACTGCATTTTTTATTTTATTCCCGCTTGCTCAGAGTACGCCGACTTGAGGACACTATTGGGCTCTCCAGTTATCATCTCCTTTACTTCAGCCTCGTGCTGCACAACAGCCACCCAAACATCATAGATGCAAAATTAAAATGTCATTATTCAAGGAAAAGGATGATTATATAACAGAGGCGTTCAAGTCGATATTTGATCAGGATTCCGAGGAGGAATGTGCTGACCAAACAAGCAAACTAAGTACCCCTGAGGCTGGCGCAGGTTCCTCCAGCGAAGATGTGCCTTCCCCAAAAAAGCTCAAACTTGATACGACTGACCCTGTAACTACATCAATTGAAACAGAGCACACGGTGGTCTCTCTAGGATCTGATTCCAATGTTGTTGAATGCATCAATTTAGACAGCGATGATGATGACCACGAAATCAATCCTCCTTCGAAAGTGAGTCATCAGTGTAAGGATCCGACTCAAGACGACCATATTATCACCATCGAGTCGGATGAGGAGTCTAGTATTCAAGGAAACACAGACACTTTTGAGTCTAGCTTCGACCAGAATTCAGACTTTAAACCTAGCAATATATCTTTTGATCTTGACGATCGAGATTTTAACTTGAAAATCATACTAGCTGGAAATCTAAAACAATATCGCACGACTTATAGGACAAAACTTTGCGACTGTCTTCAGGAACTGCTCATGGAGCTTAAGTCGCATGGAAAGACTCTAGTTGTGACGTTTCACCAGGCTGAAGTCTCGCTGAGCGGGTCACCTTGTTCCCTGAAGATGGGATCAGGCGATATTTTGAACGCTATCGAGGTTCCATGCCAACCAAGCATGGATGTCAATGTTAATGAAATCACAGTCAAGCTTCAAGACGGCAATAAGAAGCACACGAAAGAGTTCAAGATCGACAAACACAAGCCTCTACTAGAATTGAAGAAACTCTATGCCAAACAGTTTAACCTGGAATCGATTGATAATATTAAGCTCCTCTTTGATGGAGACATAGCAGACGATGAATCCACCGCTGATGAGCTCGAAATCGAGGATGGCTGTGTCCTCGACGTCAAGGTCACCGAAGATTGTTTCTCATAGTCAACGCAGATTGCCGAACGTAACTAATGCAAATGATCCCGATCTCAACTAGCAGGTTAGTTGAACCTGGAAACTAGTAATAAACGGCCACCTATACATGGCCATTGATATGTGCTCAAAAGTGCATCTGATACATCCTTATATAATTTATTCGACTTATGATGACAAAGAACCCTATGCTTAGTCCTAGGAACTCTCGGGCACGACGGTCGTTTTCTCGGACACGTATATACCGTCCAAAAACTTTCTGATGTCCTTTCTCTTCACTGTGGTCGATTGTTGTATCAGAGCAGCACATCTTGAGACAGCCTCTACGTCGTTTGACTCTAGTATAAGCTCATCTTTTTGCGCTTTGGAGTTGACGCAGGTTACACCTGGCAGCATTTGAACTCGACGAAGTGCTTTCTCGCCCAAGAAGTTTCTAATTTCAACGGTCTGGTTGTCTGCAGAAATAATCACGTTGATTGGGAAGTGGGCATACACTGATCTCATCTTGTACTGAAAACCTTTGGTGACACCCTTTATCATGTTCTCAATATGACTGCAAACTGTTCGAACGACAGCAAGCTCACGACGATTGCCAAACCACTTTTGCACCTTGATCTTCCTCTTTCCAACCATCTCAATTTGTAGCTTGGCATGTGCAAAGGATCTTGTGAGCGTTCCTCTGGGTCCGGAAACTTTGATTAGTGAATTCTTTACAGAAACCCTGACCCCTGAGGGGATGGTCACCTCCTGATTCGAAACAATCGTCTTCATGGCTAATCCAGTTGATGGAATCCAAATAATGGGGCGCCTATACGACAGGGGTGGCTTTGATAGGCCAGCTGAATGAGATGTGGACGATGGTCTAAATACGACTGGTGATAAATACAAGCGTCCAGTAATCGGCAGGGCCAAGAGGGAGGCTCAAGAAATAAGAATTGGGGTTACATAGAGTGTCCATGTGCAACATGCGGCTCATACTTACAGCGCCACCTAGCTTTTCCGGTGCTTCTAGGATGGCGCGAAAATACAAATTTCGACACGTCCCGTTCGTCTTGAAGCGCTGAGGTTTAGTTGGTTCACAGCTTCCATTCGAATGGATAGTTCATATGGAGAACAGGAACCGCGTGCGCCTTGAACGTCAATAATTGTCCGCACTATATTACACCTCAAACACTTTTTTTACTTCTACGCTTAGCTTAAAGCTTGTCAAGCCAACCTCAGGCCTATTCAGTACTTCCGAGAAAGCATTCAGATATTAGTACACCATGGGTCTCGAGGAGCTAAACAAAATGCTTGCTGATAAGCCATACGTCGGAGGTTATACACCTACCCAGGCTGACGTGCAGGAGATGAACAAAATCTATAGTCAATTTGTCCACATCAATCGTTGGTATATGCACATGAAAAGCTTCAGCGAGGCTGAAAAGAAGGCCTTCCCGGCGCTGGCAAGCAAACCGTCCGCGACCAAGGCACAAGCACCTAAGGCACCTGAAGCCAAGGCGCCGGCAGCCGGCGACGACGATGATCTTGACCTGTTTGGATCAGAGGAGGACGAGGAAGCAGAGAAGGCAAAGGAGGAGCGTGCAAAGCAACTTGCAGCCCAAAAGAAAGGTGGAAAGCCCGGCGTGGTTGCAAAATCGTCGGTTGTCCTGGATGTCAAAGTTTGGGATGATGAAACAGACTTGAAGGAGGTGGAGAAATTGGTGCGCGAGATCAGCATGGACGGTCTCCTTTGGGGAGCCGCCAAGACAGTGCCCCTTGCATATGGAGTGTCCAAGTTGCAAATTGTCTGCGTTGTTGAGGACGAGAAAGTGTCTGTTGACACATTGACAGAACAAATTGAGGCCCTAGAGCTTGTACAGAGCACCGACATAGCGGCCTTCCAGAAGATTTAAGAGGATTCCCTAAGAGAGGCCGTAGGCCTGCAGGATTTGGTCGATTATTTAAGGTCTGTGTTTATTTATATTTATATATTTATATAGATATTTAGTAAACATCTGAATCCTTCAGGTACCGTTCCATCTTCAAACATGTTGTCCTGATGATAATGTTGATAATGAGAGTATTGATGATGATTTTTTTCTAATAGTGATAGCAATTTAGAACCCGTAGTCTGTTGCTAGAGAGTAGGCATTGTATTGGCAATCAACGTACTCGTCTTGAAGGGGAGAGCTTTGTCTGGCCGACTGCCAGTAGTCGCAAACGCAGCGATCTAAGTCGATGCAGCCGGCTAAACCGAATGGCGATTCCTGATAGGCATTGTGGTGGTTATGATGATGGTGATGATGATGCGGTAGTGGAGGAGGGGGAGCGTGCGAATGATGGTGGTGATTTTGATTGAGCTGGTGCTGGTTGAGGTAGCTAGTTTGGTGTTGTTGCGGCTCTTGCTGGTGGCCTTGTTGAGCTTGCAGTTGATGCGGCGTTGATGGCGCCGCGGCCGACAGTTGGCCTTGGAGTTGGACCGGCGCCGGTTGCGCAACTGGTGGCGCCGGCGTGGGAGGCACAGGTGAGGGAAGAGTTGGTTGGTACTGTTGTTGTTGTTGCTGTTGCTGTTGCTGCTGCTGCTGATGGTGGAGGTGGTGATGGTTGAAGCTGCTTGCTGGCGTTGCCAGGGGGCTGAGGTGATTGTGGTGATTCAGTTGCTGCTGCTGCTGCTGGGCCACCGAGAGGTGGGTTTGCAATGGTTGCAGTTGGGCCGCTTGTTGCACCTGTTGCTGCTGGCCAAGCTGATGGTACTGGCTTGCGGCGGCGGCGGCGGCGGCGGCCAGCGTATTTCCGGCGCCATTGAGCTCGATTTTAATGCAGCTACTTAGGCTTAGGTTGCTGCTGCTAGTGCTGCTACTGGTGCTGCTGCTGCTCTTCGTATTGTTGCTCCTGATACTCGATGAGGTGTTGCTGTGGCTTGAATGGTGTTGGTGGCCGCGCACTGCCGAGCAAGACTTCTTAGCGTGGCGCGTCAGGTGATCCTTGCGACCAAACCTTGTATGGCAAGACGGACAAACGTGCTCCCTCAATCCAAGGTGAGTGTTCTCGTGCCTTCTGAGATCTTTGGGTGTAAAAAACTTCTTATCGCACTTTGGGCAGCCGAACTTGCGGTCCTGGGGCGGCCTGGCCGACCTCATGTTGGCCTTGCCGGCTAAGGCCATGCAGCCGCCGCACTGGGCTGGGGCTGTTTGTCTGGCCGATGGAGCCACAGTTGCGGTTGCGGCGGCTGCGGCGGCGCCGGTGGAGCCAGGCGGCGGCCACCCGATTGCCTGGCCGGCCTCACGCTGCTCGCTAACCCGCTCGCTCTGGCCGCCCGCCCGCTCGCTGGCCCACTGCAAACTCGCCCCGCTCGCTTGCCAACTCCCGCAGCCAAGGCCAGACTTCTCGATGAATACCCGTAAGAGAGAAGGTCCAGTCTGGGCGGCAGGTTGGCCGGCCAATGCAGCGCTGCTCGTCTAGTTAGCTTGCTGGTGGCCAGACAAGTAGGGCGCATCCGAGGCTGGGAGGCATGAACGCAGAGGGAGAGCGACAACAATATTTACCCGTATTTGTTTCCACTCTGCACCGTAGGCTCGCTCACAGGCTCACAAGCTCTCTCCTCTCGCTCGCTCGCACTCTCTCTCTCTCTCGCTCTTTTCACTCTTTGAGCTACAAAACTAAACTAAAACAAAAGTTGGCCAAACTGAACCAGCGACAAGCTTGCCTGCACTCGCTAGCTCCTTTGCGCTGCCGCTAGTGATCATTAACTAGGAAGCCAGTAAGTTTCCATCTATGGCCTCGTCGCTCGCTTCCACTCTCGCACTCGCGCGCACTGGCTGTTTAACGCGCTCTGCCTCCTCTTTCCTTGAGAGAGCCGGGCGAGGGCTGCGCCCGTAACACACACACACGGGCGCGTTCGTTCGCCCGCTCGCTCGCTCGCTCGCTCGTTGCGCCGCTTGCGAGCGCGCTTGTTGCTGCGCGTCGTCGCCGTTTACGATTGCGCCAACTCCGTTGCCGATCTTGTGCAAGCTGAAGCCGGCGGCGGCGGCGGCGCACACTCTTGGGCCGGCCGACATTAGCGCGTTTGATTAATCCGAGCCGGCTGTGCGCCCGGCCGGCCCAACGAGCGGGCGAGCCAGCCAGCCGCTAGCTCGGCGCGCCGGCAACAGGCGCAGACTCTCGCGCACAGGCGCCCTACGTCACGTGGTGTCGCGCTTGCCCTCTTTCTGGCGAGCTCGGCGCCGCTCTCCTCCCGCTCGCGGCCGCCCTGTGCTGAGCGCCGCAACAGCAACAGCCGCAGCCGCAGCCACAAGCGCGCAGCCAGCGAGACCGTTAGCTTGGCGAGCAAGTGGCGCCGGCTCCATTGTTCGCTGCTCGCGCGCTGCCGACTCTGTGAGTCACTCGCGGGCCACCTTTGTGGGCGGCGCCCGCCCGCCGCAACTAACGGCAGCCCGCTTATCGCGCCCAGGCCAGCCAGCCAGGCCGAAAACGACACCGCTGACGACGACGCCGACAGCAGCGGCGGCAGCAGCGCCAACCGGCTGCTTCCGCCCTGCCAGCCGCAAGCCGACTGGCTGCCGATCTGGCGGAAGATAAGCGGGCGCAAACAAGCAGGCAGCCGGCGACAGTGGGCCAAGACCGGCGCCTTGCGCGGCCGCTCGCAGGTGCGAGCTCGGTTGCGGTTTGGGTTGCGGCTGGGGCTGCGGCTGCTGCTGCTGCTTCTGCGTAGGGCACGACGGCAGCGGCGGCCAGCGAACCTGGCGCCCGTTAAGCCGAGGGGCGGGCAGGGCTCTGGGCTGAGCGGCGGGCGCCACTTGTTGGCGAGGGCGCTGAGACGTCACAGGCGAGCTGGCGCCAGGTCGACGCTCGAGCGAGGGGCCGGCCGAGAGCAGAGGGTTGCGGCGCGCTGCAACGCTCCCTGCTCGCCCCTCGGCGCGCGCAGGCGACTTGTCGGCGGCCAGAGGCCTGCGCCTCGTGCTCGCGGCCGCCATTTTGCCGCTGAGGAGCGGCCAGCGGGCAGCTCGCTCGCCGGCCGCGCGGGCCAGCAGTTGCGCCGCTTGCGCAACCCGTCGCCCGCTAAATGGACTGGCGCCGCTCGGCTCCCTTTGAGCGGCTGAAGCAAAGGCTGAGGCTGAGGCGGCGGCGGACGAGTTGCGCCTGTGCGCGCGGATTGCAAATTGGCCAAGGTCGGCGCGCTCGGCGGGCGTGTTATTGTGCGCCTGTAGGAAGCCAGCGGGCGCGTTTGCTCGAGCCGACGACATTAGGGCGGGCGGGCCAACAACAACAGGATCCGGCTTGTGCGCTCGAGCCGCGAGCTGCACTGCGAGCCTGCCTTTGGGCTCAAAGTGGAAGTGGAAGTGGAAGTGGATTTGCCTGCCGCGCTGGGCGAGTCTCGGCGGCCGGGTGGTAGGAAATGAAGTGCATCAGCGCGATTGCCTGGCTCGCAGATGCATCGCGGCGGCGGCAGCGGCGGCGGCAACAGCGCGCCCGCTCGCACTAACAAACGGCGCAATCCATTTCGATGCAGCCTGCACATGTAATGCCAGCGAGGGGCCCCCCAAAACAGGGTTGCGCCGCCCGAAACTGAGGTCGCTCGCATATCTCGCCCGTCAATGCGCGCAGAGGCGGCGAGCAAGCGATTTGCTCGGTTTGTTTTGTTTTGTTTTGTTTTGCTGCGCTGTGTTCTGCTTTGCTTTGCTCTGCTCTGCTCGCTGGTCGCCGGTTGCGCAACTGGCCGGCAAGGCTCCTTGGCGCTGCAATCGGCCGCAAGTGGCCGGCGCCGCACGAGGCCAGACTTGGAAGCCAGATTTACGAGCCACTTGGTCGCTCGTTGGCTTGCGGCGGCGGCGGCTGCGGCGGCTGCGGCGGCTCCACTGCGAGCCAGCTGCCGGCCGCTCGGACACTTGTTGCCGGCTCAGCGCGAACACGTGAGGGCCAGCCGGCCGGTTTGGCGGCCGCCAGTGTCGCCGGCCGAGACCACAGGGCTCGTTAGCGCGCCGGCCGCAATGGAGGAAGCGCATGTCAATCAGTGGCCCGCTCAAGGACACCGCCGGCCCAAGAGCGCGCGCGTTAATTATGATTATGGCCCTTTGTCTGGCCACTCGCAACGGCCGCTTCCTCTCTCTCTATCTCCGTTTTTAGCTCCAGCTCGAGCTGGCCCCTCGCTGGCTCTTGCACAACATCCACACGATTGATGGCCGCCGCTGCGCCGGTCTGGCCGGCCGAGTGGCACTTTGCGCGCTGCTGACACATGTTGGCCGAGCCGGACTGCTCCTTGTGAGAGTCAACAAATCAGAGCTGCCATTGAGCGAGCAGCGAGCGCGGCAACAAGTGAGCGCCCGCTCAAAACACAACCAGCACTAACACCAGCAACAACAACAACAACAGCTAAAACCAAAACCAAAACCGAAGCCAAGAGCAAAACCAGAGCCGCAATGGATTCCAGCGCTCAGATGGTCAGAGCGCCATTTGAATAACACATGGCCATGGAACACGATATAGAATCTGGCTCTCTACTTTTAGACGTTTTATTGCTTCTGATTTACAAATCTCATGCAATCCTCTTGTCTCTTGTCTCTTTCTCACTCCACTCGAGCGAGCCTTCTCTACGCCCAATTTGCTCGTAACTCTTGTAAATGTGATCCAAGCCCCATTTCAAACCCAAGCGAAGGCTCCTTCTTTAGGCCCAACAAAGCCTGAAAGGTCTCCGTTTGCACTGCTGGTTGGTCGGTCGGCCGGCTGGCTGGCTCGCTCGCTAGTTGGCCATCTCGGACGATCCCATGCGACGGAGGAAAGAATCCACGCAACATCTCTTCGTAAATCACATAACCAGGCTGCTTCCTCCTCTAATTCTTGTATCAAGCTGCTGCTGCTGCTGTCGCGGCCCAAAAGGCACGTCCAGCTCCTCGGCCGAGGGGCTTAAGTGTTGGCCAAGCCATAGTTTTAAATCACTCGCACTGCTGTTATGATCAAGCTCGCTTAGACTCCAAAACAACAACCAACAAACAGGCTGGCCGGCCAACCAGCAGACCTGGGAGATGATTATAATAAATCACACTTGACGCTCAGCGGCTATTCCAAACCCTCCCCCTATAATAATAATAATAATCATCCTCCTCCTCCTGCTTCTTGCCCAAAGGCAACTCTATCTGGCCCACCAGCCGGTCCCCTAGCGGGCGGCCAGCAAACGCGAGCGCGCCGCCATCCTTGTCGCCAGATTGCAGTCGCCGCCGCCACTGCGCCGCCCCCTTTTAATGGCCCTGCAAGCTGCATTCCGTGCAAGCAAACGGTTAGGCTAAGCGAACCAGGAGGCTCGGCAAGGTGACGAGCGAGTCAGATGGGCCAAGTTGGTGCCTAACCCGCCGGTTCCATGCCGGCCCCCGCTCGCCAGCTCAACCAGCGGCACCAGCTGGCCAAAATATCGGGCCAACAGAAGGAAGAGAACGGCATGGAATATTAAATGGAACAACCATGACAACAACAAAACGGACAAACAATTGCACAAATTAGCAGAGGAGTTGATAGAACTCATCTTGCGCAATCATTTATTCAACAAACCCACACGTAACAATTCCTCCCCTTGGCGTCTCTAAAACTGTCATCTGACTAGACTAACGACCAGTTGCAGCTAGCGTTGAATCTGTCTTAGGATTTGCGGTTATTGATTGGATGTCTGATATTATTTCATTTACTCGTAGCTGCTCTTGCTTTAGGTCATTCAAGTATAGTAATTTGAGCACTTTTGCCGCTTGCTTAAATGTCTCCACAAGCTCATCTTTCTCGCCATCCTTGCTTGTCAACTTGTCTAAATTTGTCTCGATTGGTAACGATATGTCCTCTAGATCAAGTTTTGAGCGCTGGATTCTAGTTTCGCCACTAACATTCCTCTTGGAATTGTTATTTTGGGTTGACAAGTTTTCAACCAACGCTCTTGCCGCGGAGATGACTGTTGATGGGTTTGGGTGGGGAGCTATATTTAGTCGGTCGGCTAGCTGGTAAACAAGACCAACAAACTCCTTGGATTCGTCACCGTCCTCCGGTTGCATCCTATTCTCTCCCCTCCAGGGAACTTTTGAATAGGGAGCTGTCCTAGTCGTCGTAAACAATCACTCTCGCTCCACAAGGGTTCTACTGGGTGATAACTGACCAATTTAGTGATGGACAAGTTCACCATTGGAACACATTGGCCTGACTCGTGGTCACAAATGAACTCAGATAGAGCGAAACATCGCATGCCAATGCACAGGCCGCCGCTCAAACTTGAATGAATTTGTGTCTTGCAGCTCAAGTTTAACGTTTGCTTTTCGAACACTATTGGCTCATTTCCAGAGAATCGTTTCAGATTAACCACCCCGATAAATACTCACCGTAATGGGTATAGGGGATTACATATGGCCCTTTGAGAGGAAGTTTCATCAGATACCTTGCGCCCGCGAAGCCGCCATCGCTGGCATGTTTGGGGGGGCCGGCCTTGGAGCTCTTACGGTGATTATTAGGAGAGACACTATCCTTGGCGCCAAGGTTATAGTCTACGGGGGAGTTGGAGTATTTTGGGCCACTTTTTTGGCATTACGATATAGGAATAATCGGCAAAAAATTCAGTCAGAAAAATACATCGAGGCCCTCAATACAGGCAAACTAGATTAAAGAATATCAATCTCAAGAGTGATTTTGTTGTTGGGTTCAACAGCCGTGTTATTGAATTAGAATTATATATTTTAATGTAAGAGATTTGAATAAAATCCCATAGCTTAAACATTGTATTCGACAATTACAAGAGGTTTTAATCTTACAGCGATAATATCGATCAGGGGCAGGAATTTTATCTAGCTCCCTCACCAAGCCTGTTAAAGACTGTAGATTTCAATCTCCCTGATTGATGCCTGATGTCAGTTCTCTGGTTTCCTCTCTCTCCTTGGTCCATTTGCCGCATGCCGGGCCTTCTATTTGAGGCTGGCGAGTTAATTGATGAGGATCGTCCGCTGTGTTGATTATTTGACTCTCTGATACTAGTGTGATTCGAAGATTCCAGATTAATTCGGCTCGCGTCCTTTGGACTCACGCCTAATCTAGATTTGACTGATGACACCGCATTGTTTTGTTGCTGCTTTAGGTTTACGTCCAGCCCAAGTCTCTTTTGTGCAGCAGCAATCGCCGAGCTAGGAGGATAGTAGACTGTGAGCGTCTTCTCAGAGAGAGCTCGACTTCTATGGTCGATATTGGGACCAGGTGTTGGGCGAAGACGTTTGGCCAGAGATGTAGAGACTGTCGTAGATGGTCTTTTGTTTGCGTCAACTGTCTCTGAGGTTGAGTTATTGGTTGAAGCGGCCAAGGCTCCGCTAGCAAGACTGACACGACTCTGCACTTTGTTTCCAACTAATGGTGATATGATTGAACTCTGCCTAGCAGGGATAGCTTGTGTTCGAGTCGGTTGATCAGGCTTGATCTGTCTCTGGTTTAATAGTGGGTTGGTAACGCTGTCAGCTAATACTTCAGTCCCTCCATTAAGTTCATTCTGCGTATATAAATTCTTTGCATGCCTAAGGATAGCAATTATGTCGCCCATAGCCTTTATTCCCATGTCCAGAAGTATCTCTTTTGTTATTTCCTTGAGCATATCGATTCGTATTCGATGCTGAGAGAAAGTGACAGCATATTCGTGGGCCACAGAGCTGGGTATGCCGGCGAGGATAAAGAAATTGCTCCATACCGAGTAAGTAGACGAATTTGACGCTATGTTATTGTAGTCATGTTGATTAATCTGCCGATTTATGGCAATCGGGTCCATATTGGCTAGATTGTCTGGGCTAAATATCGATCATTCGGTGTAGTGGTCATCGAATACAAGGATTGCTTGAGACTCAGGCTAACATTATTCGCGAAGATAAGACGCCGCAATGACGCCCGAGCAAGGTTTATTTTGATTTTATCCGCGCACAATGAGGAATCTGTTATTTAAATGTAATTGTACATTTCCATCGAATGGTTCACAGTCCATTGGCGATACACTATAGTGATCAATAATTATATAAAAGTATGTCTCAGCATTGCTCAAATTATGGATATGGCCAGATTATATGGAAGTGAGATGTATCTGTTACAAAAAAAAAGTTCTGGTTTCAGAGATGCTCTAAGCTGGTAAACAAAGCCTGTCAAAGTTGTGCTTGACCGGTCTGTTCCACCAAGATGTCGTAAATTGAAACGGCAATGGCTATTCAGTATAGCAGTCTTATGGCAGAGTCCAATACGGATCAATTGATTTATTCAACCTATTTGCTAGGTTTTTGGACGATTCTGTCACATTCCAATAGTTATAATCTCTCTCCGACCTCCACAACTGATTCGAAAAACAACCTCTCAATGGAAGATTTACAAGCAAATTCTAGTATTCGCTTCTTGACTCGTCGGCCATTATTTCAAATATCCTATCGTTGCTGAACACTTTTGTCGGCAGGACCACTTTCACTAGGTCCTCATTAGATATCTTATCCAGTTTTATATTGACCTCCTTATTCAAACGATTCAATAGATTTCGGAATTCAACTTCCGCTTCGTCAAGATTCGCGGGTTGGATTTTCTCCTGCTCATTTCTATCCTGATCCAGCGATTGCTGCCTATTCAATTGAACCTGGCGAAGTCTCTGTTGTTGCTTAATAGAAACCTGTTGCCTAGCCCATTCGGTCATGGCTTGAAACTTCTTCAGCTCACTGATTTGTAAAGTTTTTCTGGATAACAAAGTTGTAAAAACGGACTCGTATAAATCATAATAATCTTGTTTTGAAAAGAACTCATTTCCGTGAGGATCAATGTACTCGTAGATGGCCTCCAATAGTTGCATTGCTGTTACATAGAAGCAAGAGTTTTGGTATAGAGCATTCATCATCTTGGGGGCGGCGCTCAGTTTCATGTGAGTGTTTGCATGATGGAAACAAGCATGAAGAAGGTCGGGTAGATCGTAGTGCTATTAAAAGTTGCGAGAATGATAGGATGAGAATTCGCATTTTCCAAGCTACCAAAAGATCCCGATTGGAACTTACCTCGGCAGCGCATATGAGACCGGGGATTGTCTCGTACGATAGTTTGCACTGTCCATTGTGTATGTACTCGATTGTTTGTTGGAAAGTCTCGTAATCAAACTCTTTAATTTCGAACTGTTTTGGACACAAGTGCCTTGATTAGTCCAAAATCTTAAAATTAATCCGACATAAGAAGAGAAGATAATTACCTCTCGCTGGGTGAGTTTATCCGCGTCGATTTTCGCAATCTCCTTACAGATGGCCAAACTGTTCAGGTCCACCTTGGTCTTATTCTGGTCAACTTTAATATGCATTGATTCTCCTTTGTAACCTTTAATATTTCCGCTCCATCCAGACCTGTTTGTTCGATTCATCACATATTTAGTATCTTAGTGCTCGATGCCGACTGAATGTGTTCATCGTCCTGAAGCCTACTTACCAGTTTCCGGACACTAAACGATTGAAAGCGTTCTTTATCATTCCGCCTGTTCCACCTCCGCCACTGCCGCCTGCAACACCCCCGCCCGCGGTGCTGGGAACAGTTAAATAGTTTGGCTTTTGGGTGATTGATTTGGACAAATTTGGAAGCATTGACTGTCGTCGTTCTTTTTCACCTGCGTAGTTAGTTTTGGTTGCAAAATGTTCAGGTAAGTTTGCTGAACTGTAAGTCGAAAATTTCCGTTCTAAAATCACATTAGAGTTACCTATTTTCTTCGATGAATCCGTGCCAACGCTACCTCTTTTGGCTAGCAGACTCTTTGCATGATCCAGCTCTCGACCACCCTCGACCCCAACCGCCGACTCTCCCGATAGCGCCTTCATCTCTATAGCTCTCAGGCTTGTCTGGTTGTGTAAACTCGAAGGGCCAGTGCCTGGGGGCACGAAACCGTAGAGCATCTCCAAGAAGGTTCGGCTTCTGATGGCCATGATCGCTCTGACACCATGGACCAACTTGTAGGTGCCGTCCTTATCCTTAACTTTGAATACCACATCGCAAAGCATCGACCTACTTGGGCCACAGAAAGCGTTGCAAAAGTCTTTCGCGAGCTGGTCATAATCCTCGAAATAATCTTTCATTGAGTCCTCTAAAGGACTCGAGGCCCTCGTGTGGCCTAGGGGTCGCCAGGAACCTCTCCTGTACGGTTTTGGTATTTGTCCTGTCTCAAGATGGTTTACAAGGTTTGTGATGATATCCTCCAAGAGTTGACTTCGCGTTCTATCTTGCATTCTAGCGAACTTTGGCGCCGAATAGCTGGCCCTCTCACCGTTCACTATCTTGACAAGGAGCCATTCTCTGAAGTAATCTGATTTGAAGAACTCGTCTTGTTCAACTAAATAAGGCTTGAAAGCGTATTGAACTTCGTTACGGCATACGCAACTCACGTGATACTTTCTCTTTTCGCCCTCCTTCAGGGGCTTTGGACTTGTTCTAATGGTTATGAAAGTGTGCAAGAAATAGGATTTTATACAACCTGGCCAGAACAGAGTGTCATCGCTTTCAATGAAAGCAACGCAAACAATATCATTGCCTATGTGTCGCTTCTTCTGAAGCTTTTGGGGGTCATTCTCTTCGTGAGGAAGCATAGTTGAAACATGGAACATAATTTCGATATTTCGCCACATTGTATAAACAGATTCGGTGCCAGTTAAATTGTGCACCGTATCTAGGCCTCCCTTGTAACGATCAAACCCCTTCAAGGTTATCCTATCACCCAATAAATCAAGGAACTCTGAAAAGAGCGGCGACTCTTCCTTGTTGCCCAAGATGGCCTCCTCGCTTTCAGCTTGACCCGCTTTTATGTAAATAACACCTACCTTTAGCTCTGTCTTGATGAAAATATGGTCCAATTTCAGTAGCTCATCCGGTGTCGATGGAAGTTGGCCCAACATGAGGGGTGGTTTCAGCTTCGCAATCTCGCTGAGCTCTTTCACTATGGCCTCACGATCGTATCGGTCTGCGCAAATTGTGCTCGCAGGTATGGTGCCATGCAAAGTGTAAGAGACAGTCCGGAGGAGAACATGAAAATGATCACGCTGATTGTTGACCTCTTGCTTCAAGCTCAACATCACTGGACCTAGCAACTCGTCATTGGTAAAATAGTTCCAATGTTCGCGGCCATAATAATGTTTTTCATAATTCTCCTCCTCAAAGGAGATCAACTCGAGGCTGCCATCGCGAAATTGATCCGTATCAGGTAACTGCTGATAACTTTGTTGGCAAGGTTTCTTCTTGAAAGTCGTGGTCGACAAGCCGCAATAAAACTCCTTTTGTTCCCTACTGCCCTCACCATCTGCATCACTATCCTCGCGGATCACTGAAGGCCTATGCTGTTGCCGGTAGGGTTTGAAATCGAGCTGCTTACTATTGAGCTCAGACAGCGATGAGCTCTCGTCGCCTTCTAAACTTTCCTGTCGCTCTATAAGCAATCCCTCGGTTGCATCTTTTGTTGAATCGTCGATAGAATACTGAGCCTCATTAGATATAAAGTGTTGAATCTGGAATTTGATCGCCGTCGGTTCATTGGCCGCGCCTGGAATAGGTGAATCTGTATCGTTCATTGATGGGATCTTTGATTCGCTCGTGTGCTCTACCTGTTTTCCTGTTATTCGCTGGTGGCTTGAAGTTGGTTGGTAGGTAAAAGTTGGCTGATTAAAGGATGGCTCGGTAATAGTTATGTTTGGGGTGCTCCTTCTAGGCTTGTGTAAGTCTATATCATCTCTTGTCATTGTGCGCTTGTTCAACCTCTTGCGTAGTTCGCTAGCATTTCTAGATAAACTCTCTGACTCGCCCCTCGAGCTGTCCGGCTGCTTGCCACCCGATTGGCCCTCCCGGTTCGATGTGACCTCAGGCGATGAGCCCGACTTGGCGGATGTCCTCCCTCCAGCGCCCGAACCGCAAGAAGGTGCGTTTCTTGCTTGCTGTTGGTCGCTCGAAAACTCAAATAGGTCGGCTGATTGGCGACGTTTAGTCAAATCATGTCGCATTACATCGTCCAGGTCGCCCTGATTGAATGCGCCATCTTTAACTTGGCGCGCTGAAAACGACAAATCAATGGCCTTCTGGAAAGTGACACCTGAACTGCTCTGGACGCTCGGACCGTCTAGTATAAGTTTTATCTCGTCTAATTTTGTCGACGATCTTCGAAATTGCAAATCCCTGCTTAGTTTAGCCTTTGACCCACAACCAGCAGTCGCCTGCTCTTCGGATGGCGATTTAACTTCATTAGCGGCTTGAGTCTTTGCCAGCGCACCAGACCCATGACATTCGATCCAATAACCAGGCGTTGGTTTGACATTGTGCGGGTAGCGTGAACATTTCGGTGGCCCAAGACAGGCTTGTTGCGGGTTTGGGAAGATGAGAGTGGATGAACTCTTGCGTCTAGCCTCCAGGCAACCCAGAGATTGGGGCTTGAACTCGCGGAGTTTCGTGAGAAAGACCTCGCTGTCGTAAATAAGATTCGAGTAGCGCTGGTTTGTCGGCTCATTCCTTTGTTGCTGGCCACCTTTGCGGTGGATTTCGACGCCAAGAGCCTGGGCGCCGCCACCACCGCTATTGCTACTCATACTTTAATTTTGGTGGAGCGCTGTACTAACTGAGTACTCTGTTCCAATCAAGTGGAACAACCACCTAGTTTGAGTCACACAAGATCTGGTTGCACCTAACATCCGTTGTTTAGGGTCGGTTCGCACCCAGGTGGCATAAATTAGGCTTAATCTCACGCCCAGCTTAGCTCCTCACCTTTTAGCTCTAGAAACTAGATCTCGGGCACAACGTTTTCTCATCTCGGAATTCTGCACTCTCTTCTCGGGCTTTATATTCAACTTTGGGTGTCTCTCTTTGAGCTATAAGCGACATATTCCACCGGGTTGAGGTTCTTGGACAGGACAGGCCTGACCCGAGCCGATACTGCACCAACTGGGGCCTCTCGTATTTGGGTAACTTTTGTTAGGATTGTTCTTGTTGCTGGATGTGCAGCCTGTTCCACTTGATCTCAATCCAAGCCCATGGCCCCTCTCTGATTGCATGACAAAAAGGTCGCAGCCAGTAAACAAAGGCGGAGCGTTCAACCGGACGAGCGGGAGACCAAACGGGGGCCTGGATTTGGAGGATGAGGAATGGCTTGTTCGGGATGAGGGGGATGGGGAGTTTGTGTGCATTCATTAGCGAGTGTATGTATCAACGTACTTGTATGTATCTCTGTCCATGGGGATGGCCAGTTGGCTGGCTGGTTCCCGTCGGGCTTTCGGGTTCAATCGCGTAGCCTCCTCTTAGTCCTCTGCGAGAATGCGTGTACACGAGTGTGTGTATATGCGCGACCGCGCGCGCGGCTATCGTGCAACCTGCGAGAGTTGCTCGTAGGCTGTAATGCCGCTTTCGAGCTGGAAAGCTCGCTCGGCCTCTTGATTTTTGCGCAGTACGAAGACGCTTCCATGAATGGCCATCGGGACTCTCGTGCTGAACGCTAGCTAGCGAGCGCGCGCATCGTCGCGTTCGCTTCTCGCGCTCTCGCTCGCTCGTTCACTGGGCCGCCAGCGGACCTAGGCGCTACGCGCGCCATTTTCAAATTTCAGTCTAGAAATATCCGCCACTATAGCCACAAATGAGCGAGCAAGCGCGAGCCTCTTCACGTAGCCCACTGCACATAGCGGCCGCCTGTTTGGAGGCGAAGTGATCTTGGCCCCGAGCTCGCCCGTGGCGCAACCCACATACAAGCCTTTGTTGTTGGTGCCGCTGTTGCTGCGCTGCCACCACGGCTGGAGTCTAAAATTGAAGGCCCACGAGAGCGAGAGAATTCAATATATACTGCGCGTGTTAGACCACTTGGAGGCCGCCACCGCCACCGCCACCGCCACCAGCAGCAGGACTGCACCTTCGACAAGTTTGCTCCAGGAGGCCGCATCTGCCTCCCTGCATCGCAAGAGCTCACCAGCGGATGGGGCAGTTTGGCCTCCCTTGGACCCGCCTCGTGATCTGTGCCTGTCATCGGCGAGTAAACCGGTTGGCCAGTCTGCTTGCTAGTTAGCTCGAGCTGTCGAGGCCAGCACCTCTCTCCTCTGCAAACCAGTCGCTGGCCAAAACTAGAGCCAGGCCAGCCAGCCAACCGTCCAGACGAATCTATCCAAGCTTAACACGAGTGGCGCTCGCCCGCAAGCGTTCCAAGCCTTCAGCTCCGTGACGACCTCATTTCGGGAAGTGAACTAAACTAGAGCAAGTGGCACGCATACCATTACAACAGCGCGCCGTCTATCTCTCGCCTCCAATGCCCCTTGGCTACAAGCGCCAGCGCCAGTTCCACCACAACTAGCCCCCTAGGCCCACCAACAGCACACGAGCGCCCGATTCCATTCATCTAAATCCGTTCATTCATCCTTTTTCGTTCATTCATGAAACTGGGCCATTCAAGTTGTTGGCTTCGCCTTGCGCGTTCGCGTTCGAGACTGCGCGCGCAAATTGGGCGCCGCTGGCTCTCCACTGGCTGCAATTGGATAGCTGCGAACGGCTTCGCTTGGCAAGACCAAATTTAGGCCAACGCCAGTCCAAGCCAAACTAGAATACGTAAGAAGTGGGCCCCAGAGCTGGGTTCGAATTTGGCCAACTTCAAACAAAGGCCTGTCCAAGCTTACAAACTTGTAAGTCGATCGGTCCACAAGCTCGGCCAACCTTTTGCTCCCTTGACACTTAATATTCGAAACTAGATTGTATATGCTTGCGTAATTTACATTCGCTTCTCTAGCTAGAACCAGCCACCAACTGGTGGCGAGTTTTCATCCGCAATCGGATCTGTTTACGCAAATTTGTAAAACTCCTCCATCGCAGCCACCGCCAGCTCTTTGGTGAATTCCGGAAGGGGCGTCATTAAATGGCCACCTCCTTTGGGCCAAAACCTCTTTGTTGCAGCCACATTGACTGGTTGCCAAATGGAAATCCGTCGAGTCAGAAGTTCTAACTCGAAACTGCTGGCCGTTTCGGTCATCCTGGGGCCCTCAACTCAAGTTAGAATGGCAACGATGCAAATTGAACTCTCAAGCGCCACCTCTATCTGGCGCTGTCAACATCTGAACCAACCAAAGAGCTTCCTCCTTTACCAGGCCGACCGTTTTCTCTGAACCTTTAAACTCCAGGCCAACGTGTCCTCCCAAATCCTCGCTCCCTTTTTCCCTCGTTCTGTCTCGGACCAGGACGAGTCGAGGGGCAAACAAAACCCCCAGGGCTTAGCATTCCAACTCGACTCTCTCTCTCTCTCCCTGGTCAAGCAGGGCGCATTTGAAGGAAAGAGGGCAAAACAAGACTGAACTGTTACTGCAGCTCAGCCACCAGAATGGAGAAAGCAAATGGAAGTCGAAAATTAGGGTTCGGCCTTGAAAAGAGCTGCTAGTGTTGCTTGCTGTCACCGCTTATAAGATTGGCCTGTGCCATTTTACTCACAATCGCAAATATCTAAACCCCCGCTCTTCGCTAATAAAACAAGGTTCACCTCTCTCCATAAACGAGAGGAAAGGTGGGGCATCCGCTCTCTTGAGCCACCTTGCGCGCTTCCCCCAGACTTCCAGGCCTAAGTTTACCCGTAAATTCTGGTCCGTCCTATCCAGGCTCTCTGCTTCGTTCGTCGCGCGGATTGTGGTAATTGTTGCCGGTGCGCTTGGTTCGTTCAACTGGTAGACTTGGCGACGCCAGCATACACGGTAGGGGATTTTGCTTGGCTGCCTTGTTGGAGATGCGGCGGTGGCTTTGGCGGCGGCGGCGGCGGCACCGGCAGAGGAAATTACTTTACAGGGCTCGCTGGTTTAGGTTTGCAGATGAAAGTTCTGAGCGCAGTGCGAGCATCGGCCGAGTGCATACACATCGTTGCGAGCGCAAGTCAACAAACGGGTATCGACAAACAAGCGAGCGGGGCGGCCGGCTGAGCAACAGCGCCCGAGACGACAAGAGTGAAGACCGAAAAACTCTTCACGGGATCAGCCCTGTCTACTTGCAACAAGTTCGAACTAAACCCTCCTTCTCCTCAACTAACGTAAGCGACAGCTTCACGAACATTTGTCATCCTCGAATAAGTGTAAATGTTTCTATTCGGGCAAAGGAGCTGCGCTCACGACATTAGCACTGAAGCGCAGAAAACAGTAACAGGTCTTCACTAAGCCAGTCTTGTCGCCCTTAGTGAGCAGTTATGGTGCAACACATATTGATATCACCACAACACCAACAAGCTAGAATCCCAATATTGCTGGCCCAGTTTGTGTATCGATGAAAGAAGAACGTATTTAAATCAGAGATTTCCCAATATCGTCGACCCCTCAGCTGACCACGCGGGAGCCCCAGTTACAGGGATGCGCTGATGCGGATCTCTCGCTGCGATAGGATTGGAAGCCATCTTTAAACTATTTGAACGTCGGCCGTGATAACAAAAGTATTGTTGTATCCTCAAATTTGCGCTAGCAAGCGGATCTGAGCCATGTCAAACGAAATGCCCACTCTCAGACGCATTCGTCCGCCCTATCGGGCTCGACTCTTTTTGTCCCTCGTTCTTGCTTGTTATTGTTTCGCGCCCACACTTTTTCTCATGCTTACAAGTAATCTTTGCCTCCAGCGAGTCTCAGCACAAGTCTCAGCACCAACATCCATGACCACTAGTGAGCAATTTCCTGTTAATAGCAGTATAACAAAACTTATTACAACGACCACAACAAGTAAACCAACGACCCAAAGCAACAGTTCCTCTTATTCAGCGCAGCAACCCAAATCATTCAAGTTCACGCTCATCTCTGGAAAGTTTTGGAAGTTCAATGTTAAAGCGAGCAGTCTGACTGATCAAAAAGAAGGGGAACTTCGTTTGCACAAGAACTTATCTCACAGTTACCTCATTGATGATGACAGCTGGTTTCAATACAATCCCAAGGAGCAGCAACTTTTTGCTTGGCCAAATTTGCTCGTTAAACCCGGTACATACCATTATGTTCTGCTCCCGTCAAGTGTCGATATTGAGGCAGATAGTGAGAACAACATCCATCCCGATATTGTCGCAAGTATCGTGGTCGAGCTCATCAGACCACTCTACCCAGACTCCAAAAGCGATTATAGCACTTTCATTGATCACAAGTTTTCTCTGGACTATTTACATAGACATCCAGCCTATCCGTTACTGTTGCAACAAATCATATCTATTTTTGACACACTAACTCGTTCCAATCCCTCCCAGCACCAACAAAATATGGGTCTGGCATCCAATCAAACGGCGGTGGTTCCATCTGTGCTACTGACGCAACAGAAAAGTTCAAAGTTATCAAACAAGCTAGGCGAATATCTGTTGATAAACTCTTCTTATTCCCCGGATGGTGAACTCTTCTCCATCTCATGGTCAACTGTGCCATCGCTGGTCAATAACACGGTTACCCAAATCAGCGAGTGTAGGATAACAACAATTAATGATACCGTTTCGCGCTTGTCTAGTTCATCATCAGGGTATCTTAAGGAGGGCGACAAGTATATTGTTCATTATCCTTTCGAGACGCCATCTGCGAGCTCACAGGCTCTTGCTCAGACTGGAAATTATTCGTTAACGCTAACTTTGTACGGCCCTTGCCAGAGGTCGAAATTGATCATGGAGCTGGGAATAACGTCGATGGGCAAAAACCTTGATCCCATCCCTGATATAGACGATAAAGAGAACAACATGGTCGAATCGCAAGCCGCATCGCTTTTAAAACAAAACGTTGTGACAGATCTACCGGGATTACCAACGCCTGAGGCGATAGATTCAAGCACTGGCATGCAAACATCAACAGCACCACAATTCTCGAGCATTGTAACGCATCCACCCATATCAGTAACAACAACCGCACCGATTGTTAGCTCTTCACCCCCACAAGATCTTCAATCTACAACCCAACCCTCAGAGACGAGGGCAACCTCCTTCGGCGCATATGACCCAGGCTCCAACCAGACAGCAAATGGTACACAAATGACTAGCTCCGAATACACTACAACAATGCAACCGCAGCTCAAGATGCAATCACAAGCCAAATCTTTCGTCAGCTTTCTCGACCTAGATGAAAGCAAACCGCGTGATCCGGTACCGTCGAGTGTGACAGAACCTAGGAGTCCCAGCAACATCACTAAAGATATAGATCTTGCTGCGACCAATTCGTCAGTAAGTATTGTGCCGACTAAGAGCACTGGATCCTTATCAGAGTCGAGTTTAAACGAGGACTTTATTGGAATACTAAATGATGTCATGGAATATCTAGTATCTGTAGCCATTCCTGTTTCCATTATCATAGGCTCGATACTTCTTATAAGTATTCTTATTGCTCTATGTAGTCTTTGCGTCAAGAGAAGAAAGTCTAAACAGTTTCAGGTTAGGAATCGATTCAACTTTAGGTATGGAAGTGAGCGTAGGGCATTTCTAAAGAATAGTTCAAAACCTGTGATATTGGACGCGGACCAGAAATCGTTGTCTATGGGCGGGACGCCACAGCACAGGAATAAAATGACCAGCGGTCAACAAAATAAACCCAAAGACGACGACATTAGCTACCTTCCGATGCAGCAACTCTCAACACCAATAACCGACCAGGGAAACATCATCATGGACTCCACATATATACCGAACGCTTCCTTACCACCACCCTCAGGTGAAAACGCCAACCAGGATGCCGATCCTGAAGCTAAATCAACCAAAAAGGTTGGCTGGTTCAGAAAATATTTCACAGGTTGTTGTAAAGGGTCTGGTTCGGGTAGTTCTTCGAGCGGTGGAGGATTCTATCCATTCTATATCGGAGGAGGAGGAGGCTGTGATGGAGGAGGAGGAGGCTATGGCGGAGGGGGAGGCTGTGATGGAGGAGGAGGAGGAGGAGGAGGGGGCTGTGATGGAGGAGGAGGAGGAGGAGGAGGCGGTTTCTGACCAGAGATTGTGGGTCAGAGCGAAAACAAAACTGTAATTAAATAGCGCATATCAAGACTGCATACTCGTAAACCAGTTTGCCACAAACTCTTCCGACCCTATGGATGAGACATACAGACGAAATTCGCCACAAAACCAGCTTGGAAACATGCCGCTTCAATTCATAATTGTATCATTATTTTAATGATATCATCTCAACAATAATAAACTATATTCACATCTATAATGATAGTTGCCGCTTTGTACGTTCCTAGATTTTTCTTTTGTCCATCTTTTTAACTCTTTGGATGAGGTGTAACTGCCTAGAGAATCCGAGTTTGATGGGTCTTGTGGGTGATATCAGGACGATATTCGTGTTATTTTGACTGTCGGTTTATCGTGGCGAAGTCATCGAACGAATGCTGCTTATAACATGGGTGATATGATAAAGAAAACTCCCACCCAATTAATATCAGACAGAGTCATCGTGGTACCACCATTTTGTTTTCTTCGGGCTCTTAGAACATGTTCTAACATAGAATGCATTATCTGGAGGTCTTCGTTTATCGGTGCACGAGCTCAACATTGATACAATCGACAGACAAACGGATTGCACACTGAGAGCCGGTGACCAGTCTTCTGTCAGAATTGATAGGCAGATATGCCCGTTACTGTAGACGTGAGGATTTATGGGTATATTTGGTCCGATGAATGTGACTTCGGGTGATTCAAACGGGTATTGGGGGCTAAATCTAAACTGTAGTTGGAAGCGCTCACCGTCGTACAGTGACTTTTCCGCTCCCTCTATATCAACAATCCATCTATGGTGTGACCGGTAAATTTTAGGTTAGAGATTCATGTTTCTTACAGGTAACTTTTAGATAAGTTGAAAAGGACATCGTATCAACTTACTGTGTCATATCGTTGTAAATTGTGATATTGTTGAAATCAACTTTAACTCCAGGGGGTGAATCTTTTTGGATAGCCATCAGCTCTTTCTGGAGTCGCTTCTACAAGAGCCATTCAAGAGAGATTGGATTTGTTTGATTGAACAGAGTCGGCATGTTAGTTAGCGTTGCAACGATAGTCTAGAAAGGCAACCAACCAAAATTTGGAGCGCTATATTACCTGCATAGCCATAGTGAAAGATGTGAAGAGATTGGCGAGCAATCCTATTGGTGATATGATTGGTTATTGGTTTTCCGATAACCGGTGCACTCTGGTGGATGTGTCGTGCCTAGAAGTTCTAGAGAAGATACTAATACAGAATAAGATTACATCAAGCTTGTTTGCTCTATGCGATTGTACCTAATTATACAAATAACTATAAAATCATCATAAATATACAATGAGGACCTAATGATCGTGTTTCAGATGTCAACAATAAATTCCTTATCCGACACTGTAAGGGAACAGAAGTAGCGTATGTGTAGATAGTGGATCGTAAGCTTTCTGAATTTTGTATGCGTGTGAGTCTGTGTGTCTGTGAATGCGAGAAAGCATCTACATGTGTGCGTGAACGCGTGAGCTTGCAAGAACGAATTTGATTGCAAATTCGCCTCGTACGATCTCCATACGTTTCGAGCCATCAAGGTAGCTCATCACTCGTTCAGTGTCTATTGAGACAAGAAATATCGTCATAGCCCTTCATCATAGAGACAGTTTAGCCATGTTCTTATCTTGTTGTTAAGAGTTAGAAAAGAGGGCGATCTCATAGGAGAGACATGGTTCAAGTTGAGTTCGTCGATTGACCGTTCAACTCCATGCGGAAGCCGGCTAGAATATGAACGCATTCTTACAAAATATCGGCATTGCATCAGCTCATCGGTTTCTCGTCTGTTGTAAGCAGGCAAGCGACGCTCGCCCAACAACTACATTTGCTTCGATGGCGAACACGGCATCTTGATCTGAACGCGCAGTCTGAGTACTCCAAACTCGCATCATCTTGTCCAATGCGAAGCTGTGGAACACGCTAGCAAGCCTCAGCTTCCAGATAAAGGGATCGAAAAACCGTACGCAACACGCGTGCCGGCCAATAAAACGGGAGGGGCTATGCTGACGTTAGTCTGGCTTCACTGGCCGACAATTTCAGTGGGCAATGGCCTAGACTTGGTTGAGGGATCAAGAAACCTTTTAGTTCCTAATAGAATCTCACCTTCGCCGCCCGCTGATACCCAATGGGCTCAACCTTGTGCAGGTGAACTTATTATGGGACGACTAGGTTGCCAGTTTCCTTTGCTTCAACGAGGGCGGACAGTTATATTTGCAAGCCCTGACACAAGCTCGCTTAAGAGCTTTGACGGCAGTGGGCTCAACTATGGCGCGACGGCGGCGATGGCGACGACGACGACGACGAATTAATCTAGGCTGACAAAATGGGCCCGTCCTGCTGGGAGTGCCGCAAATCGAGCCGCCACTCTCATGGGTAATATGTCGGTCGACAGGTAAGCGGACGGCGACTTTTTCCTCGCGTGCTCGCGGCCCCAAATTGCCGCAGTCCCAAACTGTGGGCTCGCTAGTGGTGCCACGAGGAGGCCTTGAATGCCTTTTGATCTAGCTGGTGGAGCCGCCGCCCCACGGCCACTTTGGCGGCCAATCCAGCGGCGGCTGGCAAAAGCGCGAGTTGGGCGAAAGGGTTTACGTTTTTAGGAGGAGGGGGAATGAATTTGCACTGTGTGGTTGTGCTCCGCTGCTCGATGGCTCCTTGTGCGCAGGGCCCCGGTGCGCACTCGCGCGCCAATCCCCGCGGCCGGCGCAGCTTCCCCTTTCGATGATTCCAATGTCAGGTTAGCCTATTTTCGTGAGCGGGCGCGCGTTTTGGGTGCTTATGTGCGCTGTATAATGAGCGCGAGAGTGGAGCGCGCAACTTTTGCTCTCCTCGACACTGTGTGTTCATTGCCAATGCCGCCGCTTCAGATAGGACTCTCCGGCGATTTGGAAACCCGGCTAGTCTCCATGGATGCGGCACACGAGGCCCTTTTCGCCCCCTCCCTCGGCTCGTCCACTGCGGCCCCCAGTTTTTTCCCCGCGCACTCATCTTATCGGGAGCTAGACTCGCAATCGAATGGGACCTCCATTCGGCCGCTAACTCCACTGCCGCTGGGGAAAGAACTATTCTCTTTCGTTGGAGCCCCAAATTCGGTGGAAATTCGCTATTTTCAATGGCACCGTTCAGTAGCGTATTGGCGTGAGCTCGAACATCAGCGGTTCAAAACCAGTTTTGCACGAGTTGGTTAGAGACGGAGGGCAAGCGAGGGATAGGACGAGATTATTGAACAGTTGGCGACAACATAGGGCAAACGGACTAGGTGGAATCGAGATAAACGTAGGCTCTGTTTGGGAGCGATAAGATTGGATTAGAATTCAAAGTGGTGACCGAGGAGGAGGAGGAGAGGATAGCTGAGAGTTGGCAGCAAGAGGGGCGAGTTGGTTCAGTTTGTCAAACATCCGCACTGATTGGCGGCAGGTGAAGCCGAAAGCGCTCAGGCTGTCCACTCTGCGTCAGTGTGCTGTTCGCGCGTCCAGCTGGTGTGGCGCCTGTTGTTAAAGTGTTACAGAAGCAGCGGGAGAATCGGCGAGGGGTGGCGAACACTGTTAAAGGGCATATAAGAAGTTGGAGGGCAGAGAAGAATTGCGCGCCCTCAGAGTTGCTGTTGCCGTTGTTGTTGCTGTTGTTGTGGTGGCGGCGGACGAAAAGGAGTGCGATTGCCTGAGGTGGCCGACGAGAGTGAAGCTTGGCGAAAATATTCTATCCTTTGGTCTAGAGCGCCGGCCGCTGGGCAAACGAAACAAGCGAATCGGCCAGAGGCCAAGGGAGCCAAACGAGCGAAACCACAGCGAGAGCATACAGCTTGTCTAGCTTGCTAGCAAGCTCGCAAGCGGCTAGCCGGCTCGCACAGGCAGAACGCACTTGTTCGTTCGTTCGCTCACTCAAACACCGCACACATACACATTCAGTCGATTGAACTTGCGGGTTGACTTGCTAACCAGCTCTTCGGGTCCAACTTGTTCAGGGCTGAGAAAGGAGCCAAATCAAGGCAGCCGAGGTAAGTATTGGAGGGGAGGTAAGGGAAGGGAAGATGGAGAAGAAAGGAGCGCAAGGGGAGGAGCGAGTGCTTGAAAGAGCGAGGGCGATCCAATGGCGAAGTTGGTCGCCACTCTGAAGTGAAGTCTGAGACGAGATGACGACGAAGTTGAAGCGGCGCAAACGAGACGCGAGCGAAACGAAGCGTGTCGGAGGCTGAGAGGAAAGCGCTTTTCAAACCATTGCTATCCGCTGCAGTGAGCGGCCGGCATCGGCGCACAACAGAGCCGTTGTCGTCGTCATAGTCCGACTCCAGCTCAGACAGGAGAACAAAACTGGACTTGATCGAAGAGCAGAGGTAGAAAGGCCGAGCTTGGCTGTCTCAGCTAGAGGCAACAGGCTGCGCACAACTCTCTTGGCCGCTCGCTGTGTTTGAAGGTAAAGCCGCCGGCTCTAGCGAGAAGAACGGTCAGTGTCCAGCTAGCTAGCTGGCGAGCCAGCCTTCCCGCTAGTCGGCCAGCGAGCGAACGAAAACTCAAGAGAGCGGGCGGGAGGCTTGCAAGCATCGAGAGAGGGAGAGAGAAAGGGAGGGAGATTAACAGAGAGAAGGAGAGGCGAAGACAGCAACCACTGGACGGTAACTCTGTGTTAGCTGGCTCCCAAAGTGAATTGAAAGCGAAAGTAGGTCGCCGGAGCTGCAAGCTAACTAGAGTCCGCTTTGGGCCAATGGATATGAACCAAGAGCAATAGCAGGAACGAGACTTTTGTGACGGAATAGATTCAATATTCCCAATCCGGATTGCATTTCTCTCATCCTAACTTAACCAAGACTCCCCCTTCTCTTATCTCCTCATTCCTTACCTATTATATTCTAGTCGAGGCGACAATAAACAACGAAACGGATAGATGCCAAACGAAAGAGTCAAGTTTCGAATTGAAGAAAGTGGCAGGAAACAAATCTCGCTAGGATTCAACCTTAAGGGAAACATTTAGTTATTCTAATTGTAAATTGTCGCAGTTGTTAACGGTCAAAACGAATGACATTATTGGTAAAATAACTCATAAGAGCTACAAACTCTAACAAGTGATCAGCTTTTATCTGTGACCGAAGGAGCAGCTTCATCTGAGCCGTGATCGAACACACCATTTGAACCAGGCTGAAACATACAATCAATCGAGATGGGTAGAAAGAAGATCCAAATTTCGCGCATAACCGACGAGAGGAATCGCCAAGTTACCTTTACAAAGCGCAAATTTGGTCTCATGAAAAAAGCGTACGAGCTGAGCGTGTTATGTGATTGCGAGATAGCGCTAATAATATTCAACAGCACTAGCAAACTGTTTCAATATGCTAGCACTGATATGGATAAGGTGCTCTTGAAGTATACGGAGTACAATGAGCCCCACGAGAGTCGTACAAACAAGGATATAGTTGAGGCTCTTAGTAAGAAAGAGCACAAGAGCGGCTCGAACGGTTGCGATAGCCCAGAGGCCGATGATGAATACTCTCTTATGCCACCGTCGGCCAACACAATTAATGCGCCCGCCACTATGGATGTACTGAGAAACCATCGGATGATCCTCCAACAGCAGCAACAACAACAACATCAACAGCAGCAGATGCAGCAACAGTTGCAGCAACAATCTCAACAGTTGCAACTTCAACAATCACCTCTCCCACCACAACTCAACCATCACCATCAGCAACAACCACAGCAGCAACAGCAGCAACCGCAGATCCACCATCATCAGCAGCAACAACCGCCGCAACCCCCTCAGGCTAGCCAAGCTTCAGGTCCCCAGCAGCAGTCCCAACAACCAGCGCCACAACCAATCTCACTCCAACAGCCCCAACAAATCCAAGCTGCTGGCACCACCTCATCAGCTAACCAGACAAGCGCCCAACTAAATGCTAATAACAATAACAATGATGCTAGCTTGGTAGGTATGAACTCAAGCGACCGGCCAACGTGCCCCGAAACTCTGTCGCGCGCGCAGCCATACTTGTTGCACAAGTCTCTTGTTGCCGACGCTTCACCTCCAGGAAATCGACCGAGCGGTATGGTTCTATTTCTACAGTCCAGTTGATTCGAAAGCTGCTACGGAGCCATATTGGTTGCACATTTCGATCAACAATCGTCGGTCTAAATTTAGATCGCATATCATGATGACAAGCTAATCCATGACAAACAGTATGTCATTGCATTCCATGTTGAAAATCTAAATGACGATCGATATACAGGCACCCTGTGGGCGAAGTCGTAACTGTGGCTCCATGATTCGCGATTGATTGAATCCCCGAGCTGAAGCCCTGTGTTATGTAGTATACGCCACAGGGGCCATACTGTGATCCACCTGGAAGTTTGAGAGTTTAAGTTTTAAACTTGACGACCTACTTTTCGGCTCGGCCGGCGTTTTGCAACGATGGGCGCGCGTAAACTTAGTTCCTCCACCGGTTGCCGCGCCATGTAACTAAAAATCCAGAATTCGCTGTTGTAGCAGCTGAATCAACTTATAGCGGCCAGCTGATGGGCAAATCTTGAGGGCGGTTCATTTTGGATAAAATTTTGCATATGTCCTCCCTCTATTTGCCTCAGCCTTACACAATCTGAGACCGACAAGCGATGGCGCCCGCGACTTCCGATCCAATTCGAACGGCCCACTAATCTTGAATATCCTCTTTCCCTCCCTTACTCTCTCCTACGCACGTCGACTGGTTGGTCCATAAACTCGCCAACAAACAAACTTGCGCGCGTTCCCGACCACGGATATCGTCAACGCTTACACAACCGCTGCGCTTGTAACACCTGGCGCCCCAATTACGCTGCACGCTAAACGCGCGACTACCCAACACCGGCATTATTTTCCCACACAATGCGACAAAATACAACTGGTGCACTCAAATGGTTCCGATCGGCACACAAACGAACCGATGCATTTTCTCTGCATTGTACTCCACCGATTCATCGCAACTTCCTCTCGCGCCAACACACATAAAATTACCTTCTTCTTGATATGTTGCGCCTGCATTTCCGACCAACCTGAATCGCTACAATTGACGCGGACTTCCGCCTCCTCATTATAACAAAAACGTAGCCAACTTTTACGACAATCCACGATTGCTGTAGGCGAGTGGGCCAATGATGGACCAACCTTGCAGAGGGGCATCATGATTCCTCTTTGGACGAGCGCAAAGATCTATTTAAACCTCCCATGGTTCACCTGAATGACCCAATAGCAGACCGGAAGTTCGGCTCGCGATCAAAAGGAGCAATCTTATCGATTGGTCATCCGGGCCATTGTTGGCTATCACTCACATCGCGCTGATAATCTCTGGGCATTGGTCGACTGTTAGCTGAAATCTCGATTAATGTTGACGATATTTAAACTGTAGAGGGCTCACGTGCCGGCCCATCTATACCATACGCGAACCTGTAACGTGGGGATCTTCGATCCCGTTTGGCTGAAGCTAAGCTCGGCAAAAGTGGGCGCTGCTGGGTATTTGCAGCACGTCGTACACAGTGTATAGGGCACAAGACCTCTGAGCGTTACGTCTAATCTTTCAACAATCAATTATGAGTAAAACCCTGAAAACATTACTGTAACACCTCAACTCGACGATTATCTATCGTCACGTATGTGAGCATTTGTGAGGCTCTCATCATGCTCGTGAGGCCTCATATTCGTGTAAAGTTACCAAGATAATGATTATTATTATTACATATACATATATATATATATCCAAATCTATATTATATAGTACTTGTTATTCAGCAGCGTCCGTTAAAGGTGAATAGAATTGTCAGATTGTTGAACAAGCCGAAGTTCGAGATGGGACTCTCTATCCTGAAAAGGACAGTACGACCAGCAGAGGAAGATTGAAAGATATTAGTTCAACTCTCTTAGGAAATCATTTCCCCCATAGAGCTTTAGTGCGAAATTCCAAATTACTACTGTTACCGCAGTCGACATCCATTGACACTCCAAATCTTGAGACTGTTGGGTCTTTGTTGTTGTTGGGCTGACAGTTGCTGTTGCTCTTGTGATTCTGTTAATTGATTAATTATTTTATCAATCGAATGAACCAGATCTTTTCAATCAGCGAGGTTTGTAGCCTCAGATAAAACTTTAACGAGGCTAACGAATGCACCCCATTGTCTGAAGCTATCTCTCATAGACATAACTAATAAACTATCATGCCACAGAGTTCGAATTTTTGATCAACAGGAGTGTAGATTGGGTATTTTATTTTGGCTCGTTAGAATTAGATTTTCGGCGCACTAAATCCGTCGTGTTCAAGCAAAGAGTTCTTTCTAGGTCAAGTCCCATGATAAACCCAAATCAGCTGGGCTGATGAAATGCCCGAGCTCCGGGGTCTGGACTCAGTTGACTTGGGCCGGCTGTCATATCCTTGAGTAGTCGAATTCGCACAAGTGAAGTGGCGTGCTAGTCACTGTCCCTGACGTCGACTCATTTTCTTGAGTTCTTCACTCAAATGGAAGCCCCGTAATCCGTCCTCCAACCTCAAAATGGCGAGATTAGAGGGACTCAAGAACTCCAAGATAAAGAAACCAACCAGGAAGCAATCGGAAGAGAACGAAAATGAATCTTCGACCGTGCACAACAAAATTTTTTTTATTGTCTTGGCTCTAAGTGCTTTGATGGTCGGAATATACATCCAGGTTGCGAAGAATATCAGTGAAAACTTCAACAAGTCGGCGCAAATCAATGGCAACCAAGCCGATACTTTGATCATTGCAGACAATGTCAATGCCGGCTATCTCGACCATATTATTGGCTCTCTGCTCGACTTCGGCCACAAACTGTCTTTCAGTGGGTCTTTGACTCCGACTAAATTAGCTGACTTAGAGGGATATAACCTAATCTGGACTCATGATTATCCATTTTTATCTATCACCAAGCTAGAACCTCTCCAGAGGATCAATCATTTTCCTGGAACTGGTTTTATAACAAACAAAATGACACTATCAACTACACCAAACGTGCCTCACATTCTGAGAGCCTTCAGAATGCCTGCCGAAAAAGAGAAATTCTTAACCTATGCCAAACAAAATCCTAAACAACTCTGGATACAGAAGAGCAGCAGTCACAGAGGCATCAGTATTGAAACCAAAGAAACTGTTAATCTCGATATGAACGACACCTTGATTCAAGAGTATATGTCAAACCCATTGTTGATTGATGGTAAGAAATTCGACATCGGCATCTATGCCGTTCTCACTTCTGTTGAACCGCTCAGAGTTTATATCTATGACACTGAGGTCTTGTTGAGATTTTGCGCGCATCCGTATCTTGATAGACAAACGAACAAGTTTAATTCCTCCAACTTGGATTCTTACGTTGTTGGTGACGACTATACTCCGATATGGTTGATGCCGTCATTGTTGCGCTATTACGTAGGCACAGGATTGGGGATGAAACAGACATTGAACTCTTATCTCAGAAATTTCAATATGAGTGGAGACGTCATCTGGAGCCAGATTGAGGAGACAATCAAACACGTGTACAAACTGAAGGAGCACCACCTTGCCAGAATGTCCCGCATGTTTCAGGAGGCAAATAATTATAACGATACTTCTATCGAAGGTTCTCTGAACCAATTTTTCGAGATGGTTCGATTCGATTTCATAGTCGACGAAAATCTCAACGTCTTCTTGATGGAGGCAAACATGTCGCCAAATTTATCCTCGCTCCATTACCCACCAAATCGCCTCCTGTATGAACAGGTCTTGAATAGTTACTTTTCACTTGTTGGGCTAACACAATTTGCGCGCCAACACTTCACCGATTTGCCTGTGCATCATCTGGATGGCAAGCCCAGTGTGCCGAGCGTTGGGACTAAATTGTC
>Ga0209372_1000245_pt1 | contig 36734 bp, 24 predicted proteins | sample AgamicAtPe_FD_187170 | JGI IMG/M metagenome (GOLD analysis project Ga0209372, IMG submission 187170) | Agave microbial communities from Guanajuato, Mexico - At.P.e (SPAdes) (version 2) | ecosystem: Host-associated > Plants > Phyllosphere > Phylloplane/Leaf | place: Guanajuato, Mexico | collected... | reverse complement strand
CTCGTAACAACCTGGCCCGCACACAGATTTCGGGAAACTGGGCAGATGGGCGTGGCAGTGTACTGCGGCCATAACTGCAGCATAAAAAAAAGATCGCTCCAGCCAAGAGTCGAACCCGCGCCTGTTGCCCGTGAGTGGTCTTGGCACAAATAAGAATTTTCGTAAATTAGTGCGCATCTTGCCACAGAATGGCCTGATTCTGTGGGCAACCAAGAATAAGAAGCAGCCAGAACCGTGGCCACTCACGTCAAGTGGCGGCTTGGCGTAGTTGTGAGCGACGCTTGACAGTCTGCTGTCTGCTAACTCATAGCTTAAGTCTGCGATAGTCACGTGAATACGGGCGTCGCTTGGTTGAGGGCTGATGAAAAGAGAAAAAAGAACGCAACTGAGACTTGAACCTGGCCCGAGAAGCCAAGAACAGATACAATGCTCCTTTTAGCTTCGATCGTGTTTTCCTTGCAGGCTCAGCATCTCCAGTTTCCATTCAGCCGCCTCTCGCTAGTCCAATTTATCTCAAGGCATTGGATTACTCTGATTTGAGTCTGTTACTATGAAGGGATTGCAAATTTTCGATAGACTAAATGGTGCAAGAGATTTGCTTGCCAAGCTAAAGTTGAGTCAGAAACACTGGAATTTGACCTTTGACACTCATCAGACATTTCGAAGGCCAAACAAGGCAAACAATGATTTTAGCCGATTGACCGGAAGACTACGTTTGCCTAGTTTGCTTCGTCAGCAGAGGACTACATTAGTGTGAGTTCTCACTCTTACAAGGTCAGCAGCTAGAATAGAAAGACACATATTAGCGCCTTGTCTGCGCGATAAAGTTTGACTCAATCTAGCTCTGCTTAGAATGCATGCTGACTAGAGCCAGCCAAGATCTTGGCGAGATAACTTCGCCAAGGTCCGTCATCTCAGGACGACTGAATTCGAGCCAACTGGTCGATTGATCGCAATCGAGTTCTGCTCCAATATTCAGAGTGCAAACCAGATGGCGAGCGCCTGAACAATGGTTTATGCAAAAATCTTTTTTCGAAAGAAGAGTCCCCAGATTGAACGCCAGCCAACTCGCTCGGCCTCGATCCAAGGGAAAAGACTCTTACGTAATCCTAACATTGCCCTCCATCCAAGTAGCAAGCAGCCGGCACAATCCATTATTCTCGCGGCTATGGCTCATTGGCCAGCTTTGGGGTTCCTGCAATTCTCGCCGATTCTCTTTTTCGGCCTCAGATTCAACTGATCATAAACAATGAATTTTTTTCCCCCGATAGAAGTGAAATAAACAAATCCTGCCTCGCACCATTCTCAGCCTCCAACTGTTGGGCCGCCTTTGAGCCAACTAAACTGCGAGCGCGCCTCGCCTTCATCGCATTCGGCGCCCATCGATTAACCTGCGCCTATTTGTTTGAGAGTGAGAACGATCTGTGGAACTGAAACGGTCTACGCAGATAACAAACTTCCGTTAGTGCTTGGCCAACAGGACAAACACAAAAGGTTGCAATTGTTTTCACGCAACCGCTCGATTCCATTGTCTATCCAATTGGCGCGCACTTGCCCCTCGTAATCATTCTGGCCACCTATGAGCCAATACAAGCCCATAGTTTGTGGTACAGTGACGCTTCCGGCGCAGATAATATCGAGCAGTCAGTTTGGTAAAACGATTGCCCGAATTGTTCTTTCAACTCGCTCGGCAGCTGCCGTCCGATCGGTTTTTGTTTGTCGCCGCTAGTGGGCCTGCCAGTGATGACGTGCAAGCAGGATGAATCTGATCCATCAGGGTGTAAGCATTGTGTTTTGCATTTGGATAGTGGAAGGGAGGGAAAAGAAGAGGATTGGGCTTGGTTTTGATGGGAGAGGAGGTGTATTTGCAGTTGCAGCTGCAGTTTAAGCCACATGAGCGCGCTTGCGGGCGACAAGTTAGCCCAAGAGATTGAAGCTAACCAGTCAATTGGACCAAAATCGGCCACTCCGCATATCGAGGCGCCCCCATCAACGGGATCAATCGAGTGGCGCTTTGCCAAAGGAGGCGTCCCAAATGGTCATGGTTACCGCTGTTGCCGTTTGCTCCCTCAGTGGCTCATCCTTTCTAGTAACCAATGCTGGCGAGATAATGGCAACCCTGCAGCGTCAAAACCGGGCGCCACAAAGGCCCCCGGTGCAAACACAAGAGCCGTCCGCCTCCAGGGCTTCAAGGGCAAATGGGCGCGCAACTTGCGCAAGCCTAGTGGCCGCCGTCGCCACCGCCACCGCTCAGTGGGCGCCAGTCTTGCTGCAACGCATGGGCAGCTAGGGTCTCGCCGTTGTGTCCCTGGCTTGCGCTTCGTTGCCGCATCCAATGGCTCAATTGGATCTGAGGGTGTGCAAGTGCGCGCACAAACCCGACCCACATCTGCTCCAATCATAAGCTAGTGGCAATTAAATTTGCCATTCCAAATCTGCATTCGACGAAAGGTCGGCGGAAGTGAGGGTTGCACAGGTAGGGAAGGAGTGCGAGTGGTGAGTCTTGTAGTTAGAGTCAGACTTTTCGTGAGCCTTGCGAGCGAGTGAGCGAGCAAGCAAGTCGAGATCATCCAGCGGAAAAGGGAGCTTTAGCTGGTGTAATTATAATTGTTTGCGGTGGCAGATTTGCCGTTTGTTCCCTCCAACTTGCAAGAACCAAATCAAACGCTAGCTTTGCTCTGGGGTAGAATGTTCTCGGTTGTAGTCGGCGCCACCAAGGCAACAGCCAATATCTTCAACGCTCCAATAGCAATGCCATAGACGCCCTAGCAAGCGGGCAGCCAGCAAGCAACCTAGCAAGCAAACAAGCGAGCTAAGCGTAGACGAACTCTGCTCGCCTTGCTTGCATCAAGTTTGCGACAGCAACAACGTCAAAGAGGAAACTCGTGAACTTCGTTCATCCGCTACAAAGGAACCTCCAGGACTCAGGTCCATACTTTTAGCTGAAACACCATGATAACTCAAAAATTGTGCAGCTGAATTGAGGGCCGTGCATAGCGAGGATTACCATCGTGCGCACCATCAAGATCAAGGCGACTAATTGAGGGCAAGGGCCCGTTGATAGGGCCTAGCTGTCGTTGTTGTTGTTGTTGTTGCCGTTACTGCTGCCGTCTTTACTTGTACATTGGCGTCGCCCGCACAGGGATGGTACTAGCTAGGCGCTGTTGCTCAAACTGTTTGCTGTTCCATCCCTGTCAATGGTAGAGTTCAAGTTCAGTTAGCCAGGACTGTCACGAAACTCGTGCGTCTATCTCCATAGCTCCCTCCTTGTTTGAATCATTTATCATCTGCCGAGTCATTGGGCCATTGTTGTTTACCCTCGGCGAGCTGGTTCATTAGCTTGCCCATGGAGTCTGTCGAAGGAGAGTGAGATGTTTGACTGCTGTTGCTGTCAATTCCTCCAGATAGTGAGAGTTTGAGGTTTTCCTTGTTCAGAGTTTATTCAAGAAACACGACCAAGATTGCAAGAGGCACAGAGTAGTGAACCATCCCCCATCAAGGGCAAAATGTTTGCAATTTGTCCGCTTATGCTCACGCGAGGACTAGACAAAGCGAGATCTCTCGCCAAACCGACAATCATCGTTCTGATTGCCATCTCTCAGATCGTTACAGGTAAGTACAGCGCAGAGCCTCGATGGAGGCTTCAGAAAGTTTTGTAGAAGCTGCTCATTGACCACCAATTCAAATGCTCACAGTTGGTCGTAGCTTTTTCATAGACAATCGTCAGTCACCGCAAATCCACGAGTGGTCATACGAAAGCCAATCAAGTTGGTCAGATCGGCACAGGCAGTGCGGAGCCAAGGCTCAATCACCGATCGATATTCAGCGCAGACATGTGATACAAAGCAACCAACTTAGGCTGCACTTCTACAATTATGACCAGTTTACACGATTCAAGATAGAGAACGCTCATCATACCGTGAAATTGAATCCAATTGAAAACCTACACCAGCAACAACATAACCAATTCGGATTAAAGCTGCAACCTAACATCAACGACGATGGCTCAAACTCGTCTCTACCAGATATCATAACTGCAGATGAGGATACCGAGCCAGAGTTCGAGCGAGCAACGATAGGCCAGCAGCATAGTGATCGCGATCAGTCAAGAGTTGTAAAACATCATCAATCGCCTAGCTCACGTTCGGAGCCCGGTAATGTGATTGGAAACTCAGTCGAAAGTGGTGGGGTTAGCGACGATCCTTTCAAGCAACCAAACGAGGTTCCCCCCTACAATGGGGCTCCGACAATAAAGCTCGATTGGTTGGATGATGGAAACAATGAGTACAAGTTGAGGGACATACACTTCCATTGGGGCGAGCGACGAGATAATGGCTCGGAGCACGCAATCGACGGTAGACGGGCCGCAATGGAGGTATGTACTAACTATCACACCTTAATTGAGACGTCCGGTCGAGCGAGGAGCAAGCGAATCTCGTTGGTAACCTCCTATCCCCTGTTCAGATGCATATGGTCCATATCAAACACGGACTCGACAAATCCAAAATAGGTTTCACGTCCGACTCCGTAACAGTGATTGCAATACTCATTGAGGTTAGTGACAATGTTTTAATCTGTGATACTGTAGCTTCGGTGGTTTTAAACACCTTGAGAACAAACTAAGCTTAACCATCTGATCTTTTGCTCAACACTCCATTATTTTACACTATATCACAATTGTTATCATCTTTCTCAAAATGCCAGTCTTACAGAAAGAGCAACGCCGACTTCAATCCGATAGTCAACGCCCTGACTCGCATCAACATGACAGAGCAACCGCAGGAGATCGAGTATAAATCTATCAACGATTTACTACCGAACACACTGACCTCTTTCTATACTTATTCGGGCTCCCTAACGACGCCCCCATGTTACCAAGTCGTGAACTGGATTGTTATGTCGGAGAGACTATACTTGAACGCGAAACAGATTGAGATATTCCGTAACCTGTATACTCCTACAGCGGGGTCGATTAACAGTCATGAGCACCAGGCGGATAATGGCATCCATCATGTTGCCGAGCCAACTTTAGTGATGCCGAATATTCGACAGATTCAACCAATCAACAATAGGACTATACTGGCATCGTTCGCCCCACTTAGTAGACTCGAGCAAATTCAAGTTGCGAATTCTCCATATAACGGCGCAGGATCAGTCTTTAAATTCAATCTCGGACTTGCCCTCCTCCTGAGCCTACCTATTGACATGCTGCTCGCATTCAGGAACGACCTTCTTGCGCTAGATTGATCGTCGTGAGGCCAACCGGATACTACGCCGCCTAGAACCAGTTTGATGATTACGTCTAACTGGTGGCCTATTAGCTGATCTCTCTGTTCCACTAGCTTCTGGCCTCGATTGTGCCAGACGAGGGCTTCGCCTGAGGCTAGATCGAGAGTTGTTTGAGATCACCTCGTTGCGCAAGCCACTGGCGGACGCCGACAATGATCTCAGCCTTGCGCTTCGCCGCGGCCCCTCCTGACTAGCAAGGCTCCTGCTCAACTGTCTCGTCACGCGTCGATTGGGATAGGCGTCAGAAGCGTCACCGTGATCTGCAACTACTGGGCGAGCTCCGACATTTGGTCTTATTTCTCGCTTTGCCTTGGATGGGTTGCAATTCTTGTGCTCGGCAGACACTGGACTTGATTCAATTAGGCTCATTCTTCCATATACAATCCCCATGGTTCGTTATCTGTGGAAAACATAAACAAGTGATTCTAAATAATCAATGGCGATAGACGATGATGAGCGTCAAAGAAAGCAACAAGACTGCTATGTTGGTCGATCATGGGCAGCGCGCGACTTGGAAATCTGCATAGTTATCATGCAATTTCAGGTATCACGCGCGTAGGCCTCGCGCTTCTAATCGCATCGCTGATAGAGAAACGGAGCAGGAGGATAGTGTTGGCCTGGGAAATTTGACTAAAGCGATGTATCAACCTCATTAAATGCCTGTCATGTCATCGGGACGAAAACATGAATTTAAATCTTTTTAATTGGCTTCATCTTCCATTGCTTCGTCCTCATCTAGCTCAGCATTCAAAGAATCTTCAGCGTCCTCCGTGGTCTTGTCATTACCATTCTCGACAGTGATGTCCTCTTGTACCTTGATCTTTTTCAACTTTTTATCCTTCTTGATCTTCTTTTTCCGCTTCTTCTCTGTCAGATTATTTGCCGCTACAATAGCCTCTCTCATTGCGTCGATATTCTTTTTAGGAAGTTGTTTAGTTTCATAGTAGTGTAGCCTCTCCTCTACCTGCTCGCGCAATTTGGAGCCAAAGATATCGGAGGGCTCATCGGTGAAACAATCGATCCTCGTCGCAATCGAGCATTTGTTAGCTAGAAATCGAGACATCTTGCCCTTGTCTCTTGTCGATGCTCTACCGATAAAGGTAGAGTGATAAATGAGACCAAATTTCGGTGTGTTGCCCTTGGATTTGAGGGCGCGGAACAGAGCCTTTTCAGCCCCGAGGATTTGTAGCGTGGAAGCTGGATATTTTGCCAAATTTGTGAGACTTCCAGCCCGACTTATCAGCCGAGCCCCTACTGTTTCACCAATAAGAGTTGATAAATTTGGCGCAACATTGTTCATACGGGAAGTGAGATAGTTCAACAAGTTCTGTCTGTATTCTGTAAGATGGATCACTTTCTCTGTAAAAGTGCTGATATTTTCCATGTCTACGTCTGCTATCTCTGTGCCCATGGAGGTTTTCATGGCCTGGATTATGACTCTTGTCTTTTCCTCATCTTGCATAACCTCATTAATCTGTTCCATCATATCTTCTGGATCCTCAATAAGGTTTCTATCGCCAATAAGTTGCGCCAACCTCGCAAATTTAAAGTTATCGTTGACAATTTTGAACAGTTCTGGAAAGTGGAATGAGTACCATTCTCGGAGGCGCATAGCAAAGGTGTTGATATCTTTGTCGAGCTTATCGAGAAGCCAGATACTTTGAATGATCATATTGTCAGCACGGTTAACATTGAATTTAACTTTAGACCTCGATGTACTGCGGCCGAGGCTGGACTCGGCGCTGTACATTGTATCTTTTGCGACATCTTCGATGAGTTTCTCATAATGGTACCTGATTCCACGGATAATTTCTGGCACAATGTCGGTGAAGGAACAAGTTACACCAAACTCATCGGTTATCGCGGATCCAATTTTAGCATCTGAGACTCCGAGTACAACCTTGCGTTTTTTCTTTTCTTTAGTTGGTAGATTTTCCTCCAAAAAGAGCCTCAGATCGTCAGGTAGTCTACCCTCAATGATCGCTGTTGTACTATCAAGCGTTGTTTGTGCACTTTTGAACGGTTGAAAGGCTATGAATTTCACAAGGGAGTTGAACAAAGGAGCATTCAATGAAGCCTTAGCAACTTGGGGCATCATGGATCCTATCTCCTCATACTCGTTGACGCGGAACATAGAGTAGCCAGTGGCATGCTCAAACAGAATGAGTAGCTTCTTACTTGATGTATCGACCGCCATATCTTAGATCGTCGGGTTTCAGTTGACTTTTGGTCGAAGAATCAAATAGAGTTTGGTGTGATCGGGATCCCGAGAGATTGCGTGCTCTGTTGCCACGGGACCTTTGTCCACATGTTTGCGATCGCAATGCGTGCGCCCCACCGCTAAATTTCAAATATTTTCTGGCGCGAGGCCGGGCCAGGCACTCGGATGGAACGGGGGTAATGTTCTGAATGTACTTTGACTGTATTTGTTCTCAGTTTCTCGAGCTGGTTCAGTTCTTTGATGTATTTTTGCCGTGGGTAAAAACGAAAAAGGTGACGAGTTTTAGTTTCCTCCCAACTTCATCCGGTATAACTATGTCTGGTTGAAACTCCGCAAAGTCAATTGGAAAGAGAGAAATCGGTCAAGGGAAGTTTCATCTCTCTTTTCGAGACTAACCGGTCACAACTAGCGTGAGCAGACTTGTACCCAAGAGCTGCAAGCCCCTACATCCTATTTCCCCCATCATCAATCATGATTGGGGCAAAATTTGAACCATATACTACTCTATATGTACATAAATGCCTTGCTCCGCGTGTTTAATCACTTCCGCTCGACTTCGAACGACCTAAATTGAAGTGAAAGCGGAGACCGTTCGCTTGTGGTCAGCAAAGAGCCAAGATGAAATCCTCAAGTAGCGACAGTGAGTCTGGAGAGAGGATTAAGAATGTGCGGTCTCTCCTCGTTAAATCTTGGGGGAATAAGCTCGAGAGTGATGATAGCTATGCTTATAAGCGGAGGCCTGGCGATTTAATTTTCGACGCGAACTTCGAGACAGGTAATTTAGGTTACGTAGAGCAAGTTAATCAGTATGAGTACGATCTCATGGTGCGACCTGATGTAACAAATCCGCGGTATAGGCTTTGGTTCAACTTTAGCGTTTCTAACTATCATCCTAACCAGGTAGGTTGATTTAGGAATAGCCCTAATGGAGACGACTTTCCTTTGTGATTAACGGAATCAGTGTGTTATATTTACTTTCGTGAATTTATCCGAGAACTTGAGACTGTTCCATGAGGGTCTGACCCCTTGGGTGCGAAATCGTCAGCATCCGAACTGGATCCGTTTACATGAGGACCAGGTATTTTATTACCGATCTCAAAATCATGGACAACGACTCGTTCTGTCTATCGCGTTCAGGTTTTCTTGCCGCAGCGACGACCATCAATTTGCACTATTTTATCCCTACTCTTATACGAAGCTGGTCAACTTTGTCACCCGCTGGTCGATCGAAGTAAGCCGTCGACTTGAAGTAGGGCGACAGAGTAGAAGGTCAGCCAAAAGAGATCTGCAACATCGATCTCCAAAATTGGTGGCCAGCACTGAATCAACGGGTAGCGATCAACTGCGGACTAGGTCATCCCTAGGTTGTAGGAAATTCGAGCGCTACAATTACGAGACGGGGGATGAAGTCAATCTTAATGTCGAGACAATTGGAATGTCAAAACTTTCCAAGCCGATTCATTTTATCTCAATCAAAGTCTCAACTGGAGAGCGCAAGCCTCAAGTAATAATTGCATGTCGATCAGCTGGAAATTTGGACGGAGCTGCCTCATTAGTCTGCCAAGGGATGATGGACTATCTGCTCAGCGATAGTCCAGTTGCTGAGGTGATCAGACAGAACATAGATTTCTCTTTTGTTCCAATGATAGATCCAGATTCTGTTTGGGTTGGTAATAGTCGCACTGACCTGATGGGCCAAACAAATTGGTGCTCAAAACTGGTAGAGACAAACAGGTCGATTTACTCAAATCTAATCAAGATGATGGACATCTTCAAGAACATTTGCGCAAATTGTGACCGAGCTGTGATGCTGGAGCTAAGGATCAATTTGAGTCTGATTGGATCGCGCATTTGCGGTCATCATTATGAGGATGGTCTTAGGATGGAGCAACATCTTTCGTTTCCACGAATTCTCGCGCGATTTGCTGACGACTTTTATATGGAAAACTGCATTTTTACTCGACCCGTCAGCGTCTCCAGCCACCTGTTTGATTCTGTTGCTCCAGCCAAGGGCACAGACCGCTACTCCTTGGAGGTGAGCCCTTTCGCATATTACAAAAGATCTCTCACCGAGAGAAACTATGAGGAATATGGCGAGCTTAGGTACTTGACACTAGGTAAGGCTCTAGTTTATTCCTTGCTGGAGCTGCTCAAACCTGAAGATAAGATTCTCCCACATTGCGTTTCGGAACTATTAGACTCGTTCCATCCGAGGGCAGATGATATCGACGATCTATTATTGGATATCAAATGCGATCGACCCGATTAACTCGCGCTTATCGATCCCGTTGTGCCCCACATGCTAACACGTTTCGCGTTTAGCTCAGAAATCATATCTGACATTCCAGATACAAGTTCGCTGAAAAATAGTTCACTTGATCATGAGTTTTGTAGAGCCCGCCGATCACAAGGTTTGCACTATTTGATTGACTGGCCCTTCGGGTTCAGGCAAAACTACGATCGCCCGGAACCCCAAGAAGTTTTTAGAAAAATCAACATTCCGGTCGTACATCCTGAAGGAGATGGTCTCCGCAAGGGCCTCACCGGTGATCTGGGATTCAGCGAAGAAGATGGGCGTGAAAACGTACGCCGAGTGGCCGAAGTAGCAGCACTGTTCACGCAATCTGGACACATATCTCTTGTGAGTCTCATATCTCCTTACGCCGAATATCGTTTAGCTGCACGAGCAACTCACGAGACTTTGAATTTGAAGTTCTTTGAAGTAAATATCAACACACCAATTGAGACATGCGAGGTTGGGGATCCAATGCAGCTGTATAGACTTGCACGCCTAGAAACCATTTCTAACTTCACTGGAGTTAGTTCGCCTTACGAGCAACCTGTATGCCCTGATCTACTTATTGAATCAGGTATCTACGCGATCGAAGAGTGTAGAGACAAAGTTCTCCGTTTGTTAGTTTAACATCGGCAAGTGCCTAACGCTATTCTAGAACCAGTTGTTCTATATCTCCCAATAACTCCTAAGATAGACCTGATTGAGGCCATCAGGGTGGCCCAAAGTAGAATTGGAAAAGACCAGTTTACACCGTGCCCATGTGATAGCATAGGGTTGGGCAATCCCTCTGGAAGGTTTTATGCGAGAGCGCGAACTCCTTGAGAGTTTGCACTTTAAAACGTTGACTGCGTTCAACATGACCCATAGTTAGTCAATTCCAATTGTGCAACCAATTTAAAAGACTGACAAGCAGAAGACCGAGGGGGTTGAGTCAGCGTGTCATACTTACCGAGGAAAACTCATTGGTTTGTTGTTAGATGTGGAGATTTATGCTGACAGGAAGTAAGAAAGATGTACAAGAACGTTCGGGACGGTCGACACTGGACACCCTGCGATCAAGAGTATCATGGAATCTAGTACTTGCTGGCTACTCGGGGCCAGCTCAAGTTATTTGAGAGAGTTCATTGGGACGACTGACTTGATAAGTGCCGCATCACCCCTCAAGAGATAAAGTACCAGTTGGCCCAGATGAAGGCCGACGTGGTGTTCGTTTTTCAGCTAAGAAATCCACTTCATAATGGACATGTGCTGTTAATCAATGAAACCTACAAGAAGTTGCAGGAATCCTATGAAAACCCAGTGCTTCTGCTTCATCCAATCGGTGGATGGACAAAGGACAATGATGTGCCGTTAAAAACGAGAATCAAGCAACACCAGGTTCTCCTAGATGAGGGTGTTTTAGATCCCAAGAAGACTATTCTCTCTATTTTTCCATCTCCAATGTTGTATGCTGGTCCGACGGAAGTCTAATGGCATGCAAAAGGCCGACTTGTTGCTGGAATGGGGAGAGATCCTGCCGGAGTCAAAGATCCATCCAACCCAACTTAAGATCTCTACGACCCGAGCGATGGGTCGAAAACATTGGAGATAACTCCCTATCCTCGCTGTCTGAATGCTATTCCGTTTCGTCTGGCTGCCTATAACAGGAAAAAAGATCGAATGGAGTTTTTTGGCCCTGACCCATCTCTAGAGGACTTCGACAACATTTCAGGTTCGCGAATGCGCCAGATGGCTTGCCAGGGTCTGAAGCCTCCAGGTGCTTTTATGAACCACAATGCCTGGAAAGCCCCTAGTGACTACTATAAAAAACTAAGAGATGGTTAAGAGAAATAGCATTGGTACTTAGCGCACTTTGCTTTTGTTCGAGCTTCTAGACTAAGCTAATGATGGGGCAGTCGGTCTCGATCGTATCTGAAAGTTGATTAAGATCCAACACGAAGGTTTTCGTCAGGTAACCACCATTATGAGGCTGTTACCTGACTTGAGGCATCTAGACATACATGTATCTATTCAGTATCTACCCTCATCTGTTTGACCCCATGACATCGGAGTATGTATGTCCCGATTGTGCCTTTATAAAGATCTCCAGAAGGACGAATTCTGGGCTAGTTGAGTCGGCGTTCGACTAGGATGTTGTGGTTACAATTACAGATTATGCTCCGTGAATCATACTCGGAATCTATAGGGACGAGCTTTTGTTTGCTTGGCTGGAGATGCACGAGCAATATGAGAGATGTAGGCGTGGATCAGCTGTCCCTCTCAGATCTGTTATTTCAGCCGTGTGAGGCGATGAATATCGAAGAGTCCTGTCGGCAAACGAGCAGATGAAGTTAGCCAGGCACAATATTGTATTTTTTTTCTTTGCCTATCGGTTCAGTTCTCATTAATGTTTTTAGTTCTGGGCCTGAATCTCTCATAGTTTTACAGTTTGCTCATTTTATTTATTTCTGGTTTTGAGTTCTTGGTTTCTCCTCATGAGTCCAACTAACGATGATGACCGGCTTCCATACTTAATGATCGTCTCTATTCAATATGCAAAACCGCCGGCGCGAATTACGATTCACACAGCTCTGAAAATTTTCGCAGCGAGAGTTTCGCAGAAGCAAAATAATATTGGATAGCGGTTGACCTATCTTATACCGCAGCCATAAGGAACAATTTAATTAAGCGAAATGAGCGCGTTAGACAGATGATATTATAGCGGTTGCTCGATTAAAAGCAGATCCGACTCTGCTGGACACTCAGTTAGTTTATGAGACAGCGGATGACACTAGGAAGCTAAAGTTGAAAATTAATCCTTCATTTTAGGTCCAGTTGATCAAATCATCTATCAGTTTTGTGCAGACTAACACAGCAAGATAAAACACTGTAGACTTGCGAACAAAATAACTACCATGTCATCGGAGACTTTGAGTCGAGAAGAGGCTATCAGCCAATTCTGCGGCGTTACTGGTGCAGACGAAGAAAGGGCCAAGGGTTTGCTTGAGGCTTGCGATTGGAATCTTGAGCTAGCCATAAACATGCACGTTGATACAGATGACGGTCGTGGAAATAAACCCTCAACGTCAAATTCAGTCGCCGGTCCATCCACGTCAGCCGCGGTCCCTGAGGTAGCTCCGATTGTGACCATTGACGATTCGATTGAGGAGGAAGCTCATACAATGGCCCCTGAAGGACACAGACCCTCACATAGATATCCATACAGAGATCGTCAAACGGCTAGGAAGTCAACAGGACCCAACCGGCCCGAGTTTGATGTGAGGCCCCCTATTCCACCCATACGTCAAGTACTTGTCCAAAATCCTGGTGGTTATTCTTCGGAATTGAACCAGCGACGGTATAACACCAGGACTGGCGGCATATCGGATGTCTATGATGCCTTTAGGGATTTCCAAGCCGAAGCACAGTGGCAAGAGATGGCTCAAGAGGCCGGCGAAACATCGACTTCAGAATCTTCTACTTCGAATGCTAACAAACGAAGGACACTGCAAGATTTATTCAGGCCGCCACTAGAAATCATGTTTCGTGGTTCACTGAGCTCAGCTCGGGAAGTGGGAGAACTACAGAATAAGTGGCTGTTAGTGAATATTCAAAACGGAAGAGAGTTCGCCTGCCAGATACTTAATCGTGATGTTTGGAGTAATCAAGCTGTCAAAGATATTTTGAAAGAGCAATTTATATTCTGGCAAGTCTATCATGATAGCTTTGAAGGCTCAAGATATATCCAATTTTACAATGTTGAAAGCTTCCCTCATGTTTCCATTATCGATCCAAGAACTGGAGAACAAATGAAATCATGGCCCGTAACAATCGATCATAATTCTTTCTGTGATTCTGTTATCGAGTTTCTCACGGAACATCCGTCACCCGACGGCGCTACTAGTGATGCTAACACCATGAAGAAACTGCGTGTTAAAGAGGAGGACGCGGCGCGAACACTATATGACCAGAGTGAGGAGGCTCAATTAGAAGCTGCTATAAAGGCCTCTCTTCAAGAAAACGAAAACAGTAACTCATCAAGGGCCTTCATTGATGAGGACAGCTACCTAGAAACTCTAGGATCTGACACCGATCAAACCTCATCATCGTTCCAAGCCCAAACAAGTAGCAGCTCATCTTCCGCATTTGCTAAAGTGAATGAAAATAGAATCAATAACGGAACAGTCATGGCCTCAAGTACATTTGCTGTGAGATCAGACCCCTGTGACCCTGGCAAAATTCAGGCAAGCCCAAAATTAGGAGAGCCGTCCCAACCCAAAGTGACTGCGGCCAAAGATGAGATTGAAGATTACAAAAAGTACCTTGGCAACGATACAGAAAAGTTTTCCGATCTGGTGGTGCGATTCCCAGACGGAACTCGCGACCAGTTCAAGTTTCCATCTGACTCAACGATGAAGGCTTTATTCTTGCTGCTAACTACGAGGGGCTACGGGAGAAATTTATACAATTATGTGACAAACTTTCCAAGAAGGCTTTTGCACGAATTGCCGAGCACAGATACTCTACAGGACGCCAAGTTGATTAGAGAAACAATCTTCGTTGAGCGTAGAGTCAACGAAGATCCCCAACTCAAAAAGGATTAGATCGAGCTCAACGTGGGACAATGCGATTGCTAACCCAGATTATTAACCGTGATCATGGGAGCACCTGGAGTTGTCTAAGATTATCCATAAATGTTTGAAATGGCTCAGATAACAATAATATCACTATCATGCTACATGTACATTTTCAAAACTTCCGTGCTAGGGCTGTAATAAGCACTCAACTTTTTCATAAAGGATCTTATGTCGTGGGCATCAGTCTCTATACTAAGGAGACCGAAAGATTGCCTTTCAAAACTAGGATGTTCGTGAGCAGATTGAGAAAAAGTTTCGCCCAACGTGGGGCTCGAACCCACGACCCTTAGGTTAAAAGCCTAATGCTCTACCGACTGAGCTAGCTGGGCGCCTTATACTTGGATGGGAATAAGTGGCCAATTTATTGTTTTGATCTCGCAGCGTGCACCCACCTCCGCGTTGAGCTGGGCCAACTGTATGCTTTGAACCACTGAAAAGTCAACGTGTCGACCAAAATCAGAGTTAAACAAAATAACGCTCATGTTGCACTCTTCGACGTCGCCTTCCTCATACACGATGACAGATTAGTGAATCCTTCGGTACCTCACGAGACTTACGGCAGCCTTTTTTAGAAATCCAGTCGAAGGAGGCCTAAACTTTAACAACACTGCATCTATTAACAAACCAACATGGACGTCGCTAAATTCGCATTGATTTTTGGCGTTGTAATATTATTCAACTTTAGAACGGCCATCGGCCAACAATCAACAACAAATGCCAAGCTCCTGGTAGACAAGGAAGTCTTGAACAAATATATCGTTGAAGGTAGAGATTTGCTGGTTAGCTACCACCTCATCAACATCGGTGGAAGCGTTGCCCGTGATGTAAAGGTCATTGATGACACATTCCCCTCAGATAGGTTTGAGATTGTTAACGGCTTCACAAGTTTCACCATTGCCCAAATTGCGCCTGGTGTGAATGTGACTCACTCAGTTGTCCTAAGGCCAAAAGCCGATTCTTGGGGTGCCCACAGGTTCGGACCGGCGAGAGTTGAATATAAACTCAATGACGCTGGTCAACTCCAGCTAGCCACTACCGGCGAGCTTGGCGATGCATATGTGGTGGCGGCGCGAACCTTCGATAGAAAATTCTCATCTCAATTTCTGGACTGGTTCTTCTTTGCCCTCCTCTGCGTGCCATCGGTCCTTGGGCCGTACTATTTATGGTACAAGAGCGACTCCAAATTTTCAAACTTATTGGTCAAGCAGGTGAACAACAAAAAGCTGACCTAAGGAGCGAATTCAAGAGCATGCCATCATGTTCAACGAGCTCAAAGTGCCGGACGATCTTTCCGTGCAGATGAAAATAAAACAGCAATATTTATACTCGATTCATATCAGGATCTCACTGAGCGCACCAGAAAGTGGTCGTGTTCATTCAAAGTTCATTTCTACTTAGTTCCTCGCTCGTCTTCACCTTCGGCACATACTCTTCGGTCTCTGGGGGTAGCGGGTCGTCGAAACAAGATTGCTGATCTTTTTGTAAAACTCTCTCGCGGCATAGATAATTCTGTAGAGGTTGGTCACGATTACCCCAATACCATTGCTCTATTACACTGTCATATTTCTCTAGATAATCTTCACACTGCTGTTTCAGTGTGGTGATTTCCGCTGACGGCGAGTCCCATAACTCGAGCGGAATGCCGAGATCTACTTTGACTCCTTTGTCAACCAATTGGTGCAACGTCTTAAATGTTGAGCTCATTCCTTTCGCGAATCTTGTGCTGTCTTTACGCTCCTTGTGGATGTTATACTCGAGCAACTTATCACAGACCCCCTCTAAGGATTCGATGAAATACAGCTCGGACTTGGTGTATTTGACCCTTTTCTTTGGACCGTCTATCTGATACCCAGTCTCAATGACTTGACTTGTCTGGCCGAGCTTTTCAAACCTATTCTGCAACTCAACCGCCATATATTTGCAAGCTAGCGAAACACGTCTGATTAATATCAACGTAAGGAGAGATGAACAGTTTCTCCATTGTCATCTTATACAATACCTACCCTCACAAGCGCTGGCGTATCTTACTCCATATTCTTTATCCAACAAATCAGATTCAGGATCTTTAAGTTTGAGAGGCTGCTCAGAGGCTCTTGCTTCGATCAGAAACAATAGAACAGTTCTGAGGCTCGTGAGGAAGACTAAACCTGGGATGTGTCTGTTTTTACTTACAATCATTATTCCACATTAACATTTTGTTTTGGTCCAATTATCTTTATTATTTTCATCACCAATTGATCCTGTCGAGTCTCAAATTTTACGGGACCTGTTCATTTGGTTCTTGAGCTGTCTAACAGGATGTGAATTCAAATACAGGTAAGAGGTAAGTAGATGGCTAGTGATTTCGGTTTGATCTGAGTGATCATTCAGAAAGTTTCGGCTATGAAGGCTGTTTCTGTCAGAGTGTGCATTAGACTGGGTCGGATGCGCGCATGCACGTCTTGAGACGAAGCACAAATGGAAATAATCGACCGGGATCCGGTCGATTTGGTATCGTTGTTTAACGAAATTTGGAGACATATCAGTCTGAGGAACCAAGAGCAGATACAAAGTGAAACCGAGTGAGAGGAGTGGGGAGACCTTTCGTGTCCGAGATTGCACGGGATCGGTCGTGCGATCCCTGTCATATTACGGCTTTTAGTGTCAAATTGACAGACAAATCATGTGTAGCGCGCAGGGCCCACTTTCGTCTAATTCCTATCTCATTCGAATCGTGTGTTTAGGGGTATCCCTCGGAGGGGGTCATATTGCACCTTCGTGATGCAACGGCGATATCGCCGCTGCCTCCTCACTGCGATTCTGGACCCACAACGAGATAGACGACTCTTGTAACAGTCGCCTCGCCCAGATTACTTGAATAAACCGGATACAGGGGGGGGGTGAGAGATAGTCGAGTGGAGCATATAACAAAGGTACCTATTATTTATTTCTGTAGCGAATCTGCGTGCTCTGACAGAGGTTCTTGATCGCTCAAGTAGGTATTGACTGAATTTTGGATGTCTTCTAGGAACTTGAGCTCTGTATCAAAACTAGACTCAGCACCTATGATGTTCGTAGAGGCTAGCAGATCTTTGAGCTTTACTCTGGTTTCTCCAATCGCGATCAATAGAGATTTCAACCCTTTGATAGCGTTCGTTCTTAACTCCCTCGTCTTGCCTTCCTCGACTGAATAGTACAAATTCTGCCATTTGTTGTTGATTAATTTAAGTTGTGTCATTAGAGATTCGTACGAGTCCTTTCCGTAAGTTCTGTCACATAAATCCAATTCTTCCTCGCAGAAGCGTAAGACCAGAGTTAGATCAGCCATTTCCTCAGCGCACTCGATCATTTGGGATTTGATTTGTACAAACAAGGGATTGGTCCAAAACACTAATTTGGATAATGCGCTCTCAATGAGCTCTAATTCCTGCAACTTCTCGGCACTGTCAGTATCGTTGTGGCGCAACTGGTTTAATCTGAGCTCGAGCTTCTCAATGGGTTTTAAATACTTGTGTTCAACGTCAATCATACCCTCCTCTAGGCATTTCAAGCATTTGTGGGTGAAATCTCTGTTGTATATGATCGGGCCCTGGCACTTTGGACACAGGAGAGCCCTTCTCTCATTTTCCTTATTATTTGTACAACTGTCACATTTGCATGTAAAAAAATATTGAGCCAATAATCTATCCTGTCGATCTTTCTTGGACATTCGGCTCACGCTCGGACCATAGCAATAGTTTATCTCAGAGCCGCATTCTAGACTGCTCGCAGCACGTACTATGAACTTGTTCCGATGAAATATGCTCAAGACATTCGGGCTGCAGCTATGATTTAGCAGACTTATTGTTGGATAAATCCCAACCCCTATAGGCTTTTCTCGGATTTCGCTTAAGGATTGTCCGACAGTCGAGAGTTCCCGGAGATCCTGGTCGAGTATCGATATGAGATTTGTTTGCAATTGCATCAAATGCCTTAGTATGACTGATCCTATGACTAGTTGAGTTTTATTGTCCAAGAGACTTGGTTGTGGAACTGAAAAATGATTTTGTATCGCATTTACGATATAGACGGCAGTTATCGCTAGGCCCATTAGCTCGTCGTAGCAAAAGTCGGCTGAATGATCCATCAATGATAGGACTGACGCATAGTCGTTCTTAAATACTTGATCAGGCCAATCGTTGAGAGTTATCTTGAGGACATCGTCAAGCGGTTTTTTATCTACATTCTTTCTCGTGTAGACGGGTATGGAGTCGAGATTAAAATTTATCTTGAACAGGATATGTAACACGAGATAAGCAACCCCTAGCTTGTTTTGGAAGTCCAATAGTTTGTTACACTCGAGAGAGTGCGTGCTAGTTTTGGCCTCAAGGCATTCTTCAGAGCAAAAGAGCACCTGAGTACAATTGGTGCAACCAAGACCGCATTTGTATAAACGTCCAAAGCAATTGTAACAGTACTCATCACGCTTATGAGGGGCTAAGTTGCACACATAGGGTTCTTCGGCCACTAAAAGCCGACCGAAAGAAATGTCCTTGTTTGTCATCAAGTATCTTCCCTTCTCGCTATCGAAGCTCATTTCAACACAATCGGCAGCTTGAGGTAACGTCTTGCTGGCGTTGGATATCTTCATTGTAACTTCATCAACGACATCCAACTCATCTTTTTCCATCTCTTCTGGGTGAGTTTGTTCCAGAAACTCAAACATGGCACAAATTTCTGCCCTAACGAATTCTTTGATATCACTTTTCTTGAGCATCTTTTTCAGATCATCCTTGATTTGTTCAAGATCGTTAGCCCAAACCGATAGAATATGTAGACATTTGACTTTTCTTATCAATAATTTAAACATACTTGCTTCGGGATAACCATACTTCATGGCCAAGTCGATATCTAACAAGCACATTCTATAACGAGTCAGAGAATAGAGAGCTGCAGATCGATTAGCAAGCGCCAGGGCCAGAGTATCGTTCCAGTTATCTTGGGTGGGATACGGAGCAAATCTCACGGCTTGAGTATAGAGCTTGAGTGCATCCATAAATTTGCCTTCCTTGAAAGACTTGTTGCCTGCCAGTCTCATTCGTGTTGACTCATGGATTGATTTCCCAACTCGTGCTTGACGCTCTCGGGCAATGAATGCTGAGTCAGTCTCGTAAACTTTCCTTATATAACTTCTTATCTCCTCATTGTTCCAGAGCAACTCAAATCTATCAAGGTTACTTTTACTAGATAGCATTCTCTCTCTGAAGTTGGAGTCATTGTCAAGGCGCAAAATGGTCGAGCTGCCATCTCTTAAATTATCGATCCAATTGGAGTATGTCTGCCAGCCATCAACTTGGTCCTGCTCGTCATGAGCCATAGTTCAAAATTCTTAGCTCTAGCACTGTATCTTCAGACGGATCGAAATTGCTAACATCTCACAACCGTGAGATGGTTTTGAGGGTACTGCTGTAAATGCACTGAAAATTTGGCATAGTACGATTGTAAGGCCAAGAACAGTTCACGTTAAATGGATTTCTGTTGATTGGAATGTAAATAGATAGAACCTGAGGCTCTCAGTCGGTTTAATCGTTCATTTGTTCTTGTTTCTTGGCTTCTGACTGTCTCTAAAAGGGCCAGAGATGGCATAAACTTATGTTTATCTCAGTGGTTTGTTTACCCTGAAGATGGACAGAACGAATAACAATTTGTCAACCATATCTTACTAGAAAATAAGTAACCGAGCCTGAGAATTTGCCGTGATCGATAGAAAAGGATCCACCAGTGAAAAGCACAGATGTGCTGTGCCTGGCCCCCTACAAGACTGATCTTCTGTAGCTGATATATATGGGGGCTTGAATCCAGTCGCCCCCGGTGTTTACGAGCAAACAGATCTACAAATAAAATATTATGAACCTTAGAGTCCAGCACCTTGAGATCCGCAATCAACAACCGTTGATCCATCCCATCTTAACGCCCTGGAAGAGGAACATTAAGTCCAGTTCGTTCAACTTTGCTGTAAACGATACTAATCTTGGGTCAAATACAATCAGATTTTGAGAAAAGTGCCGCACCAACTCTCCAAAATGGATTCGGAGAAAGACATCGAATACAACGCCATGGCCGACAAATATACCCACCCTGGCTCTGGTAAGGGAAGGAGCAAGAAAGAAAGCGAACTCAACACCAACCGGCCGGATCCCTGCGGAGACACGAGAAAGTTGGTACAGAAATTCAAGAACACTGAGAAGAACCGTACGAGATCCGATAGCAAATGATGCTGCAGTTTCACGATCCTAAGGCCGTCTGACTTGAATATCTAAAAGCTCCAATAAAGTCAGTTTAACGGGTCAACCTGTCTGACCCGTTTCTTTCCAATAACCGCCAAAGTTTAGTTGGACTAATGGTCTCAGTCGTTGGCTCGCTGTGTGTCCAGTGGCTCCATGCCACTTGTTGTTGTCTCTCGGCTATCTATCGGTCAATAACTTGTTCTCGGCGCTCATGAATCTCGCGAGCAACATAATGGAGCGGACCTGTGGAAGTTGCCAACTAGGACTGTCAAGAGCTACCTTCACTCCCTTGTTTAAGAAGGAAAGTGCAGGCAGCAAGCCAGACGTTCCCCAACAGCTACAGTCTGCAGAGAGACTCGAAACGGATGAACAAAGGGGGTAGTCGGGTCAAAGGGCTACAAGTTTGTTGCCCTCATATGGCGCATCTAAGTTTCTCCGACTCCACTTTCATTCGTTGTCGATCACCAAACATGCTCCTGAATGATTCCAATAACAAACTAGAGTTTAGTTTTAACCCTATCTAGCTATGATCTTACCTTCGCCTTTGCAATGTTTACTCGTCGTACTTGTCGGCAAGCTGAGTGCCGCCATATTAACTGGGCCCAGCACAAATCAAACCATCGACAACAAGGGAGAGGTTAGGATAGCACCAGGATCAGAGGATCAAGTCGCCCAAAATACAACATTCTTTTACGAAGCGAACGCGTTTCTTATCAGCAAAGATGATGCAGAAAAGGTCAGCAAAACATCTAGAATTCAATCAGATGTTGGAGGTGATTTGTCCAATAGTTCAGTTCCTGCCAGCCATAGTATGACAAGCGCGAGGAATGGCAGGATGCTCGACTTGGATGCTCTCGTCGGCGATTTTGCAGCGTCGAGAGCCAAGAAGGAGCGAGCTCTTACAGGAAACCGCCAATCTCGCTACCTATCCTCGGCGCCATCGCTCGATGTTGGTGGTGGAAAGAAGTTGCACATTCAAGGTTTCATACCGATTGTTGGCATAAAAGACACGAGCGATGATGATGCTGACAGTGATCAAGAGCAAGCAGCCTCAAAACAACATCATCAGAAAGCTCAACTCCAATCGAGCGAGCTCCCCTTTGCACAATCATCGATTGGCCATGCATCAATTGGAGTCCAGAGGTATCTAAATAGTGAACAACAAATCGACGCCAAGTACAGTGGTGCGGGTGTGGTCGACTCCCTGAAGAAGCCGCTCAAGAAATTGACGGGACTTGTGGGTAGCGGAAGTGAGTCCCAGTACAGTATGCAAAATTGCCATTGCGTTCCATTTTATATGTGCAAAAATGGATTCATTAGTGAGTCAAGTCTTGGCAAGGCTCAAGTACAGCAGATGATTCAACAGCAACAATCGCACCAGCAGCAGTCAAACCAGTGGAACAAGAATGGCCCAAACCAACAGATGGAAATGAAATCTAGTCAGATGATAGTTGTGACACCTCAACCTCAGCTGATCACCGAATCGTCGCAATTTCTGCTACAACCACAAGATACAGACTCTTACATTCCAGTGGACGAGAGATCTCTTGATCGCGAATCTATAACCTCGTCAGATGGCTCGATAGAGGGCTTACAGAATAATCAAAGCAACACAAATAGCTCAAATCAGGAAAACTTTCACGACCAGCAGCAGCTGAGTCAGCCTGTGGCTGGGGATCCCATTGATAATTCGACTGATTTTAACCAAAACAGTGACTTCAGCCAGGAAATTCTCGGCCGCATGCTGGGAATAAAATCTCCCTCTCGATCATCCGGTTCCAGTTCCAGTGGCGTATGCGGCCTCTTGCGAAGTTGTTGCAACATTCCCACCCACCTGTTTCCATCTCAGCAGGACTTGGCCAACGATCAATATTTGGCAGCCCAATTAAGCAGTTCCGCTCATAGCTCAGCCAGGTACCAGCAGATTTATCCGCCGAGCAAGCAATCGCCTCACAAATTTTCTAGTCACATCGACCCTATGTCTCAGCAGCAACATGTGATAGCCCCACAGCGCTACCAGCAGCAGCAACAACAACAACAATCCGTCATGAGTCAAGCTGCAAACAGAAAATTTCCCTACGGCTTTCCCTCGCAAATTTCACAAACGCAGCCTATGCAACCCCTAAATACCCCTCAGTTCGGAATGGACACCTCTTTGGCCCACCGAAGCAATCTTTTTCAATCAAATGCACGCTACCAGCAGCCTCAGGTTGCTCAATTCACTAGAGCAACTCCGCAATTGCAACATCTTCAATCGTTTCAACAGCCACACCAAGAAATGAAGGCTTTACCCGTACCTATCAGCGCTCTTGCATCGAACCAGTTTCAACAAGTAGCGCCGCAACCAGGCTGGGCTTCGACTAGGACTAATTTGGGGACTCGAAAGATTTTAGAGGGTCGTTGTGGTTTAAGACAATCAGCTGGCATAACTGGACGCGTTCAAAATCTGCAGTATCATGAAAGCTCGGCTGATTTTGGAGAGTTCCCTGCTCAGGCAGCCATTCTTAAGAGATTAGGCAATTCAGAGAGCCTATTTGTCTGTGGTGGCACCTTAATCAGTCAATATTGGGTTGCAACTGCTGCCCACTGTATCAAGAAGCATCCACAGAGTGATCTCAAAATTCGCTTGGGCGAATGGGACGTGCATAGGGATGACGAGTTTTATCCTTTCGTCGAGAAGGAAGTGCGAAATCTGATAGTTCATCCAGAGTTCGTCGCTGGAAATCTCGTGAACGATATTGCGCTTCTTAGGTTAGATTCGCCCGTTGACGCTAGCTTACCTCATGTCAATCCTGCCTGCTTACCCAGTACCGATGAAACATTTACGCGACAGCACTGTTGGGTTACAGGTTGGGGCAAAGACTCGTTTGGTCAGAAGGGCTCTTTTCAAGCTGTTTTGAGGAAAGTAGAGCTACCTGTTGTTGGCCAGAATGAATGTGAAAATGCACTTAGACAGACGCGCTTGGGTCCACATTATCGCCTACATTCTGGTTTTATCTGCGCCGGTGGCGAGGGTGGCAAGGACGCCTGTGAGGGCGACGGTGGATCGGGTCTCTATTGTATACAGGAGGGCATCATCAAAGCTGTCGGTCTAGTCTCTTGGGGTATAGGCTGTGGTCAAGCTGGAGTACCTGGAGTCTACGTCAACCTAGCGCATTATCGACCATGGATTGAAAACATCATATCGATTGATGAGGACATCTATAGCCCATATTCAAACCTGATAGGAAGTTCATTGATCAGCGAGCGCAGTAGCGCGAATAAGTCGACCACTGATGAGATAACGACTCAACAACCGTCAGACACAACCACTCAGAGCTAGAGGATCAACATGTATTCGTATCGATTATTTGAACAGTTTTACCGCGAACAGATAATCTCAATTTGTATCTCAGGGCTAAAGGAGGACGGAAGCTGCAACATCAACCACCATCTAACATTTTCAGAGACTCGACTATTCTGTTAGCCTGTTTTTGAGCTTTCCTGGCAAGTTGAAAGCATTAGAATTGGTTTCGAACTGACAAATCCTCTTCGCCTCAGGGGATCAGCTAGTAAAGAACCGAATTCAAGGAAAAGTAAATTCAAAAGCAATCTGTCCAGTAGTTATGCGAGAACTAGACAATCGCAACCATACGGCCGATGGGTTAGTGAAAAAGCAGATTAGGGAACTCTATGGTATTTGTGAAAAACAAGTATCCATAAATCAAAGGTAAAGATCGTCCGAAAGCAAATCTAGCGGAGCGATAGCCAACTAATGCTCTACGAGCTTGGGATACGAAACTTATCAATAGATGAGTGTTTTCGTTTCATGTCTGTCTAAAGTTCTTCCTTCAATTCTATCCCTGAATCATTTCCGCCCTTCAATTCAGCACGAGGCTCGTAGTCAATCTTTTTCATCTGCGAAATGGGAGTCTTTGGTTGTACTTCATACGATTTCCTCTGCCACCTTCGAAATATATTGTTCATCTGGCCCCGCTTGATTGGATCACCCATGTTAACAGTTGGTATAATTCTTCTAGGCCTCAGCCATGTGATGAATCTCTCAAGGTCGGTGTAGCTGGAGTGCTCGCTATACGGTACTGGATAGATCGCAATATTACCCTCAACCTCAGGCACCATGTTTTTGTTGCGTCTATACTCCCATCCGCTAGGTCTTAAAGCAACAATAGCGTCAAAGTGCTCAAAATGCTTCATCAGATACTCTCGCATACCTCTCTTCCAAAGACTCTTGAGAGGAAGTACGTGTATTTTGGCCTCTTCCTGTTTATCTACTAAAACTGCTTGGAGGCGAGCATCTTGTATGCAATCAAAGAAGGCTCTCTTGTATTTGTTACACCATACCTTCAAGTTTAAAGCCTCAGCCACTGCCATGAATACCTTCTCTTTTCCGATACAATAAGAGCCGCATACGAACAGCGTTCGAGGATTTTGCTCGAGTGCATAGCGACACACGGAGACAGTGTTCTCTAAGACCTCTTTTTGGCTTGGGAATGTTTTAGTTGCATCGCAGAAGGTGGTGTCTAGAAAGCAGCAGTCTATTGGACCGTTTTTGAGATCATAGATTTGTTCCATCTCCGGGCAAGCACGAAAGTCACCAGTGTGGAGATATCTCATCGAGTTAGAAGTTATTTCAAAGAGAATTATCACAGCTCCGGGACAATGATTTGCGTCGTAGAAGGTGCATCGTATATTATTAACATAGAAGGGCTCGTTCAATTCATAAGTTTTGATGTACTTGGGTGAGACTTTGAATTTGTGCCGAAGGAGACGTCCGGTTATTTTACTACAGTAGATTGGTTTGTCAAAGCCCTTAGTCATGCCGATGTAATGATCGGCGTGGAAATGTGTCAGAAAATAGTGCTGTAATGAGTCTTCTTTGGCAAAGTTGAATGCATCTACACATATTGATGAATAAGGGATCCGCTTATAAAATGGACATCTTCGCCTTTCTTTCGAAGTTTTCTTATCGATAATAAGCTCGTCGTCATAGTTGAAAGTATCAAACTCAACAAAATCGGCATCACAGTATTTTTTCTTATTGGAATCGAGTCCCGTCGGGGGTGGCTTTCTCTTCGACACCAAATCCTCCGAGCAGAAAATCTCCTCGCAGATGTCGCTATCACTGCCACTATCACAAATTGTTACCTCCGAGCTGGTTATACCTGAATTCAGTCTGGAGGATTCATCACTCGAGAGAGGAGGTTGAGGTAGCGATGCCTGAGATTCTTTCTTAAAGAAGGCTGTAACTTTGAGTTGGCGTAATTTTGGTGGCCTGTAGTTGGGCAATTCGGATAACTTGGGACGCTTACCCCTGGAACTAGTAGCCATAATGTATAAGATTTGGCATTGAATAATGTGAAATAGTGAGGTACAAAGACGATCTCTATACAGTTGGATGAGATACTGTGATTTTCAATTTGAGAGAACGCTGTGCGCGGCGGCCATATGTTCAGAAAACAAAACAGAAACTCAGATTCTTTCAGGGACTGGAAGCAAATGCGATGCATTCAACCGAAAAGGCCCCGTGAACCTTTGTTGGAACCAATTTTCCCTATCGATATAAGATTTCAACATGGCCGGGATTGGGAGAATAGAGACAAAGCTGAAAAACAAACTAGAGACGGCAGATAAGAATATCTCGGTTGCATTTAAGGACTTGGAGCAGCTCATAGGTATGGCTCAACAAATGACCAAACTTTCCAATAGTATTGCGTCGAAGATCAAAGAGCATGGTTCCCAAGTAACGACGGACGAAACTGTACTCTTCAAATCACATCTGCTCGAACTTGGAATCGAGCAACAAGTAGATATAGGGATGTCATCTAAGTCCAGTTATTCGAGCGCTAGTCGTTACTATGAGGATCTTGTTCGGCAGATCGCGTTAATAGTGAATCCCTTAATGGAGCGCTATGGACGGGAACAGATGACTTTATCTGATGTATACTGCTGCTTCAATAGAGCCCGCGGAATGGATCTCGTCTCTCCAGATGATATACTGAGCGCCTGTAAGCTGTTGGAAAACATTCCTGAACTACAGCTAAAGCTAGTCCGATACAAAAGCGGCCTTCTCGTAATTCAAAGGCAATCATGTGATAACGATGACATCCTTGAGAAGACAGTGCAATCTATCAAGAGTGCGAATTACCTGACACCACTCCAATTGTCATCCAGATTGTCGATTCCCTTACAATTAGCCAGACAGAGGCTAGATGAAGCGGAGTCAATCGGCAAGATTTGTCGGGATGAAAGTATAGAAGGCCTCAGATTTTATCCAAACAAGTTTCTGTTCCCTGAGAACTAGCTTTATCATATTTACATAAAGGTGTCGATATTGATCACTAAGTACTTTTGAGTTTCAGACTTGGGTTTTCAACTGAACAACTAGGTTTTGGTGGTGAATTGCGGCGTTTCGGTAGGATGAGTTCTTCCAGGCCAATCAATGGATATTCTAGGAACAGTAACATCACCAAACTAACTGCTAGTGTAATCACAATCACAACAATCGAGTTTATGATCAAACTCAAATAGGTGAATGCATATGCATATGACGTTGATAGGTATGTTTGAGCGATGACTTCGCCTTGGACTAGATAGGCACAAAAACTCAATTTGACAAGAACGCGCCAACAATTTGCTGATAGAAAGCGTGCCATCCATCTAACTTGGCCAAGTCCGAGGGCTAAAACGAACCAGCAAGTGCACAGAGCCCAAAGAGGTCTAATTAGTGCTGAGCATATACTGAACACCCATGGAATAACTGCCTCCTCCAGTTTGATACCATTGGCAATCTTGAGTACAAACATAAGTATTATTACTGTTATAGAGAACAGCGTCCAAATGAATATTTTGGTATTCTTTGAGAGCTTTATCTGCAGCTGATTCGTTTCAACTAGATAAACTAGATGACCAGCGAGCAGGCCTATAAGATAGGTGCCTATACGACTATACGGCCTTGTGTAGACCTCCTCCATATTGTTCAACATGTTGTCGGCCGATTCTGGCCTGAATTCAATAACTGATTTCATGTCAACGTTTGATCGCATTGCCAAAAAACCGACCAAAGTTATGTTAGCCAAAATTGCACCAAGAGTAACAGTGTAGCCACGACGTATTGACTTGTGTATCAAAATCAAGATGATTGGAGTTATCATCCAAAACTTGATCCCATTTGCGATGAACCAAGCGAAAGGGACGCAGTGTTCTTTCGGGCTTTTGAAATCGCTCAGATGTAAGAATGCTTCGAACCAACTTTCCCTTGCACAGTTTAATCTTGGACTATGTTCAGCCGTCATATAGTCCCACATTGGGCCTGAATTTGTTAGGAATCCTACTGATTTAGTGAACCAGTAGCAAATAAGGTATATCGGTGTGAGACGCCAGTAGCGGTGCACTGTTAGGACAAACCATTGACTCGTGTTTATACTATCCAAGCCATTCTTGAACAAAAGGTATGATGCGAGTAAGCCACTCAGTGCAAAGAAGGTGTCAACCATTAAATGTGCTGTCAAATATATGTCGGCCAAGTATGTTTTAGTCAACAGGTCAGTATCAAGAATGTTTCTCGATGAGATCGGTGTCACCAGAAAAGTGTGAGCGCAAATGATCCAACACAAACCGACACATTTCAAGCCAGTGATTGAATTTAAGAAGGTCGTCTTATCAAAAATAACCTCCTCGTCATTGTCGGTGGCAATTTGTCTTGGCTCATCCTCTTTGGTGTGCAGAAATTTGTCTAAATTTCTTGTTATTGAAAATGATTCAATCACAATAGTGCGCCAAGTTCTAGTTCCGGTCGGTTTCAAGTTTTCAGGCAGCTTTGCATTCAAGTGGTCAATTATTGTGGCTAGCAGGCAAGCAAATACGAATGATCCTACAAGAGAAAGGAAGCACATGGCTGATGTTGAATACTGTCTTATTTTGCTAGTCTCGTGCGGCAAACAATAGACTTCTCTTAATTTCAGCCTTTTGTATGGGGTGCTATCGCCAATTTGATACATCATCATTGCTTCGACGGTCTGAAGTAAATGGCTATCGCTACTTAACATAGAGCTAGTGCAGGTTTCAGGTAGACAAAAGCCGATCTTGAACGAGTGCTTACCATCTTGAGGGTTCCAATTGGGGAACTGTGCCACACCTAGACAATACTGACTCTTGATTGTTTCGGCAGACACAGGATGACTGAGCTCTAGCTTGAGACACTGATCGTAGGATCCAAGCCAAAATTGGTTGCCCGCTAATGCACCTGACTCTGGTCGGCCAAAAGCGTCAGCTAGACGAATCGAATCAAGCGAGTTCTTTATCGAAACTGGATCAAGTTCATTGAATGATCTTAGCAGATTCTTGTAGAGAACTAGATCGTCTGCGCACCTTTGTCGGTGAGTCGCATTTTCACTATCAACGAAACTAGGGTCGCCGACATATTTCGCATCCTGCCTGTAAGAATGCAAATCCAAATGGTAAACTCGGATACTATTCGAGCGGATGAAGGCTTTGAGCATCAAGCCCGATAAAGTGACTGAATCTCTACCCTCTGGCTTGTAGACGGTGACTGGCTCGTCTTCAATGGTGGGCTGCTGGGCCAATAAGCTTGACAAGTGTTGTGACTTGGGATTCCGATTATTTGTAAGGGTAGAATTGTGTTGCTGACAGGTTGCATAAGCAACACCTACTGTAACTAACACAACGGATGCTGCAATCTTCCCATAAAGATCCATCGTTAACTCATTCGATTGGAGCCTGAACACAACTCGGCTTGGACAAGTGTATTTCCCCTGGACACTACTTGCTAAAATACTTGCTCAAGCTCGTACGGTTTTGATCCCAAGTCGAGAAATTCACCTCTAAATTTGAAACTTGCTTATTGGAAGCATTTGTATTCATCTTCACTCTATGGCGCCAACTAGCAAACTGATAAGTTCAAGACTTGATTCAAACTCGACTAAACTAAACTCTCGAGTGTTTGGCGCAAGCAGAAAGCAGAGATTCTAAGGATAGATCCACGAGTCTGATCGATGCTCTCTCTAACAAGGGAGCTGCGCGTTTGCACTTGTTGCTGTTAGTTTATTGCTGTTAGTTTGCTTTGCCAACGCATTAGCGCTAAGCGGCAACAGCAGTGGTAGCTTGCAACTACCCTTTGAGATAGCAGTCGCCATATTCGTGCCTGATCCTCCTGACTCTTGTCTTTGCTGTTGATACGAATTGAAAGTTTCAATCTCCTCTAAACTTGCTCAGCCGTTAGAAATTGCCTGTGTATCTTAATTCGCCACTTGCCCTAGCCGTGTGTAAGTTTGTGCATGTTTGCTTGAAAGTTGTCGTCTTTGCGGGTTGTCCGCGCAATTGGCTACTTCTTGATCAGCAAAAATGCATCTTACAAGGGTGCATGCTCGGTAGGTGCCGATGAATCTTAAAGGAGTCAGCGAACAGCATACAACTGATTCGGAGATTCTAACAAGAGTGGGCCTACAATCGTACAATGTGGCTGGTCAAAGATGATCATGATTGTTGGGAACCCGAGAGAAAGGTTTCTGCATGACCAATCATTATGTCTGAAAGTCTACATCTCGTCACTGGTGGGTACTTTTCTTGAGGTAACAGATTTGGAGGTCGTCCATACAACTAGTGCATTTGTTATGCTCGAGTTGATGATCAGTTTCCAAGCAAAAGGCTCCATCATTCGAAGGTTGCACAAGCACACAGTGACCTTGGAACGATAAACAGAATGGCTGATCTTTAAGGTAGACAGAACGATTTGTTTGTTAGAGCCAAATTAACAATCGCCGAGCATCCGATACCTGTAACAGACGACCAAAGCCTTTCATTGGCATTCCAGCTGGAAGTTATTATGCTCGGTTTCGTATGGTGCTTGATTGAGATAGGAACTTGTAAGGGGATAACTAGAGACTACTGTCTAAACCAGTGAAACCTCTTCGCTCCAGTCTATCCTCTCAAATGAGCCATTGAAACTTTGCTCCTCCAATTGGATTCAACTCGCGAGGCAAAGACTACAGAAAGGCTCAGTCTGTCGGTTAACAACAGTTAGACCTAGCAAGAGGTGAGAGAAAACCATCCATCCTGTGGGTGAGCGCTGATTTAATGTGGAAAAATTCCTCACACAGTTAGACGGAAGCAAACAAATGAAGCCAATCAATCTAACACCATTGGCTATAAACAATCAACCCTTCTCGTGGCGGATCTGGTGATGTGTCTCGAGGTGCCAGAGATGGAGAGAGAAGGGTTAGAGTGGGGCGCAGATGGTCGGCTTGGGTGCTTTCCAACTCGAAACAGTGGAATCGTTGTGTCATGGAACGTCTCCGTATCCAACAACTTATGGCTTAACAAAATCCAGTCTGAGACGCAATTCTGTCCGGCTGAAAACTTAAGTCCTTCAGTGCTCGACTTAACTCCACTGATAAGGCACGATCCTGATTATAATTGCGAAGCATCAACGGGTTCAAGGTTGTTTGAGGCAGAGCCATTAGATCAAAGGAGCGAGTGGACTTTTAGCATGCGACCGATCGCCCGATACGACCAGAGCAAGAAAACGAGCACCATCGGCTTTGCTAGCCTGGCTCAATATATGCGCTACATACAAGGGCCATGGTAGCAAATCTAAACGGCGATCAACTTGAGACAAGTGCTGGCTAAACCTCAGAAGCCGAAACCGACGAATTCCCCCTCCTCTATCAATTATTTACACCTCCAGTAAGTTTCTTGTGATGTTGTAAACTAGTGATGGTATTCCATTACCGACGAGCAAGCCTCACTTTCGCTCAGTCCCTCGGGCAAAGACTTGAAGGTCTATTCGGATGGGCGCCGCTGATTCGCGGAAGGGCAAGCGCGTCAAATGGCTCCATGAGCACGCAAGCGAGCTCGGCTCGATCACGAAGCTCGCGAGCCTGTCGTTGTTGTTGTTATCATGGTTGCTCTCCAACAAGTTGATAGTTGCAGAGCCTCAGTGGCTTTGCAATACAAATCTCCCTTTGGCTCTCGTCTCTTAACCAACAGAACAGACTTAAATGATACATTGAATGGAAGCCTCGCGGGTTATGAAAGCTTGAGCAGTGTACTTCGTTTTTCGTACAACTCGCTGGCTGAAGCTCAACAGCAGTGTTAGCACTGGCTACCCTGGGCGCCTTTGAGACTGCGAGAACAGGGCTTCCACAACCTCTACTACGACGGGCGCAACAATTTCCAGACGCATCACTAGCCAGATTGAACGAGACTTGTGCTTCCCTCTCTCTCTCTCTCCATCTCCCTCTTTCTCTAATGTCATCCTACAAAGCCCTCACGTCTCAAAACTTACTCCGACTGAGGTAAACAACTGGATAGCGGAGCGTCGATCGCACGCATTGACGCACGAGGCTGCTGAAACAGTTGGCCCGACATTGGAGGCTCGATCGTGCAGATCGTCGCAGGTTCATAACTATCAGCCGCATAGAGGGAGAATGAATTTGAATGATTGTTTGGCCAGTAATTGGAATTGTGCAAGAGTGCGACTAATGATGGTTAGCCGGCGACTGATTAAGTGACTAGGAGAGGTTTGTCCGATAATGGTGTTGCTTTATTAGGCTGGACCCGCGTTGATTGAGGCTCCTCGCGCGCATTGTAGGTTAGAGATTCAATTTGCATAAAGCGTTTCGAGCTCGTGGCCTAACAATGCAGCATGCTCTACTATTGTTTGCTTGGCGTAGATGCAAGGCTAGCTGCGACAGCTTACGAGAGGCGGAAATTGGTAGATTTAAACCGACTATCATCGTGTTTTGTGCACTCTAACGCCGATGGCCCTGGCCTACTGAGCCTGCAAATTGTCCTCATCCAGCTCGTTGGCCGCAGCTTGACCGCTGTAAGCGAAACCAAGTTCTAAGTTGACAAGCTACGACCATATGCTGATTTCGCACGTTGTCCTCTCACTCCCCTAGAGGTCTCTCCCAATTCACGTTTCATGGGCATTTAGCCGAACGCAACTCTAGGATTAATGACATGAAACAGGTCAAAACCTGTCCGTTGCCACTGAACCACATAGGCGGTCTAGTTGGCCTCTAAGGTTCGACGCAAGGTACTCCAGTCGGCATCGGGCAAACCCGAAACTAGAGCAAGCGGCTAACCTTTTGCGCGCGCCGATCGAACTCGACCTCTGCATGGGAATTTGAAACGAGGCAAGACTCTTCTCTTTCATCATTTGATTATTAGTTTAGCCGAGTAAGTTAACCAAACCAGCCTCAGCCGTTAGAACCAACTTCTGCTTCAACTAGAGGCGACGCGCCTATGAGTCCAACGGAGCCAGCACGCGCAAGCTACCATGATGGCGCCATTTACGCAACGGCACAACTATCAATGCCGCCAAGCCTTGTATGGGGCACGCGCAAAGACTCGCGCCCACGTACGCGCCAGCTTGACAAACCAAACTCTTGGGGGCTCCATGGAGCCACATAGATAGACCGCCACTCCTGATGTCTTCGTGTGGGCTTCAAGCTAGGTCAGGCCAGTTTGTTCCGATAAACTTCCACGCTAGTTGCCAAGAGTTTGCTCGGCCATTCACTTTGGCCGGCCAGCTTGGCTTTACATGGTTAGCTAAGCAAAAAGTTGCAATAGAACGCACCCAGGGACGCACAACAATCCCAAACTGGAGCTGGACGGAGAGGTAAAACTGGCCGCTTGCTTCAGTCGATCCTTGTTCCTACCCTCGCAAGCTCAGTGCTACTTTTGTTTATGGCTCATGTCCCGGCATCTTAGTGGGGCCAAAAATCAAGGAGAGAGAAAGACAGGATTACGAGTGCACAGTGTCCCGCACGGACCAGCGAGAGTTTTCGGTTAGTGGTACTATTGTTGTTGTTTATGTTGTTGGAACCGAACCAAATGCTATCCACAATCAACCAAATTTAAACGCTTGGAACAGCCATAAGGATTTCATCCAATTTACACCATTGTATCCCTATCATATCATATTATATCCGAGCCGAGTGATAAATATAAGCTATTTGCGCGCTCAGTTTGTTCTTTGATGCACCAGCGACGAGATATCTAGTTAGAGATGGATTTCCTAGATAATGTCGTGAAATCCTCAAACTCGCTCCTGAAAGAGCGTCTAAGCAATCCGTTTGGACCAAAACAAGCAAAACAATCAACCGAGGACCAGAAGCAAACATCACCGGCTTCAGATACTGGCCAAATTGAAAGCCAGTCAGAAGCGAGCCAGGGCTTGAACGATGCACTCGTAAACGACCAATCGTCCACTTTGGGAGAGGATGGTGGTCGGAAAGATGGAGATAAGGGTTCCCAATTCGCAGCAATTGCGGCAGACGCAGAGGCCGTCACACAAAAGGCTGTTCAAGGGGCCAAAAATATTGGAACCTTTTTGTTTTCAATGGCCAATAAGGCTGGCCAAACAGTCTCTCAAACAGCTAAGCAAGTAAAACAAGCCGTCGAGAGCACTAGTATTTTGACAGATTTTACTAGAGAGCAACAAGAGTTTGTCAAGGAGCATGGCGGTAGTATGCAAGCTGGCGAATTGCCATGGGCGGACTGCCCGGACGAATCCAAGGCGGCGGATATTCGTGAACAGGTGCTCTCACTATCACAAGATAAACGTAACTTCGTCAGAAGCCCACCAAGCAATGCAAGTTTCCAATTTAACCCACAACAATGTTATCCAATTGCACTAACATTGCTTAAGGAGGATCCAAATCTAGGAAAGATGAGATTCGAGCTAGTACCCAAATTGTAAGTAAGATTAGGAGCCAAACGCCCAGGCTATAACATGATTAACATGACCCATACTAATCAACCTAATTATTCTATTTGCAGCGTTAATGAAGACACTTTTTGGCGCAACTATTTCTATAGAGTTCAATCGCTGAAGCAGATGAGCGATAGAGGCGAAGATTTAATACGACATGGGTGGACTTCAAATCGGAGCTCAAGCGGAGAGGGTCCGGACGATGATATTGTGCCCAGTGACGAGGCTAACCATGTTGATACAGCCAGTTACAATTTTGATGAGAGAAACGCCCAGAATCCATTGTGTCCCAACCTAGACAGTTCAGTTGTTAGAGAACCAGGATTAGAATCTACTGAATCACAGAAGTTATTCGATGAAGCCGACGATCTCAAAAGCAAACTTAAGGAATTGAACATCGGATCACTAGATGAGCCCGGATGTCAGGATGGTAAGTGCCTGGCATTTAATCTTGTCCTTAGACGACTAACGTTTACGCGTACAGTCGGTTTAAGATATGGGAGAATCACTTAGATCACCTCTCTGGTGCCTCAACTTTTTTAATCTTACTAACACCATCTTCTTGTTCGACGAATAACCTACAATTGTGCAGAGAACGATAAATGGGAGGAAGAGTTGCAAAAGGACCTGCAAGAATTCGAGTTGATATCTGGGGACGTGAGCGCTCTCGATGAGGAGGCATTAGATAAGGATATTATGGAGTTGAAGAGGTCCTCTAAAGACATCAAATAAGTCATGAATAGACAATTATTGATGCACAATCGGTCATTTAAGTTGTTCCTTTTTATATCCATTATCCAGAAGCATCACATGTTTGCACTTTAATCACAAATCCTCTCGAAGAGGAACAATCACTACATTAAGTCTCGCAAAATTCATACTATAGCCTGTACAATATAATTTGACAGCTGTTATACGACCCATTGGTTGCATCTATCCTTGGCTTCTCTGAATGGTTCGAGTTTGTTTATTACTTACCAGTCAGTCGGCTTCAAGCTCATTAAAAGTATTTGAGTTACATCGTCATAGCCTTACAAGAGAACTGCTCATTGACATAAAATTGACGTTCTTTCCGGATGCTCGAGGTGATCGGACAAGGTGGAACGATCTCGATTTCTAATCTAATCTTTATCAATCTGTATCGTGTATTATAGAGCTGAGTACATAGAGGAGGGCTGAACCCTCAATAGAAGACCAAAAGGAACTAGTCTTGGAATTGAAATAAATTGAGTCGCTATCAACCATGCATGAGCCTCGACAAGCTCGAGGCAGTCGGAGTTCACCGAGGACCCCACCGGTTATTGATGTCGATAAGTCGGTTTCTTTGTCGAAATTTAGAATAACGACCTCTCGATCACTATCACTAAACTTGAAACAGTTGGCAGATCCTCGAAGCAGAGTGTCGATCTATCAATTTGGACTTGGCTCGATGAACGCGGGTTGATTGGCATCTGTCGTTACCTCATGATCTCTCTCTCTCACAAGACTTCTGCGTAATCACTAGCTATCGACTCATTGCAACGCTCACCTGATCTCATTTCCTTATGGATGCAATTCTGGAATACGTTTCCTCCCAAACCAACGTTTTGAAATCTTCACTCAGACGAGTTTACAGCGCATTTGTTTCGAGGAATTACAAGCATCGTTAGTCGTTAGTTAATACCGTTTCAGATTTGACCATACTGAACAATACCTGAGACTTTCGATTGGGGAAAATTTTCGTGGTGATCCTCTTCTATACCCGGCGGCCAGGTAATTAGCCACGATCAAGAGCTTGGTCAAAACTGAATGGACACAGGAGCACTATTCTCGTGTAAATTCATCTTGTGATCGAGGAGAATAGAGGGAATCGGTTCTTAGCACTTGCTATGTGATTTTCTTTTTACAAGCTCCTACTGTTGCATCGAACTCATTCATGATGTTAGAGATAACCGATTCATAGTTTGTCGTCTACACAACAAGTCACTCACAGAGAAAAGCTTTGATTTTTTACCATGAGATGAGAACCTAGACCAGACTGCCAGTCTTGTCTAACTTTTTAATTGATGTGTTTGGTCGGTTTGGTCAGATTATCTACAGTTCTCGTCTGAAATAAATAGGCTCCTGAAAAGTTGCAGTCTAGATTGTGGCGACTTAAATGGTGTCAGCCACTTCCGGGTCATCATTGACGGGTTTTTTCTCGGTATCGGAACCAATTTGGGCGTCGTCGATATCCTCTGCCAACTCTCGAGATTCTTCTTGTGGCTTTTCTTCAGTACCCTCCTCTACAGTTAACTTAACTTCGGCCTCTTCTTGAGTATTTGTCTCCAGATCTTGGTGATTAGAGGGTGTG
>Ga0209372_1000243_pt1 | contig 36798 bp, 21 predicted proteins | sample AgamicAtPe_FD_187170 | JGI IMG/M metagenome (GOLD analysis project Ga0209372, IMG submission 187170) | Agave microbial communities from Guanajuato, Mexico - At.P.e (SPAdes) (version 2) | ecosystem: Host-associated > Plants > Phyllosphere > Phylloplane/Leaf | place: Guanajuato, Mexico | collected... | reverse complement strand
TGCTGCTGCTGCTGCTGTAGGTGATGCTGCTGGTGGTGCTGCTGGTGGAGGTTTGTTGGCGTTGTTATCATTGCTTGATGCTGCTGTTCGAGGTTCCCGTTCGGGGCGCCGTTCTGCTGCTGCTGCTGCTGAACTTGGCGCTGGCTTATCGCTTGCGCTTGGCCATTGCTGTTCATCATGGCGACAGTTTGCTGGAGTTGCTGCTGCTGCTGCTGCTGCTGCGGCTGATGGTTCAGGTTGTTGCCTGTGGGCGACTTGTTCGCAATATTGTTATGCATCCGATGGAACCTAACCTCATCCTCAACCTTCTCGCGCTGCTTCTTCGACATCCTGCCAAACTTAACCGCATCCCTCGACATTCCGAGGGCCATGCACTTTTGTAACCTACAATACTGACACCTATTCCTGTTAACACGATCAACAATGCAATTCTTCTGCCTGGCACATTGGTAATTCACAATAGCTGATTGGCTGCGCCGGAAAAAACCCTTGCAACCCTCGCAGGTGATCACTCCATAGTGGACGCCCGAGGATTTGTCGCCGCAAACCTTGCAGGGTATGATTTCGATTTGAGCTGAGACCATTTGAGGTTCGTGTTTGTTTGCGGGGTCGATTGGTCAAAGGGTTTTGTTGTTAGGATGGAGAAGAGCGATAGGGAGAGTTGATAAACAATGGCATCTGACTGGCGCAAGTAAGCGGCCGTACAACTTTTGGCTCCGGCGCCAAAGCTGGGCCTTTGGGCCGCTCGCGCAGACAGTGGCTTGCTCTGGAGGCTGGCAAGCTAGTTGGGCAACATTGTACACAGTGGGCGCCCGCAGAGGTGGCGCCCACTGAGAGAGCGCGCCGGAGGGGCCAGCCAGGGCGAAGCCTCAGAGCGCTGGAGGGGCCCGCTGGCCGCACGAGCGGGCGGGCGCTCGTTCACTCACTTCCAAAGCCGCACACCCAGAGCTCCATCCGCTTAGATCGCGTGCCTCCAGGAAGCGGCTTGATACAAAGGCGAGCGCCTAGCAACAGCGCCGGGCTGGGCGCGATTGTCATGGCCGGCAAGCCGTTGGCTACAGGGCCAGTGCGGCGGCGGCGGCGGCTGCGATTGCGCGCGCCCCAGCCCCATATGGCGGCCGGACAGCGAGGCCGCTGCTCCGTGCGAGTGCGCTGGCGCCGATCTAACTGGATTCTCGCTGGCGCACAGAGCCCTGCGCTGCCGCCGCCGCCGCCGCCGCCGCCGCTGCCTCAGTGCACACAAACTCTGGCAAGCTACTCTGCGGGAGAAGAGCCAGCCTGTGTGTGCGCCCGTCTGTCTGGAAGCGGCTGCAGCCAGCTCCGTGCGCCCGCCTGCCCGGCCGGCAGGCGCAGTCGCTCCTTGCAGAGCAGCGCGCAGCTTGCCAGATGCGGCCGGCTTGCAGCCCTAACAATTCAGTACTCTCTTCCGGGTTTAGGGCGCCACCAGCGAGCAACGGAGGTGGCGCGTCAAAGGGCGGCGGGCGCACAGTTTTGCTCGCTGTGCAAATGCCGACTGCAAACAAACAAAGTGTCTGCCATTCGACCGCTAGGCTAGCCCGTCCATCCCTCCGCCCGCCAGCCTGCAACTCTGCCTGCTCGCTCGCTCGCTCTTAGCTCTGCTCGAAAACTAAAACCAAAGCTAAAACCAAGATCAAAACACAAACTGCTTACCCTTGATTGAGCCGGTTGAAACCTCGATCTTGGTGTACTGCATTTCGGCCCAAGATGACATCTTGCCGGCCGGACGGTTTGCTCACTGTGTGTGCTTGAGATTTGGAGATGCAACTGAAGGCCTGTTTTCCCCAAATTCTGCTTGATCTTCAAGTTTGACTTTGTTCCTAGCTGCCTCTTCAGGCTAAAGTCGAGCCTCGGACAGCTCGCCACCACTCGCGCTGGGCTGCTGTCTCTATCTCTCTCGCAAAAACAACATCCACTTGCTAGCTGCTGGCCCCACTTGCAAACACAACATGCATCTAGTGGCCCCACTCGATCTACTGCTCGCTCAAAGCTCGTCCCTTCCGAGCACCAAACTCGGCGGCCTCTCTCGTGTCACCTGAAATGGACAAGCCTCCACTGAGCTCTCTATCTGACCACTCGGCTTCCTTCCTTTGCTCACCGTTGCCAGTTGTCGTCGATGTCGGCGTCTTCTTCTTCTTCGTTGTTGTTGTTGTTTGTTGCGTGAAGCCAGTTTGCCGAGTGAGAGATTCGGCCGGAGCAACGGGGCGAACGGCCGAGAGTACAGTTAGGCGTCGGGCTTTCGGCCTTTGCGCAGCCTCGGCGCGCAAGCTCGACCGGTCGCCGCGGTAATTCGGGATTCTGGCGCAAGCCGCGGGCTGGCCGCCGGGTGGGCGCGCGGGCGGGCGCGCGGCCCGCAGGCTCGGTGATGCCGCGGCCGGAGCGCGCCCGCAGCACGCCCACTCAGAGCAGCACTGTTGCATACAACCGCGACACCTTCTTGCTCGCGAGCCCGAGCTGTGGCACGCAGGCAGCCGCCAATGCATCAGCAGCGTGCGCAAAACTGACGCCCGCTAGCAGTGCCACCTCTCTTGCAGCACCCAAAATCCATTCCGTCCCAGAGCACCTGGAGCAAAAAGCTCGCCCGACCGAACAGCACAATCCAACAGAAGGGGCACCCCTCTTGCATCAACATGGCGGCCAACCAACCACCTACCGCGTCCGCCAAACCTAGCCCATTAACCGAAGATTTGTTAGCCATCTATAAAATTTTGAACAACAACTTGGAGGCTGATGGAGCCTCCATGTCCAATATTGAACTCCTTCGAACAATTCTACAGAGGCTGGATATTCTACAGAGACCCAAGCAGGAGTCTGGAGATGAGAGGCCGCACGATAGTTCAAGCTCTTCAACCCTCTCGCCACTAATCTCCCTCCCAGATTCCCTTGCCTTCCCAAAGAATGCTAGAGTTTGGAATAAATTGGCCAATTCGTCAGAGTTCTGGGCACAATTGGAAAAAGTTAAATGCTATCTAGAGGAGGATTACGCGTGCAGAAAACAGCTCCTAGTTCATCGGCTCGATTGTACTATTGAGTCTTTCAAATGGAAATCTTCAAAGCAGGTCGATGGAACAAATACGAACCCAAAAAAACACGCTCACCAACGAGGAACGATAAACGACCAAATAGATGAAAGGTATCGCGAAATGGGTAGCCCAAGTACGAATCCAAAAATCTCAATGATAGATCTACTTGCCATAAGAGAAACTGATTGTGATAAATTGTTAAATTGTATCGTTAGCTCGAGAAATGTCGATTGCAAGGTGGCTTACAAGCGGAACAAGCAGCAGGGTGAATCGGAACTTGTCAATCTCAAGCAGATCATAATAGGCGATGTGCCGGACAGAGGCGGAAGAACCGACGAGGCAAGGCCACCAACGAGGGAGAGCTTCTCTCAGCAGCGTCGGTTTAGAGGGAGGCGTTAGTAATAAAAATAGGATCACTTGTGAAACAATCTTAAGACTCTAGTGGTCTCTGTAAAACCCATGAGGTCATTAACATGAATCCTGATTAACATGAACGCTGGGCTTGTGATCAAAATTTTCCTTATTTATTTTAGTCGTTTTGGTACATCCTATTCTTGAAAAGCATGGAATGTAGACAACAATCGGCTCTAACGCAGTTACCCTACCTCAATTCATTTGAATGTTTTACGTGAGAGGCCATAATTATGCCGGTATGTTGTTTGTTGTGGTCGCGTAGAACCGTCTAGTCAAGAGTTACATATTTGTGCGCATGAGAACTCGCGAAAACTCCTGCTTGTGAAATCAACAAGTGCTAAGAATGCTCTCCTCCATAGGCTATGGTAGAAAACGAGAACAAATACGACTGCAAAATTGATACTTGATTATCTGATTGATTGAGAGCGACAAATTTTCATTCAGATCATGCATAAGATCGTATGAGCTTGACAGCCGCTAACATGGACTTCACGATCTCATGATACAAGACTTGTCAATTATCGTGGCTTATCACTTGTGATCTCAGACTTTTTATTCATTCGAACCACTCCCCTCTCGACCAGCCAAATGCTCAGAAGTCAACAATGGATGGTCATGGAGTATCTGAGGACGGAAATTACGATGTCGAAGCCAGATTTCAGAAGGACAAAGTTACCGATTTAAACATGTCGAACAATGAAGAGAGGAGGCAGAAAATTGTGTTAGTCTTGGTGAATCCGTGTAGTGGAAGAGGAAAATCTGTTGCAGTTTTCAAGAAGAAGCTCATGCCAGTTTTAGAATCATTAAACATTGACCACCATGTATTCACAACCGACTCGGACTCGCGAGTCCACGACTACCTTTGTAAGAAGAGTTTAACCGAAATTACCAAACTAAATTCTATTATCGTCGTCTCAGGCGATGGCCTCCTTCACGAGACGATCAACGCGCTTCTATCAAGAGCAGACTGGGAGCAGGCAATCAGCGTACCTATCGCTATAATTCCCACGGGTTCAGGAAACGGACTCGCGTACTCCTTAGTCAGACAAACTCATCCAAACATATTCGACAAAAATGAAGTCATTGATATATGCTGCAAACAAGCCATCCAGGATCAAGTCACCATGACAGATTTAGTCAAAATAACTTACGGAGAAGGGAAAGTAGTCTGGTCTTTCTTGTCTTTCGGTTGGGGCCTCTTGGCAGACATCGATATAGACTCGGAGTGGCTCCGTCTTGTAGGCGAGTTCCGGTTCACCATCTATGGTCTGCTAAGGTCTATAACTGCCGTCTCATACCGAGGTCGACTCTCCTACAAGAACATGGCTAATGAAACCGATTCTATTGGGAGCGAAATCCAATCTCAACATACAAACGAAACGCTAACGAATTGTGACCAGCTCCCTGAGATAGGTAACGGCGTCCTATCTAAGGGGCTGAAAAATTGCGATAACAATGATGATTGGATACATATCGAAGACAAATTCTCTTGTTTATATGCTGTCTACCAATCTCATGTATCGAGCGTGACCAAGTTCTCGCCAAAATCAACCCCCGCAGATCAACTGATCTATCTGACTTATATTAGAGGCAATATGAGCCCTCGCAAAGTAATCGAATTTTTATTGGCAACTCAGGATGGCTCTCATGGGAGGCTACCGTACGTTACTGTAGTTCCTGTTCAAACTTTCGTCTTCGAGCCCCTCGAGCCTAGTAAAGTTGTGGTCGATGGGGAGGTCATACCATGGAGCATATCAGACGGACCAATGACGGCGAAGGTCGTACACAATGTTGTAAAAATTTTATGGAAATCTTAGACGAAACAATTGATGTCGATCAAAATTCTGATATAAGTATTAAACATCATCAACACGATTCCCTTGCATCTCGAAAGGATTGCACAGCCCAGAATAGCGCTATTTAGGTAGTTTAGACCGTTCTTCTCACCTCGAAGAAGCGTTTGACATAATAGGTTTGGCCGATCGCTACAATTAATGTCAAGAGCAATTCGAAAAAACTCCACATAGTGACGCGGGAGTTGATCGATTCGCTGATTCGCCGATGAAGTCTATCCCTAGCAGCTAGAAAGTCCATCTCGTGTTTTACACCCGTCACTAAGCCACTTAACTCGATAACCATATCGTTTAGCTTATCTTGCTCCTGATTGGGGTCCCTCTTGGCATCGGTAAATTCAACATTGAACATGATGATCTTCATTGCGATTGTCGACATTTTGTTCGCGAAACAGTAAGTGTGCGGGCCGTCTTGATTGGCCTCAATTGTGTATCGGCCGGAGGACTGTCTCTGCTCAGAGTGGATAACGTAGTTGTTGGGGTCTTTAATGGTGAGATCGATATCAAGGGAGCCTCCGTCTAGAACTTCGAACGTGAATTTTATCTTGGTACCCTTTTGCAAACGTTCGTGGAAGCACTCTTCTTGACCGGGTTCAATAGTTAGAAGATGAGAGTGGCACGATAAAATGAGATTCAATATAATGTAGAAGATCCATGTTAAGGCAAAGGACAGCTTGAACCTCAACATCATAGCACCAATACCTGGTAATTATCTAGCGCCTATATCGAGAATGCAGGTTTAATTAACCCGACTGATGTAGCAAAGCGGTGGTTCATGCCAGGAAGTTGAGGAGAGTGCCTCAAGACAGAATCGAATAGAACTTTTTTTGCATCGACAAAAAACTCTAATAGGAAATTTGGTTCAATCCACACCTTACCTAATAACTGGACGGGGAATTCTTGGACTTGACGGCTGCGAGTCATTTTCAGGGGTGAATTGGACAACTCGAGTGTTTACTGTGAGTGCATTCGGGGAAACTGTAGATTTCGGCCGAGAATGCGGATGCGTGCGAAAAATACACGAGTATGTACCAAAACGACTAAAATAAATATAGAGGATAATCTCAGCAAGGCAATTCAAATTTAGATTTATCTATCCGCGTTCGGAGCAAATGTCACAGGCACCGTTTAAGACAATCTAGAAAGTTTACAGAAGTAGGGCAATCAAACTGTACCACGTTAAAATTGGCAATCGCAAACTGAATCGCCATGATAATTCCAATAAGATGTTTTACTTGCGGGAAAGTGATCGGCAACAAATGGGATCCCTATCTCGGTTTATTACAAGCCGAGTATACTGAAGGAGACGCTCTAGACGCGTTGGGTCTGAAAAGGTATTGCTGCCGAAGAATGCTCTTGGGACACGTGGATTTAATCGAGAAGCTCCTCAACTACCCATCTCTGGAGGGATGATTCAATTTGTAAGTGAAACGTCAACACCAGCCGCTGGGAGATCGTGAACAAAAGTTATGCACTTATACTAAACCGATGAAAAAACAAACGTCTTTATTGCTTGTCTTCGTCGCTACCCTCAGTGATGTAACTAAGCACAATAGCTTTGCAAATTTGATGGATCTCCTCACAACCGCTGACAGCGCTATCGATTATTTTCTCGATCAAGTCTAGGGGAACTCGACCCGTGGATTCCATGGAGACAATCTGTCTAGATTTAGGCAGCATTGATAGTGTCAGAACGGGTAGGTTGGATGCGGACTCTTCGAAATGGCTCACATCGACGAGGGTTTTATCATCAATTAAAGTTGCCGAACAAGAGACTACGAAATCCTTGATCGGTATGCCGGCGTGAATCAGTGCCAGGGTTGCCGCGTTGATACAGGCACTCATATTGCTACCATCTGATTGTAATACTTCCAAAAATATATCGATCTGGGAGTTTGGGAACAAATTAGTTAGGATAACATTGTCAAAGATCTCTCGCATGTTATTTGTCAGTTCTAAGCTTCTAATATCTGCTCTAGGTTTCCTCTTCCTCTCAATTGTGCTGAACGTTGCTTGACTATATTGGCAGTTGACATAGGCCCTATCGTGGAGCGAGGCCCCTCTCATCTTTCCTCCATGCTTCGAAATCTCATGGGGTCCAAATACGGCTGCGAGAACGTTTGTATGTCCCATCTCGAGGTAAGCTGAGCCATCGGCTTGCTCGAAGACGCCAAGTTTGCAGTTGATGTTTCTTAGTTCTCTCGCCTCTCGTCCATCGACACGCCGTCCACTTTCAGATAGAAGATCAGTATGGGCCATGATTCACTAGGATGCAGCGTGACGGTGTAATTAACGCTTGAAAGACAGCACCATTCTAGGTTTGATTTTGTCTCCACTAGTCCTGATGGCGCCCATTGATCTGGATAAACAAGTTCCACGCCAGTGAGGGTTTTTTGGCGCGGATTGAGCATGCTTGTGGGTGTGTACAGAATCGTCGAGAGGTGTGACAGCGGTGGGCTCGGAATTGTTCGATGCGAGTCCAGAAAAAGCTCGCAACCAGAACTGCAGCTTTGACACACCTACCCTACACTCCCGATGAGATTGCAACTTTGAATACGCTGGTTCGGGCAGGGATGGGCTGCCGATTGGCGCACTATTTGGAGCTCAAGAGCATGGAGCGGGAGCTGCGCTATGAAATCCGAAGTTAGCTTAGTTATTGGGCTGCCATGCATTATCCCGATGGCTGCGGACATCTACACCGCGGCAGCGAGCGGACTTGCAGAGGCAGTTCGGCGATTCCAAGCAGCGACAGTGTACACAGTGGGAGAGAATATGCGCTGTGGTGTTGGACGGCAGACAGAGAGAAGAGAGGTGAAAAAAATTAAATATTGTTATTTCTACCTCAAATCGAGGTCCTCAATCGTCAAGATAGAGCCGAAGCTGAATTTACACGCCCAACTCTTTGATTAATAAGAATTTAGAAGCTACCGGTTAAAACATAAAACGCTCGAAACCTTGAGAAGGGAAGATCGCTTGCGATTATTTTAAATGCAATTCGAAATAGTGGCCCCTAAAACTTTAAAACTTGAGTTCACTATATGCCCGTAGAGTTGTGGTCAGAGAAGGAACCCAAAGTTTATAAACAAGACACATTTAAAACATGGAAGACAGAATCTGTTGTATAGTTATATATTATCTTATCACCTTTGTTGAGCTTAGTTATAAACGTTATTCTTTTATCAACAACTAGTGCGCGAAGACGGGCAAATTAAGATATCGTAGGAGAAGAGAATCAAGGCAAGAACAAGCCAGCTTGGCTCTAACACTGGAGTCACTCCTGCATAACAAACAAATTTTATCACCTGGGGCAGTCAGTGAGATAATTCACGATATTTGCCGATCATTTCGTATATGTCGTATATGTCTACATATGGTGTCTGATATACGCGATTTTTATCGATCAAACAATGACCACAACAACACAACGATTGAAACCGACTCAATCGTCGTCAGTTTTAAGCTCTTCAGATCACAGGCCAACAGTTGTTTTGTGCTCAAGCAGAGATGATCATTTGTTATCGCAAGATATTTGCACCTTATGCGGAAGCCTAGGTAAGGCCGATGAGGGCAACCTAATTGCGTGCTCGCAATGTGGTCAATGTTACCACCCTTTCTGTGTCAACATCAAGGGTCTCAAAGTTGTTATTTCGAAGGGTTGGCGATGTCTTGAGTGCACGGTCTGTGAGACTTGTGGACAACCTGGTGATGAAGCCAAGTTATTGCTTTGTGATGAGTGCGAACTCAGCTGTCACACATATTGCCTCGACCCGCCATTAGAAGATGTGCCACAAGGTGCGTGGAAGTGTCATTGGTGTGTAGTCTGTCAACGTTGTGGCTCACACTCTCCCGGTGTGAAGTCTGATTGGCAAAAGAATTATACCGAATGCGGGCCTTGCTCTAGTCTCAGCACCTGTCCAAAATGCAAAACAGACTATACTGAAAATGATCTTATTATACGGTGTATACACTGTTCACGTTGGCTACATGCTTGTTGCGACTCCATCAGAGACGAGGAAGAATGTGAACTGGCGAGCGAAATTGGTTATACCTGCCTTCTATGCCGTCCAAATGATGAAATACCCTTATATATAGTCCATAGAAAATCGATTGATTCAACTAGCCAAATAGATAATACGCATTCATCGTCCTCTAGCACAATCAATCATCACTCCGAAGTGAGAGAAGACCCCGAGATCAACTTAAATCACCATGACCATTCTGGGCACAAGAATCCACTTACGGTTGCCACAGCATGCAATACGGAAACTACTGATACGAAATTCACGCCTAAGATCACAACCTTGCACTCTCACTCTACAGTTCAACTGCAATCTGATTTTCCTCGCCCCCAATCCGCGCCATTAGCTTCATCGAGTGAGCTCGTTCACCAAGAATCTATAAAAAGGCCTGCTTCATCTCTACATTTTAATTCAGATGATGCTAGACTAGATACCATTTACGGCAATGTTGAGAATGATGTAGCAACCAATAATGAGACCAACGGTCCCAGTGCGGATGAAACTGCCGCGACAAAGACAATCTTCAAATCCAACGATGACTTATATCAAGGCTTACATTTGGTAGATGGAGTATACTTATCAGAAACTGGTTTTCATTTCGTCAAATCTCAAAAACTAGAACCTGCCAAGAGGCAGCGAGCCAAAAGAGGAACAAAAGTTCAAAAACTAGATGAATGCAATTTAGATGACACTAACAGAGACGATGACGAAGAAAACAAAATGATAAGCGAGGATAAAATAGACGAGGATGTAAGGAAGAAGAGAGTTCGGAAGCTTAGCAAGGTGGGAATAGGAGGTTTCACAGTAAGACAAAGAGGAGTGAGGATCAATAAGGACGACGACTTCAATTACAGTTTGAACAATGATCCAAATGAAGTCACCACACCACCTCCTATTCAAACACCAGCCGCTCAACCTATCTCCAACGATAGAACCATCGAAACACCCATCGGGACGAACACTAATATAAAGCCTAAACGAATTCGCAAGAAGCCTAAGAAGAAAACTAATTTGATTGATCAATATCCCTCCTACCTGCAAGAGGCGTTCTTCGGGAAGGATCTCCTTGCCAATAACGAATCACCTGATGACAAATATTCCGAAACTCTTAATGATTGCTCTATCATAGATCTCCAAAATGAGGATAATGACCACACCAAGTCAACGAAAGACAGTGACAGTATTTGTATATCACAAAGTGTAGCTGGTAAGCCGAAATTTGCGGCAAATCCAAGTGATGCTATCAACGATTCTTACCAGGATTCGGTGGAAAGCACGAAGGTCGACGATGTTAGACATATGACGAAAGAGAGTGACTTGATTGATGCATTCGTCGGTGATATACCACCAACAGATGACCCATTCGAACCTAAGAAGGATGCTTTCGACCCAGACCTCTTGAGTACGGATTTCAACCTTGATATGGTGGCCCAGATCGACAGTAAAGTAGTTGAGGATCTCCTAAATGGGCTCGGTACGCAACCTGGCACTCAAAAGATCAATCAGTTGCCTCAGACACCTGATTCATACGATCAAACTGCGGCACCTCAGAATAGTTTAGCTAACTCCATCACTTGTAACGATGCGAACAACCAGCATCTTAATCTTAATCAGCAAACTCATCCTCATGTTCAACTACCTAGCTCCAACGTGCCCTCACAGAGCATCATCCACCACCACGTCCAGCCCCAACCCCAAAATCAAATGATCTCTACTACAATAAGCTCCCACCAGGTTATATCCACCCACTCGCAGCACCAAATGAGCCCGAGCCCCCTACAGCACTCACATAACCAGGTCGCTCCAAATCATTTGAATTATGATGTAAGCGGGGTACCAATTCACCCAGTTAGCGTAAATCCGGCGAGCCAACTCAACCCGTGCAATCCAGAACAGAGTAATCAGTTAGTTGTGAATGCTCCTGGGCCTGTACTCTCACCCTCTGTAACTCTTTCACCGCGAACGAAGATATCATCACCCTGCATACCGGGAACTCATCGTCCTCCATCTACTGCAAGTTCTTTGGGTCCCATGCCGTCTCCAGCACAGCAACCAATCCACCACACAATACCTACTCCTACTCAATCTGAGATACCTGTTATGTCACCTATGACTGAGCAAGAGGCTAGCAATTCGCAATATCAGATGCCACCTTCACCTTGGACCGGATCTCAGCCTGATGTGACTCGTCAATACAGCAGCCCTCATGTGCACTCGGATGCTAGTTGGCAAGTTCAGACTCCAGGTCAAGAGATCGACACCATAAGCCAAAGCAAAAAGAATACCCAGAATTGGGAATCGGAGGAGGCACTAGGCGGGAAGGCTACGAAGTCCGCAGTCCTATACGCAAATATTGAGCATCCAAATCTTAAGCAGGAATATAGAACACCTGACGAGAGGTACAAACAAATACAGAAACTCTGGCGCCAGCTTCCGGCTGAAAAACGAAAACCATACGTTGAACGAGCTCGTGAGAACCGATCAGCATCAAAGGTCTCTAGCAAGCCAGCCACCGATATAGTGAATGCCTCAAAGAAAACCGGCAATCAGTTGCGACCCCAGCTGCCTCAAGAAACTATGCACATGCATCAGCTGCCTCACCAGCAGCAACAAGTGCATATCAACCAGCCTCACATTCCACATCAAAACCAAGAAACAAGGTGGAGGCAGCCCATGCCAATCGAAGGCCAATCCAACAGATTCTTGCCTTCTCCACAAACTCACCGGCCCTCGCATCACATGACACCAGACTGTGCTATTGCGCGGCATCCTCCTGAAGTTATGAGCCCCTCATTGAGACCCATGGATTCTGGGCCTCACTACGAACAATCGCCTCAACCCATGGTGTCGCCACAAGCATCTAGTCCACATATGCATTTCAACAGACCATCACCGCAGCAACATTCCATGATACAGGTGTCCAGAGTGCGGCCGCCATCAATTGATCCAACTCGGATGCAGAGTGCTGACCCTTACTCTATGCCTCCAAGCACGCCCAGACCGCTACCTATGCAGCAGAGATCACCATTCTCTCCACAGTCACCCTTCCCATCACACCCTGGAAATCCGGCATCTTCCACACCCCCGATCACTCCGAGAACTCCGAACGAGCATCAGGTTATATACCCACCCAATCAACATATTTCTATGCAGCAGAATCAGCAACAACCAAGCTTTGTAGAGCCTCAACAATCACATATACAGACTAATCAATATCCGCAAATACGTCAATCTCATTATACAGGGCGCCTCACAAGTCCAATGCACCAGCCTCCATATGCTAATCATTCGCCAGGGCAAGGTAATGTTGTTCGTGGTCCAATGAATCCTCAGATGCGAGCGCAAATGCATGCCCAGCAAGCTCCTTATCAGCAGCAGCAGCAGTACCGCCAGGGTCAAACTCCTCAGAGGTACCAACAGCAAGAATTACATCCTTCGTCAGGTTCACCCCAACAACTACATCAGCAAAGAATCCAAAGTCCAGTTTTGAGCCGTCCTATGTCTCAGACTACCAATCCTCATCAGCCACTGAGAATCATGGGCCAGCCCCGGATGCAACAGATGACGATGCAAGGACAGCAAATTGTTCATCAAGTACCGCAGCAGCATCAAATCTCCCCATCTCCTATGCAGCAGCAACAGGCGCAATCACACCAATCTTCGGTGCCTAACTCTCTGCATCAACAAATGGCTCCACCACAACACAATCACACCCAGATACACTATAATCCGATCCAATCCAATCGTCTCGAGCCAGATGATCCCACCCAGCTCCTCGAGGATGAAGACGACTTGAAAGATCTTGGAGCTGATTTCAACATCCTAGAGTACGCCGACCCAGAGCCAGACAAGAGTGTGTCTACTAGTGCTGGAAAAAACAATATTGAACTAGACGCCGAGCTCGAAGATTATTTCGGTGAGCGAGAGACATTGGATGAGAAAAGGTCTACCGAACAAATGTTGGGCATGAATTCTCAACACCAGCCTCAGCAACAGATTCTGTATACACCGAATCACCAACAATCTCAGCAAGGTCCTCAAAACCAAAATTTCGCCGAAACTCAGCATCATCTTGGATTACAGCAGCAACAGCAACAACAATCAAACATTGTTCAACAAAATCAATACTCTCCCCAAAGGCCCCAATACATCAATCAGCAAAGAATCGCTCAACCTAGCAATCAACAATATGCACCAGGTCAGCAGCAGTTGAACCGACCCCAGGTCCAAGGGCCCCAGGTCCGGATGCAGCAACAACAATCACAACAGCAAATTAGCTACCAACATCATCGCCCACAAAATCCCCGTCAACATAATCATATGTCACACGAAATCCATCAACAGCATCCCAATCAACAAATGCAAACACAACAGCAGCCAATGATGAACCAACCCCAGGTTAATCCGCTGCAACATCAGCGCGGACCTCACGCTCAAGGCACACAGCAATACCACATGCAGTCAAATTTCATCGATGATCTCCACCCCCAGCAGCAGCATCAGCAAATGCATGTGCAGCAGCAGCAACAACAACAACAACAACAACAACAGTACTCTCAACAACAGCAACAACATGTGATGTATGGTGGTCATCAGCATCAACATGGTCAGCAGATGAACATCCGGCGTCAATTCCAACCGCAGCCACAGAACCAGCAGCAGCAACACTATACCTACCAACACCAACAACAACAACATCAGCACCAGCATCAAATGAGTTATCAACAGGTTGTTGGAAATCCTCAGCAGCAGATTGTCAAGTCGAACAACGAGATGATGATGCAAGACAAGAGCAACATAATTGGTGAGGCAATTACTTCAATGGAGTTTACCATGTATGAACATGGCAGTGGCGCAAACAATGAAGCTGTCAATCTTCCGATTCCTACTAGCGAGCCATCAAGCGCGCAGAACGCAGCTCATGCCATACATACCGAACCTGATACCCCCGACTTGATACATAATCAAGCAATAACATCGTACAATCAGACTCCCATGCGTCCTGATTATGTACCAGTGACCATCCCGGATGCAACCCAAGTACCAACACCAGATCAGACATCGAACGCATCAAGCATCAAACAAAGTGAAGATTTTAGGCAAACTTTGAACAACAAGCCGGAGGCAAACTTTAAATTTACGCCATCGCCCTCTGTGAACCAATCTGGTCGCATCTCGTCCTGCTCTAACAGTCAAGATCTTGAAAATGTGGCCCAAAGTGCCAACTCAAATCGAGCATTAAGTGCCGAACGAGCCGTGGGTGGTGGTCAACCACAGAATCAGCTTCTCAAGCAACTTCTTGGTAATTGTTCCTCAGCTGACAATCCTCCAGATGGCAGCCCTACCTTGCTTGAATCAAGCAGCAAAGTCTCTATTCCGGTAGTTGGGCATAACATTTTACCTAAGCAGGTTGGTACCGGCATACCAACTATATCATTCCAGCTCGACCCCAGCAATAAGAACAATGGATCAGTTGGAGGTTCGCTGATCGCGTGTCCTCAATCTAATGCCGGGCCAAACTTGATCTCCTCCTCTTTGCAACCTCAGCAACGAGCACCAAGCTCGACTAACACGACGTTGAGCAACACCACAAATTATGAGCTGAAGACTTATAACGTTGCATCGCAAGTTCAATCAACAATTAATTTGAACATAGCACCCGTTACCGTAAGAGTGCAACAAGTCCCTACTCAGGTTAACACGGGTACAATGATCCAGAAGCGTCCTGATGCACAGATAATCACGAGAGTCGAACCGCCACAGCATATAGATCAGGCACGGCCAACCGTTGTCACAACCAAGCAACCTCTGTCCACAAGCATACCAGCAATAAAAAAAATTAAGACACTCAACGACGACGAAATCCCAGCTCAACCAATTGTCCGCCCCAGATCGAGCTCAAGCACTCCGATCTCTTCAGGTCCTATTTCTCAGTCACCAATTCGGCCTGCCAAGACTCCTTCGGCAAAACGAAAGAACGATTACATTGCTGAACGACGTGCTGCCTTAGAAAAACAGCCAACTCCACCTCCAAGGGAGATCAAACCCAAGAAGAGAGTTCGTGGTCCAAATAAACGACCGCGGGGCCTTTGCGACGGTAATGAGGATGTGAAACCAATAGATAGTAACTCAAATACCTCAGAAACGAGTCAGCAACTCGATAACTCTCAAGGTCCACCTCAGAAAAAGAGAATTCGTAAATCTCAGAGCAAGACTACCAAACTTGATCTAGAAAACAGTGAATCACTTTTCACTTCTCTTGCAATCAAAATACACAACGAGTTACCGCCGATATCGATACGGGAGCCGGATTTGCAGATCAACAACAATGTCGGATCGATGTTCGCATGCGGAGATCTCAACTTAAAGTCCTCGAGATTGAGAGGCCCATTCGGAAGGGCTACACCAATCCCCGGACTTCTTAGTAGGGTAGCTAAAAAGGGAAGACGTAAAAAGGTTGGCTTCTACCACGAGGAATTTCCCTCGAACCTTGAAGATCTTTCTGTCGAAGCTTATAACAAAAGATTCATTCCTAGTAGTGTGGAACGTAATACCGACAGCCCCTGCTCTATTGTATCCGGCTCTTCATCTGAATTTGAGGACTCGACTAACGAAAGCGGCCAAGAGGCGGATTCCGTCGCTAAATACGGAGACGACAGAGCGACCTTCGAGAAGCCATTTACTCCTGATCTAGATAACTATATAAAAAGTGGAAGTTCTGAGAAAATTCACCCAGTTAATCAGAAAATAGAGAATGCAATGGACGTCAACAACAACACCAGACCAATTTCACCCTCGATTCCAATCCATATTAAGCTTCCTAGAGCGCAGCCTTCTATGGTTGCCATGAGCTCTTCGGACCAAGACAACTATGACAACAACAAGGAGAACTTCAATGGAGGGGTCGACGATTTAGAGCAGTGTTTACAAGATGTTAGCGCACAACCTGATGCAAGTAGCACTTCCTTAAATATGAGGTTGAAAGATCATGGAAATGTATCCGTCACACTGACACTCACCAACAAAGAGGCAGATGGTGTCAAGCGAGTACTGAATTCACTCTCTCAGCTTATAGATTATCCTATTCAGTCGTCTTGTGTGTTGCACAGTCCACAAAATCTTGGCAGTTATCAAGACGACAGAGTTGGCCTCAGCAACTCCTTTAGGTTGCTCACTGGTGCTATCAAGAACGAACCAACCACATCTCCTGACAGGCACAAAGATCTAAAGTTCAACGAGCAAAACTATGTTTCACTCGACCCTTCCGAGAAGACCGAACTGCATGCGTCAAAATTGGGCGCGATTGACATCAAGCCCGAGTTTTGTTGTCGTTGTAAGACAGTAGTCGTAGATCGAGGTATAAGGAAGAATATTTCTGAAATCCCAGAGCCTACCCGGATACTGATGAAGAATTCGTCCATATTTAGCGAGAATCAAGTCGAAGAGTTGATATTCTGTAGCGTTCATTGCTATGCCGCTAGCATCATGTGTCTTGGAAAATCGAACGACACCCCCTCGAAGCCCGTCAAGGTCGAGGATGGTGAGCCATATGCAGTCAAAGCTCCACCTGGTCTACCGCCAATGAGTCCGATGATGGAGGATGACGAAGACGATGCTAACAATGTAAGCAAAACGCAATCCGAAGCTGACAAATCAAAAGTATCAGACAAATGTGCCGTAGGAGATCAAAAAATCGAATCCGTTCAGCGAAAGCGGTGGATCGACATAAACTATACTAGATGGACACCTTCTTACTTTCATCTCAACAGAACAAACAAATTGACTAGCATTAACGACATAAAAGAGTTGCCATTGAACGAGAGTAGTTCTCAGTCATCATCGCAACTCATTAATCAAGGAGACTCATCAATTGATAGTAACGAGAGTGATAACAGCACCTCTTATTGTCAGTCAACAAGTGGTAAACTCGGGAACAGTTTCGATGACTCAACCAATCCGAATAATCTTGATCTAACTGTAAAGAATGAGGAATCTCAAGCGAAAGTTGATGACCGGTATAATCTGTCCCGAAACTACACTCTCAATAAGGACGTTATCTGTCCGTGGCCGGAAGGGATGGAATTGATTCAGGTGCGGCCCATCAAACGCCTCAAGTCCGCTAATCTGCTTACAGGAGAGCCAGTCCCAAAGCATCCAAAGCTAGACTCGCATAACAATTCACCAGATGAGGTTGAATTCTACGAAGATACGCGTAAGTGCGTGCTCTGTCATGAATGTGGTGATGGTGACTCCGATGGACCAGCTCGTCTCTTGAACCTATTCGTCGACGGGTGGGTTCATCTGAATTGCGCACTTTGGTCACTAGATGTATATGAACTAGCGAATGGTGCGCTGATGAATGTTGAGTTGGCTTGTAAGAAAGCTATGACATGTTCACTCTGCTACAAGCCGGGTGCCACCTTGAAATGCTTCAAACCTAGGTGCCCAAACTACTACCACTTCTTATGTGCCACTAAAGAAAAATGCTCTTTCTACGAGGACAAGTCAGTTCAGTGTCGACAGCACTCGAAGTCAGCCGTGAAGGAATTGAGTTCGTTTGTGGTCAAGAGGCGGGTCTATGTTAATCGTGATGAGCAGAGGCAGATTGCGGAAATGATTCAGGGTGAACAGCAGAATGTCATGCGAATAGGGAGTCTCGTCTTTCTTAATATCGGTCAGCTCTTGCCGCATCAGTTGAGCGCTTTTCATGACCACAACAACATATTCCCTGTTGGCTACAAAGTGATCCGTTACTACTGGTCATATCGACAATTCAACAAGCGTTGTAAGTACCTTTGCACTATCGAGGACAATGACGGTAGACCTCAATTCAGAATAGTTGCCCAGGAGCATGGTTTTAATGACGAAGAGTTTTGGGGGGATTCCGCCCAATCAGTTTGGAGGCCCATAATTGATATGATTGTTGATCTCAGAAAAGAAGTTCCCGACACAATTACTACTTTTCAAGCGTACATCAGGGGTGTAGACTTGTTCGGCCTCACTGAGCCATCAATAGTAAGAATATTGGAATCATTACCTGGTGTTGAAACACTCACTGATTATGATTTCAAATTTGGACGCTCACCTCTTCTAGAACTGCCACTCGCTATAAATCCATCTGGTTGTGCGAGAACCGAACCAAAACTTCGGACTCACTTTAAGCGGCCATATACTATACATACAGCAAGCAGTGTTCCCAAGTCTCGCCTTCAACCCCTCAGTAGTGGTGATTCAAGTTCTCCGTACATAAAACAATTTGTCCATTCGAAATCTTCCCAATACAGAAAAATGAAAAGCGAGTGGAGAAACAATGTCGTCCTAGCTAGATCTCGTGTGCAAGGTCTAGGTTTGTACGCCGCTCGAGACATAGAAAAACATACCATGGTGATTGAGTATATCGGAATGCTAATCAGGAATGAGATCGCTGAGAGATATGAACGGATACACGAGGCACACAATCGCGGGATATATATGTTTAGATTGGATGAGGATAGGGTTATCGATGCTACACTGGCAGGAGGGCTTGCTAGATACATAAATCACTCTTGTAACCCAAACTGCGTCGCTGAAGCTGTCGAGATCGATAGGGAGCGTAAGATTCTCATTATAGCCAATAGGAAAATACTCAAAGGTGAAGAGCTTGGCTATGATTACAAACTAGCCATTGAGGACGACCAGCACAAGATATCCTGCCTGTGTGGAGCCCCGACGTGCAAGAAATGGATGAATTAGTCAGAGTACACGCTAATTTCTTGGATAAACTAACGTTAACTCAGCAATAACAACCAGAAATTGAATAAAAATCAACGACAGTCCCAACGGTATCACGCATACTATCTTAGTATCCCGAATCTGCCCAGGACGTCTTTTTTAAAGACGTGAAATGATAAGATCAAGACTAGCTGCGAGACTCGAATCATCAAACAAACAAATAAGCTACCAAAAATCACGCAAACACAAATACAGAGAACTGTTCAACTGTCACATCCTATCCTAAACGAAATGATTGCCGTGTAATAAAAACAAACTCCCCCACTATCCGATAACCTAGCCCAACAGCGCCTGGGGCGTTCGCGGCTGAGGCCGTGTTGTTGTAGGCCCAAGCGTCGACCGCAAACGACTTTCCTGACCGGCTCGTGAGGGTATGGTTTTCTCCTGAACTTGATTCTGACTGGCCAAGTATTTACATCTATCCTATGAGAGAGGGAGAGAGATCGACGATGAGGGCAAACGCGATCAAACGTCGCGTATAATAACAAAAGGCAACAAAAGAAAACATTCGCCTATGGTGGGGCGGCAAACGGAAGCGGCGCCCATTGGAGAATAGTGCGTTCTCGAGCCATAGCTGTTGGTGCAGGCCTGGCAGCGTTAATGCCTCCAAACGGAAGGGGGAACTCATTGGATGCTCGCGGAGCTATTGGTCTCTGTGAATCGGCTCATTGCTTCTGTTTAGCCTGGATGGCGTGTTCCTTAAAAGAGTAGATAAAAGTTTTAGAGTGATTGGGCGCGAGTCTAGCTGGAATGGCCCACTCTAGTTTAGGCCAGGATTGGTGGCCATGTTTGTTGCTCGATGGCGCGAATCCCCCATTTGGTGCATTTGTTTCATACGATAACTCGACGAGTTCTGGTTTGCCTGCGAGCGGCTGCAAAACGACAACAACAACAGCAACAGCGGCAAGACACACGAGAAGGGCCAACGTCTGTTTGGCTGCCGGCTCCTGTTGGCTGTTGCGCCCCGCGTCCAACTTGGTCAGCTCCGCGCAACCATATTGGCCTCCGGTGCGCAAAACTCGACAAACTGTGCAGTATCCGGCCCGATTCCGGCCACAGCAAGCAGGAAATGTGCACTCGGCTATGGCGGCAATGGCGACTGCTGCTGCTGCTGCTCCTGCCGCTACGACGCTCCGATTACATAACACACCATCCATCTTGGCCGTGTGTTTGTGCGTGCGTAAGGCCAGCTAGCGTGCTCATCGCAAACATAATTGTTTCGCTGTGCACGTATTGTGGCTCGTGCGTCAGCCGTCATCCATTATCCTTTTAGTTTTGATCCTGCTCTCTGGCTGGTTGGTCGGGGTTGGGTTGAGTTGGGTTAGATTGCGCCTCGTGGGGTTGGCCGCGGCCGGCGTTGCAGCGTAGCAAGGGTCTGGCGAGCGGTACGCAGACCCGTACACACACACACACACACACACACACGGGTTGCATTGTGCGACAGGCCGGCCCACTGTGAGCCGGCGGGCGCGCACGCCAGCTGCTCGGCACAAACGCGCGCGGCTGTGCCCCTCGCGCGTCACTTTGCAGGCTCGCGCTGCCAAACCGACCGGGCAGGCAGCTAGACAGGCAGTCGGGCGGGCGTGGCTCGTTGTTAGGCGAAGAGGGCCGGTTACGTAATCGAGAGTCGCGCGCAGCCTGGTCGCCGTGGACAGCGGCTGGTCCCGCTGGGCCCCGCCTGCAGCAGCGGTTGGGCACTTTTTGTGTGTGCGCGTGTATGTGCGAGCGGTGTGTGCGAAGCGCAGTGGCGCGCGAGTGAGCAGCCTGTGCCGGGCGGGAGTGCGCGAACGGCGCTAGGCGCGGGCCCCTTCGTCTCCCTGCGAGGCTGGCCTGCGCGGCTGCGGAGGGCCTTTGCGCGCGCCCGCGCTCTGCAACTCTCCTTCACTCCCCATGCGCACGACCATTAATATATCATTGGCATTATCTCGCATCGCTGGGGCGCCACAGTTGCGAGAGCGGCGCCAGCAGGATTTATGGCCAGCGGTTGGAGGCGAACTATGGCTCGCGCTCGCGCTTGCGCCACCCGCCAACCCTGCCCGCAACCACGAGCAGCCTGTGTGTGTGTGTGTGTGTGTGTGTGACTTGCTGGCCGAAGGGCGGCACGCGCGGCCAGACAATAGAAGAGCGCGCGCGCGCCGCTGCCTGGGTTGCGTAACAGCTCAAGTGCGAGCGCGGCGCTGGCGCGGGCGGAAGGAAGTGGGCCGAAGGAAGTGGAAGGAGCTGGCGGTGCGCACAATCAGTTTGGTTGCGCGTGTTTCGCCAGCTTGCGCCTGTAACTGGAGCGCGCGCGCTGCCAATTCGAACTGGGAGCAAATATTCGCGGCGCTAGCGTCAACCTAGCGCTATCATCGGCGGCCCAGCCAACAACAACAACGCAAAACGCGACGACGTTGCGAAGAGGAGAGCGCCGCTCCCAAGTCCAAACTTTCTCTCTCCCTCTCGCTGGTTGGCTGGCTTAAAGCAATTCTCCAAAATAGCAAACCGACCAAACCAGTGAAAGTTCAACTCGTCAAGAGGCAACAACGACAAGCAGGCGCCCAACTCGCCCTCTACACTCTCGCCGCGGCCGGTTCGCTTTAGCGAGCTCCTTTCGGGCTAAAAATTGCAAACAAGTGCCACGCACTCGGCCCATTGCTCGTCCGCTTGGAGTCGCCTCGAGGGAGAGTGTGTTTTAAGGCGCCTGAGTTGGTGGTGCTTGTTTTGCGCCTTCCATGTAGTTGGCCAGCGAGTCTTTGGAGAGAAGGGGAGCAAACTGAGCAGAGTTTTAGCGAGCGAGCGAGAGAGTGATGCGCCTTAGAGGTTTGCCACTGGCTTAAGCTGAAGTTGGCCAAAGCTCGGCCGGCGCCAGGGGCAGCCTCTCGAGGGACGAGCTCGAGATGACAGCTAGCAAGACAAACAGTCAGTGCTCAACAACAACAACAACAACGACGACGACGACGACCACACCCACACAAACAACAACCACACCAACGATGCAAAAATCTAGTGAAAGCAACAAGCGCGAGTTCGGCCAGATGGAGGAGGAGGAGGGAGAGCGCGAGGAGGGGCGAGCGCGAGAGGTTTGCCTGTCGGCGCGAAAGCAGCGCCTTTCGCCCGAGCACGGCGGCCGGAAGCTGGAGGAGCCCGCGACAGTGGAGAGCGAGCAGAGGAGCAGTGCGAGGGCCAACGAGCTGGAGGGTGGCCAGTTTTCTGCTGGCCAGGGCGAGCGTTGCGAGCAGCCTGGCGCCAGAGTGGGCCAAACGGGCCAACAAGAGGCAAGCAACAAAAGCGACCTGCAGCAGCGGCAGCAGTACGGCGATAATCAAGCGAAACAAGCGCCCGACGACAACCAGCTCACAAACTTGATCGTCAACTATCTGCCCCAGTCGATGTCCCAGGAGGAAATACGGACTCTCTTCTCCTCAATCGGCGAGGTTGAATCCTGCAAGCTTATTAGGGACAAGTCAACCATCAACCAGTCGCTCGGGTATGGTTTTGTTAATTACGTTAAACCAGAGGACGCGCAGAGGGCCATCAAGTCGTTCAACGGGCTCAGGTTGCAGAACAAGACCATCAAGGTTAGCTATGCGCGTCCCTCCAGCGAGTCGATAAAGGGCGCCAACTTGTACGTGTCAGGTTTGCCCAAGTCGATGACGCAACTCGAGTTGGAGCAGCTGTTCAAACCGTATGGTAAAATAATTACAAGCCGCATCCTTTGCGACAATTTGACTGGCATCTCTAAGGGCGTTGGCTTTGTCAGGTTCGATCAGCGATTTGAGGCCGAGAAAGCGATTGAAAACTTGAACAACACCTACATTCAGATCCAAAACAACACAGTCAACGTGTCCCGCCAGCCGCCAACATCGGCCACCCAAGGCAACCTGCCGGCCGAGCCGCCCGACCAGCCAGACCAGCCAGAGTCTTGCTTGCAGACAACAGGGGGCCAACAACCAGCTAGCGCGGCCCTAGCGCCGCCGATAATAGTCAAGTTCGCCAACTCACCCTCGAGCAACCCGCAGAAACAGATCGCCGCCGCTGCCGCTGCAGCACCGAACTCCGCCCACCTGCTGGCCTCCCTCCATCCGGCTTTGGGCGGCGCGGGCAGCCCGGCAACGGCTGCAACCGGATTGGGCGCCTACCTGGCCGGCCACTCAGCGGTTAGCGGGGCGCCCACTTTACATGGGACGAGTGGGGGCGGCGGCGGCGGCGCCGATTCGATCATCTCTCAGGGGCCCGTCGCTGGTGGAACGTCAAACGCGCGCGGCTCTCGCTTCTCATCACAACATGGACCCATCTACCACTATCCGGCCAACAGATTCAGGTACATATCCTCATCCTCATCCCAACCAACCACTCTAAACGCAAACGATCACCAATCCTCCTCCTCCAACTCCTCAACCACAAACTCGACGGCCTCAAACCCGCCAAGCAAGCACAACAGCCACCAATTGCACCACAACAACAACAACAACCACCACCACCAAGTCGCGTTCACCAACCACAGCCAGCAGCAACACTTCAACCAAAACCACCACCACCACCATCACTACCAGTCAAGCTTCCATCAGCACCACTATAACAACTACAACAACAACCAACACCAGAGCTATCACCACCACCACCAACACCAACAGAACTCAAGCCAACAGTACCAAAACGAGCGCCACCCTATAGGCTATAGCCAGCAAACAAGGCCAACGGCTGACTCGCAGTCGGACAGGTCTCTTGAAAATATCTCCTCGGCTTCGTCCACCTCCTCAGCAGCCTCGACTGCTCCATCCTCGTTGTCGGCCTCCTCCTCCTCCTCCTCGCCCCCGTCAAATATCACCCTCGACGAGTCGATGGGCGCCCTCTCGTTGAGTAAGGATTCACAACCGAAAGGCGCCGGCCAAAAGGAGAAGACTCTCGACAGGTTCGACAATGGTGAGCTAAAGGAACAAAAAGAGGCCAAAATCGAGGGCGCTTGTGAGGGCAACTTTGAGAGCTCCAATACGAATGGCGGTCAGGTGGTAGAGAGTCATGGGCTCAGTAGCTCAAAGCTTGATACCAAAAGCAGTGGCTCTTTGGGAGAGGGCAACCTGGACAAGGGTGACAGCAGTGTCCCGGTTTGCGCTAGCAGCACAACAACGATAACAACAAGTAATCCAACCATTAGCCTTGCGACAAGCGGCTGTTCCCAGCTGAACGGCTACGAGAGAACAGTTCCAAGTGCTGGGTATCATCTTGCCAACGGTGTTGGCCGTCATCACAATGGTTATCATCAGAACGGCGTCACAGCCGCCGCCACCACCACCACTACAACCGCCATCGCCAGCTACCATCACCAACCACACCAAGCCGGCCAGCATCCCCTGGTGCCACTGTCGCAGGCTCAAGCTTTGCAGCCTGCGCCACCTCACCACCACCTGGCCAACTTCACAAACAACAGCTTGGGTCCGCATCATCCTCATCAGCACCCATATGCTGCCACGATGCCATCGGCGGCTGTCGCAGCCACGCATTTGCAACTGGGAGCCGCCGTTGTCGCGAACGGTGCGCCGAGCGCTGCAACCCTCGTCGCTGGATCGCCCATCAGCCAAACCTGTGGACAACGCATGAGCAATGGACCCAACCAATTGGGTTCGCCTGGTAGCATTAATGCCAAACAGCAGCAGCATGCGGCAGCCGTTGTGGCTAGTCAGCACCAGCAACAACAGGCTCTAATTATGCAGCAGCAGCACATGATGCATCATCACATGTTGGCCGCAGTTCCGGCTGGACCGACGGGCGCACCTCTGTTGCCGGCAATCTCCACTGGCGAGCACCCTCATCCACAGTATATGTCGTCCGCGGCTGCTGCAGCGGCAGCCTATTACTATTTCTATGACATGCCTTACTATTACGGTATCTTGACGTAGCGCTCGCCAATGGTCGCCATCTAGTTGAAATCCCCAGGTGCTAGAGGTAGGCATGGGTCTGGATTGTGGTTGGCTCACAAATCACTGCTGGTTGATCAGGCAAACCACAAATCACCGTTAGATGCAACTACCATGAGGGTTTATTTGGTTAACCTCCAGAGACAAAACATACTGATACAATGAACACTTTTGAAAGCTTCATAAGCTCATTCCAAGTTATACACATGAACAGATGTACACGTTTGTGTATATCGCTGTTATATCATATCATAGTCTAAAGTGTCAATTCCGTTTCAAGTTCTCAGGACTAAAACGACTTATACATTCACCAACTGAGCTAGTTGATGATCATTCCCTCAAGCTTCCACTGAGCTCACTCTCGAGCACAATATATTCAAGTCAATGGCGCAATAATGTCAGCACAAAGAAAGGCTTACTGTTGCTTGGTTAACCTTGGCTAAGGCGGTGATTGGCTGGTATTGGACATATGGGTTATTAAGCATGGATAAGGTGAACTGTTGCGCTAAACGGGAACTTGCAGGAGGCTGTCGAGGTTTTGGGGTCCTAAGGGTTGAGTAGCTAAATCCAGATTCAATTCTTATCCAAGCGTCCTCTCTAGCCAGCATTAAGTCGATTGTGTCTTTGATACATACCGACTAGCCTAGTTGATGAACGGTTGCTTCTATGATTTTGATCATTTCATCCGACGTAAATGGAATGCCAATGGTCTAAAATGCTCTCATTAGCTCTTTTATCCTGAAACCAATAGACGCAAGGGATCAGCCATTATAGCGGGTTGTTAAAAGAGTGAGAATTTAATTTGTTCTATGGACTGAATGAGCTGCGGTATTTGTTGAGCTCTCGGGAGCACGTTATGCGCAAGCTCACAAAGCGGCGAATGCATTACAGGAAAACTCATCATCTTATAGGGACATAAATTCTCTTATTTTTACAACCTGCTAATGGCTTAGATCCGGAAGCTAACGGTGGAAGGTGAAGAGATTTTTCTCAGTATTATATGGATATTTTTATCAAAACTTTTGCTCATATAGTTAACCCTCGGAAAAGTGCACCCCACCTTTGCATGTCTCATCCTCAAACTCCCCATTTCCCTCACCCCAAGCACCTGGCAAATGATAAAACGATTGACTCAAGTTCGAAAACTTGATGATTGCATAAGAATTGACCTAAAAATTTACTTCATACCTCCCCTTCCTTATCATGACACCCAATTTAATTCATACCTCAATTACAACAAATCAAATGCAAACTTAACGAACATGCTTATGTGCTTATATTATCGTCATTATGATGAATGATTTATTTATATAATAACCGATTCAATTAATGCTCCACCAACTGCATAATACTCAAACATATTCAATCAATTTATGTTGCGATTTATAACTATTATTGTGAAAACCGTCACATTACAACGATTGATCAAATCGGCCAACAATTGTGCAATATAAATTGATTGAATTGATCTCAATCATCATATAAATATCCCTGGTATCAATTACAAACTTATATGTATTTGAATTGTTATTATTATAATTTACACGCTTGAAAATTTCAAAATCATCATCAATGCAATTGAATGTTGCGACTGTTCTGAATCAACTCTAATTACAATCCGCTACTGGCGACTTGTCGATTTATCTTTGATCGCTTGGCCACGAAATGGATCCGGATTATACGCTACAAAACTCACCCTCCCCAAAAAAAAAACTCTTCCCTCATGCAAAACTCCCGCAACTGTGATCCATCGAACACTCTTAATGCCACCCTAGGTACTCACCAATGACCGCAGATTTTGCACTTGCCACAAGCTCGCTAGTCAATCACTTTGCTACTCCACACTCGCAACTAGCAACCCAATTGGCAAGCCTGGCTGGTGATCAATCAGCGTTCGCCGCAAGCGCTGCTAGCCTACTGCCTGTACTCAACGTTGGCAAGACTAGTCTTCTGAGTGCTAGCGAGGCAACTCCATCGTTTGCCGCCCCATCGGCGCTCGATCATCATGGTCATCGATTAGCAGCTGCCTCTGGACACTTGTCAGGTTGGTGCCTGTTTGTATACAACCTTGCTCCTGAAGTTGAGGAAAGTGTTATCTGGAAGTTGTTTGGGCCTTTTGGAGCTGTCCAGCAGGTAAATCTAGTCAAGGACGCTCAAACGAATAAGTGCAAAGGCTTTGCCTTTGTAACCATGAGCGACTATAACCAGGCATTGAAGGCTATTCAGTGTTTGAATGGTTACACATTAGCGAACCGTGTACTTCAAGTATCATTTAAGACTAGCAAAGTTAGGAAGACCGTCTGATAAGTTGGGTAGTTTCGCTTGGGAGTCATCGAATTCGGCTCCAAAAAAGAGCACCTAAGCAAGGAAAGTGCCACGATTTATAGGCCAAGGGCACAACAATGACAAAACACACAAATTTGGACCACCTCAGCGCGGATGTTAGAGGAGAGGGAGAGGGACAGGAAGATCAGCTAAAGATAATGAAGATAATTAAACCAAAATCGATCGCACCTTAGCTATCTAATAAAGGGAATATTACTTAAATCTACCCGCTCTCAGTGGGCCAAAACCTCAGACTAATCTCATTTAGATTCCTTAGAGTAGTCGTGGTCTGTGTGTATGCGCGATTCTATTGTTAGTGCGAGCTCTCAAACTTGAGAGGGCTAACTTTGCTAGTGGGAAGAGAAATTTCGCATTATAGTTGCTGTGGACGTGAGAGCAAGTAATCGAGGTATTCACGAGTCGTGTTGGGCAGATACTTTGCTCGTGTTTGCTCATTCTCGGTTCAGTTTTGGTTGTGTGTGTGTGTGTGTGTGTGTGTGTAAGGCCAGCGAGATCTGGCAAGCGGTTGCTGGATTTCGAATAAATTTCCTGATCGATCCCACATGTACGCCCCCTCTCCCCCCAAAGGCTCCTTCGGGATTTGCGAGAAGAGTTTTGGGCCGCCGTTCGAGTTGGTTGGCCGTCTCAAGTCTCAAGTCTCTTGCCTTGGCTTGGCTCTATCGAGCGAGCCAAGGGGATTTTTGCCACACTGACTCCCTACATAGCCTCAGCGATGGCGAGCCTCTCTTGTTAGGGCGCATGGAGCCGAAAAGTGGCTCCGTCGGAATACATGTACTGGTACGCAATCGAGCGCCTGTCACATGGAGCAAACAATAATATGCGCCCACGTTGACGGGCGGCGGCCGGAGATGGTTAGCGGGCTGGGCATTGAGCGAGACTGTGGCCGAGATACATCCTGCTCGCGGGCCTCGGTGGGCGGTGGTTGTGGGCCATGGAGTCGCCATTGCCATCGCCAGTATTAATGGTTGCAGTAGTTTAAGGCGCGTTTCGTTTACAATTGCAATCGCATGAGTGAATGCGCGTAAGGTCACACGGGCACACAATGCATGCAAGGCTCGTTACTGGCCTTGCCTGGCGCTATCAAGGCTGGCTAGCTAGCTGGCGGCAATTGTATCACCGCACACAAAGGAATGGTCCAGCTTCGGGCACCGACTACACTGGCTTATCTGCTTCCACTTGGCTCATTCCAAATAAAGCCGAGCCTCCAACTAGCGGCCAACTGAGCCTCCTGGCCGAGCTCCATTTTGGAGCCCCATCCAAGACTCTGGCGCCCAGTTGCCGCTTGCTGATAGCCCCAAATCTGGGCTCGCTCGATGCGGCGAGCTAGCCAGCTGGCTGGCAAATTTAGATCACCCGCTGCTGTCGCAACTCTTCGCCGGTTGCGAGTGGATTTGAAGCGCGGGGATTAGAGGTTATGGGCGCCGCTCGGAACTGCACTGCGAGCTAGCCCAACTCTCGCCAGTCCATCCAAGTTAATTAACCTTGCTGCCGGCGAGCGGCCCTCTCGGCGTCTGAGCGCCCGGAATCTCTCGCGGCTCGCGCTCAGTCTGATTGGGCGCCGAAGATAAGGGTTGGCCTGCGCCCTTTGCCCGGCCAGCGGACTGCGTGGGCGGCAGCAGTCCGCGCTTCCTGGAGGCTCGGTAGCGCTAAAGCCCTCCCAGCTCGAGGATTCACCTGGCGAGGGTGTTGCCAGCTTTGCATTGGGCCATGAAAGCTGCGTTGGTTTGGGGATGGGCTTGCGCTGTTACAGTGTGATTTGGTTGAGCGGCGCCGCGTTGCTGGCCTGGCATCATCGTTATACCGCCAAGCGCGCCATCCTCTCGATGCAAGGCCGGCCAGTTTGGTTTGTTGGCCCACATGCATATAAAGGGAGGGGGACCAGATCCTGTCCGATCTGAGGCCAGGATCGAGTGGCTGCCTTGGGCTCAAGTTGGCCGAGCGACGGGGACGAGGATAGCGCCTGTTTGTTCGCCATTTGTGGCCCCAAAACTTCGAGATAACTACGACTAATGGATCGCGCATTTGTTAGCTCAGCTAATGGCGTCATTGGCGGCCAAAGATCGGGCCACAATCATGGGGGTCCGCAATGTATACACAAGCAGGAAGCCAACGGCAGAGCGCTGAGTCCAGATAACGAACCCGCGTCCCTCGTTGGCGTTTGCTTTAACGTTGGCGGCCACCGAGTACCAGGAAACGCCGGTTGCGGGCGCAAACAAGCTCGGCCCCGCTCGCTCTCGCTCTCGGTGGCGAAATGTAAGCAGCCAAGGCGTGGAGTTAGTCTCCAATCTCGATGAGTAGGTGTGAAACCAAAGGGGCGGCTCAAGGTGTTTTGGCTGGCCGATGTTGGGCGGCCCTCTTCGTTTGGCCACCGGCTTCGTCAGTCGAGCGCAGCTGACGTCAGAGCGGCCCGAGCGAGGGCAACAATCAGAAACCATTAGCATTAACTAATCGTTTTCATATTTAGCTCCGTTATTGATGACTGGTCAAGGCCTGTGCAAAGACAATGAGTGAGTGGAGCACGCCACCTGGAGCTGGTTGGCGCTGGCCGCTTGATGGGCCGGCCACAACGCCCACATGCGCGCCACTCGCTCCTCGGCTACTCCCACCGGCCGGCCAGCTCCGGGGGCAAGGTAAACGTGCCGCGAGCTGCCGCACTTGGCCATTGAGGCGGCGCTGGTTGCACGCGATGCCGGACGCGCCAATTGGGGGGGGGGTGGAAACGCTGCAAAGCTCGCTAGCTCGGCCAGCTAGTTGGGTTGCCTCGGGTTGGCCGCTTGCTCTAAATAGCGGCCGCGCAAGCCGCCGCGTCAATCAGGGAAGTGTGCGCGCGAGTTGGGGGAATCGGGGAAGAAGAATGGCTAAACTAGCGGCCGCGACTCAGCCGCTAGCTCGCCGCCACTCGGCAGCGGCAGATGGGCCCGACAGGTAGACCGGCAAGCGGACCCGGGCCGGCCGGCCGGCCAGCTGAGCCGAGCTTGGCCGGCCACCGCCTCCAGTGGCGGAGCAGCCAGCAGGGCTGCGCCCCCCTTTCGGCTCGCCCATCCGAGTCCATTGGCCGACAAGCAAGTAGCAAGTGGCAGGCCGACGAGGAGGCTGACGAGCGCTAACACCACTCCAAGGAGCAGGAGAGGCCCCTGAATTTCCGATTCCCGTCACTCAGCTGGTGGCTGGATAAGCCAAGCGTGGCCCCTTTTCGGCCAAACATGCTCGCGCCAGACTTAAGCCGGCGGCTCGAAACACTTGCTCAGAGGGGGGGGGGCGGCGGCGGCGGCAGTAACGAGTGGCCAGCGGCGCGAGGAGAGGGCGCCAAACAGGACTGAGCGGCCCACTTCGGCTCAGACGAATTCGTTCATTCATTCATTTATTCCTCCTCGGCAGCCTCAACATCCGTCTTAGACTTGACGTTTCCATGGGAGCGCCCCACTGGCCGCGCGCAAGTGTTTGAAGGCTCTCGGCGGCCAAGACTGGCCGCCGGCCAACCAGACGAGTGAGTCAGCGGACCAATTTGTCCGCCCATTGGGGCGCCGACAATTCACTGCCCTCGAGTAGTTGGCCACTTCCGCTTGGAGGCAAGCCAATCGGAACCGCACGTAGTAGGGCGGGCCAATGAATAATACTGCACTGGTGGCGCCTTTTTGCCAGCCAGCCAGCTCAGCCGATTGGGGCGCCTCCAGATTGGCAACCGGAGCCGCGAGGTGCAGACTTGAGTGCGAGACAGGGGGGGAAGGGCCATTGGAGTTGCAGCTGCGTTTGGCGCAGCCGTCGAGACTGCCAACCTGAGAGGAGTGTATGGGGCCGCTCGCACGTACAGTTGCGCGCAGAGGCTCCCTATCGGCAAGAAATCACGAGAGTCGCGTGCACCACCGCAACAGCAACAGCAACAACAACACTGGAAAAACGCGCGCCAAACTGTCGGCCGCTCTCGCATCAAGCGAGCGCCATCGCAGCAGCACCATCAGCTAGCCCATTGTTTTGCAAGGCCAGCACAATGGACGGGGCAATTTTCATATTTTATCATTACGAGCCATCAAAGAGGCGCCAGTGTCAGCGTGGCCGCCCGCCGCCGGTGACATTTAATGCGACTCTGCGTGCTCATATTGGCCCAACAAACACGAATAGTCCCTCGCCATTCTTCGGGACCATTCGCTAGCGAAAAGGGGGTTACCTGATCTGGGCGCGCTTGGCCCAAGTGCCGCTAATTGTCGCCCACAGGTTGAGGGCGCCGGCCGCGTGGAGCAACAACTGGAGCCCCAACTAGCGGCTCCTCTCGCCGCCCAAATCTCGCCTCTCGGAGCTCTGAGTTGGCCCTGGCGCCAACCCCATTCGCTTCCGTGGAGCTGCCAAAATGATCATGCGTGAAATGCGGCCCTCAAAAATATCGCCGCCGCCGGGAGGCCGACTCGCTCTCGCTCTCTCTCTCTCTCGTGTCAGCCGCAAGCAGTGAGCGGAATTCCGGCGGCCAAGCCGAGCAAACGAGCCGTCTGCTCCACTTGCTGGCGGCGCCTCCGCTGAGCCGGCCCGCTGCTTGGTTTGCTGGTGGGATTTGTGTCGCCCCGACGGCTGGCTTAGGGGCGCAAGAGCGGCTTGCAAATCCGCCGCCGCCGCCGCCAGCCTGCCAGCCGTGACAATTCAATCTATCTTAATTAACTGGGATTGTATTTATGTATTTGCTCGAATGGGCAGCCAATCGGACTAACTGGCGCCGCCGGCTCACTTGTTTGCTGCGGGCTCGCTCTGCCGCCAGCCTGGCCAGCTTTTAGAGGCTCCCTCCTGGATCCAGCCGCCGGCTCTGGCGCCGCCTTCAGCCCCTCAGCCCGGCCAGCCTGTCTATCTGCGGGGCCGCTCGGCCAACGTGCAAACCGCTATCTGGGGCCCGCAATCTCCGCTCTGAGGGCCCCAATTGATGGCGGCCAGACTAGCGCGGGGCAGAGCAGAGCCAGCCAAGCAGCCTCTTCTGCAACATCAACCCCGCCGCTTGCCTGACTGGCGGCGGCGGCGGCCGAGCCAGCAAATTTATTGCCCGATCTCAAATCTAAACGGGCCGCCAGTTGCTGCAGCAAGCGCAAACAGGATCTGGCCAAAGTGGGCCGAAACGAGGGGCGAGTTAGGCGAGCCGGCGGCCAGCGAGTAAGCGAGCCAGCCAGCCAGCCTCGCCCGCTCCTCTCCACGCTTCTCAGCCGGCAACCTCCGCCCCTGGAGCTATCAAATTATCAACCTTTCAACACACGACGCAAGCCCCGTTTGCCCGCTAGTTCCCCCTATCGTCGGCCGAGCGCCCTGTTTCAGCTTGAACGTTCATACTTGGCCGCCCAAGCAAGGCTGCGCACCTTGGAGGCCAACTTAGCGCCAAAAACGCAGCCTCCAAGCGCTCGCTCGACCCCAGTGCCTCTCAAGGGCCAGTTACGCCCACTCTTGGCTGCCCTCTCCCGAGTCGGGCGACAGAGGCGGCGCCCAAGAGTGAGAGGGGCTTGTTAAGGATGACACGACACAATGATTTGAACAGGGTAGCAAAGCGACGCCAGCGCGGCCGGCCCTCTGTGCAAGTTTGGCCTTTCGGCTCCCTTTTAAGTTGAGCGGAATCGCGCATTAAAGGGACTTCGCCCAATTCAAACCTTCGGGCGCCGCCACCGACTCTGGCCGCTCACTTGGCGCAATGGTCTGCATCGCAATGGAGCCATAAAGGGGCCGCCGGTCTAGCTCCACCTGCGCTCGTTGGAAGGCCGGGCCAAAAAGCTTAAGCCCAATTTGGAGGCACGTCCCATTTCTGTCGCGCTCGAATCCAGCCAACTCAAGAGTTTCAAACTATGGCGGCCCACCTCTAGTTTGCGCCCGTTTCCATTCGACTCGCAGCCAACTTGTCAGTGATTGTTGGCCAAGCCGCTCGATCGAGCTGCCAGCCCCAACGAGTTGGCAGATACACTCGAGCCGCCAGCCAGCAAGTCAACTGGAATAACATCAAATGCAGTGGTGGCCGCACTGTTTGGCCTGCTGATCGGCCAATCGGTCGGCCCACTGACACCCTGGCCAAGCGTTGGGCCCGTTTTGCGCGAGCGCGCGCGCAATTCAAATCAACTCTTTGCCCACTTCCTGTCGCAGGCCAACGAAACCAACCGAGCGAAACACGCTCGCTTGCATCTAAAATCGATCCAACCCTTTAGCGCTGGCCTAGCTTGCTCGCGGGCCAATATTTAATCAAGTTGTTTTGTTTTGATGCGAGCGAGCGGGCGCTTCCGCCGCCGACAAGCTCCTCCAGCTCTGGCCGCCCATTTGGGGCTGAATTTGGCCCCCAAACTGGCGCTCGGAGGCCTGTTTGAGTGACGCAAATGGTGCGCTGAACACGTTTGAAGTCCGGCCGGCCTCACGGGACGTATCTGTTGAGCGGGCGCGAAACAAGCCGCCGCCATCATGAGTCAGCACGCCGAGCGCAAACCAAACAAGGTTTGCTCGCGGAATGCGCGCGCTCGCTTCCGCTCTCTCACGAAACAAGGCGGCCACTTATAATTGGCACCTCCGATTTAAATAAGCGCATGCCAGCAGAGCATCTCTAGCGTGCGAGATTGTATACATGGCGGCGAGCCGAGGGCCAGGTGAGGTGGCGGCGGCGGCGGCGGCGGCATGCGGAAGGACCAATTCTCTCGGGTCGGTTGGCGGAAAACTAAATTGGATTTCGCATCATAAATCATGGGCCTGAGTCGCGAACGGCGCTATGTCCCGTAGAGTTAACACGGGCTAGCGGGCGGTGAGTTTGTGAGTGAGCGCACAGGCGCACTGGCGCGCTCACACACACACACACACGAGCGCGCCCGCAAATACGGTGAGCCGGCGGAGGGCGCAAACAGGCGCCCGCCGCACGCACACGGCAAAGGGCCGCACGAAGCCGCATTGGCTCAAGGCGACGACGGAGCTCAGCCATTCAATTATCGCTAATTAGCCGCCACCGATTGTGATTGGCGGCTAGGCGGACAGGTTTGGGCGGGCGGGGGGATGGCCAATTGGGCGATGGGAGGTTGGGCGGCCACCGGCTCTGTTTGCTCGGCTCGGCTCAGCTCAGCTCAGCTCAGCTCGGCGCGGCTCGGCCAGGCGAGCGCGGCGCCGAGAGCAAGCCGGCCAGCTGGCTCAGACTGTGAGCTGCTCGCTCCAGTTTTCAATCAGAGCTCGACTCTTGCAACTGGAACAACCATCTGCAACTAAGTGGGCGCGCAAATTGGCGCCCGAGCTGCGCGCCTGTCACCTGATGATAACAAAGCGCGAGCAAATGTTATTATAAGCGAACCTGAGCCCGAATCGATTATCGCAAGGGCGCACGAGATGGCCAGGAGCAAGGAGCGAGGGAGCTTCTCGTGTTTGCTGCACAACGAGCAGGCGGTCCGAGTCGGCTGCGCTGCAGACGGGCGCCGCCGAGAGAGAGGGAGGCTCGTTTCCGGGTGACCCTTTGGCGCGCACCTTAATGAAATGCGTCCGCCACCAAGTTTGCATTCAGAGCGGCGACTTGGTAGTCATGGCAGCGCCCGTGACGCTGTTACGCTCTAGCGCCGCGCCCGGCCTCGGCGCTGCCGCGGGCCGAGCTGGCTTCAGAGGTGGCGCCCCCCCCCCCATGAAGGATGGATTATTGTTGGGCTCTGTTTGTTTATCAGCGCGCTAATAGGCTTGCGTGGACGGCGCAGAGTTGGCGCCGCCCGCGCTGACAGTTGGCCGGCGGCCGGCACTTGTTGTGGCCGCTCTGGTTGGAGCGGATCAATTTAGATGATTGAATCGGCGTTGAGTTCGAAGTCGCCGAGCAAGCGGAAGGAGCCGCCGACGGTCGCGGTGGCCGCAGCTTAAGCCGCCAGCTTGCAGGAAGTCGGCGTTTGATGCTAATGATTTGGCCAATGGAAGTGGATCCTTTCATGGCTCCCGCTTCAAAGCGAGCGGATGGAGCCACAATGGAGTTGCTCTTTTCACAAAACTTGTAATGATGGGGCCAGGCGGTGGCGGCCGCCGCTTGATTATGGCGGCCGAGAGGCATCACGCTTTGGCGCCCAGGGAGCTGGGCTGTGTGAGCTAAGCTCGACTCAGAGCGTGGCGCATTGTCTGCCGCTTGGTGGCCCCAACGGCCATTGAAGCCAAATTTCCTCGCAAGTTTTCTCAAAAGGCCCGCGCACAACTGCGGAGGGGCCCTCGCGCAAGTTTCAGTCCCATTTGCATACAAAGTCAACACTCCTGTCCCATTGCGCCTCCGCCCGCCCCTCCCCCTTGGCCGAGAGGGGGCGCAATAGTTGGGCTCACTCGCTCGCCTGTCTCGAGGGTGTTCGAGTGTCGGCTTTGCTTTGGCTCATTTCCAGCGCCCGCGAGCGGCAATCGCGCGGCCCCAGATGCGGCCGGCTGACCAGAGTTCCGGCAAATTAGCTTTGGGCCGGCGAGAGGGGCGCATTTGCATCTCGCTCGGCTGGCTGCTCGGACGCAGCACAACTCCAAGTCTGCTCGCGGCCAAGCTAAGCGGCCGCGAGCAGCTTAGAGGCTCGGCAGCGCCGTGGGACCAAATTCAATCCCATTTGCGCGCAAGCAGCTCAAGTTGAGCCCACGAGCAGAGAGGGGCGAGAGGCTTGCAAGGGGGACTCAAGTTGGCCGGCGCCATAATTGACACTCGAAGATTTTGAATGACACAATAGAGAGGCCCGCGCGCCAGTCAGGTGAGAGCCGAAATGCTTTTAAACTTGCCCATCAAGTTGCTGGCATCCAATTGAAATGGATATAATTTCATTAAAGCGCCCCGCTAGCCGCTCGCCTCCGTCTGGCGGGCGGCGCGGCGCGGCCTTGTCGCCGCTCGGCGCCCAGACACGACGAGAGGTGAGAGCGAGCGGGTGTGTGATCTGAATTCGGATTCAATGGGCTGGCTCCCCCCTTTGCGAGACGGCGCAATTCAATTTTGTTGCCTCAAAGCGCCTTTGTTCCCAGCTCGGCTCGGCCCGCTTAGCTTCCGCCGCCGCCGCCGCCAGCGCGGCCAATCAATTCGCTCACAAAGAGCCGCTCGGCGCCGGCGCTTGTTTGGCCCCTTTGCGGGCCCCAAATTGATTATCATCACGGGCGCGCTTGGCCCAAGGCGCCAGTGGGCCCGGCGAGGCCGCTCGAGCAAAAGCATGCGGCGGCGGCGGCGGCAGCTGCAGCAGCAGCCGCTCGGGGGCGACACTCGGCGGCCAGCATGTTTATGGGCCAATACAAGTGTTTTAATTAATGGCCCTCCGCTTTTCGGGCCGCAAGGTGAACTCTGTGGCGCCGCGCCAAAGTCAATCATTAATTTTCAAACTGGCCGCCAAAGTGGGCGTGCACGTAGCGGGAGCTCGCCAAGGTCGCGCTGGCCGCCGCTTCGGGTTCGCGGCGGCAGGGGCGCCAGCGGCAGTGGCAGCGGCGGCGGCAAAGGCGCCTCGGCCGAGAGAGACGATCTTGGCGCCATTAGCGACGACGTGCGGCAGCCGGCGGCGGC
>Ga0209372_1000241_pt1 | contig 37417 bp, 33 predicted proteins | sample AgamicAtPe_FD_187170 | JGI IMG/M metagenome (GOLD analysis project Ga0209372, IMG submission 187170) | Agave microbial communities from Guanajuato, Mexico - At.P.e (SPAdes) (version 2) | ecosystem: Host-associated > Plants > Phyllosphere > Phylloplane/Leaf | place: Guanajuato, Mexico | collected... | reverse complement strand
GCCGCCACTGCGAGCGGATGGGCGCCACAGGCTGCCGAGGCGAGCGCTTGGCTCGGCCGGGCTGCTTGCGCGCCGCCCGTCCGCCGCCAGCCAAATTGGACCCGCGCGCTCAGGGCGCCGCCGCCCGGCGCTGGCTCGCCCAAAACCGCTTGGCGCTCGTGCTCGATCCGGAGCCAGGACTTGGTGCTTCCGTTGAACTTGTACCAGGCTATGAAGTAGGGCTCGCCGCAGTAGAGCTGGCGGCCGATGAGGCAGGGAAGTTGGGCGGACTCGCCCAGGTTGCCCGCCAGTTGGAGCTGCTCGCCCTGTTGGCCCGGCTGCGAGCTCGCTGGGTAGCAAACGCTCACTGCGGCTAGCAGCAGGACAAACAGTGCACTCAATCCACCAACTTGTGGCTTCTTCCGCGCCCGCTCGCAAAGCTCACCTTCGCGGCCCATTATCACATTGCGCATCCTCCCGCCACTTGCGCCCCTCGCAAGCACAACCCTCTCTCAAATCTTCCTCTCTCCAATCGCCCCACTTGCCTCTGTTGCTTCCTGCCGCTCTGGCCGCTTGAGCCTTCAAACTGGTTCGAGTGTTTGCGTTCGGCTGGCCGGCTTGGCTCGCATGGCCTCGCTAGCGCCGGCCAAAGCTCTATAATGTTGCGCTGTAAAACTTGAGTTTAGCGGCCGGCTCGATGCGCTTGGATTGGAACGAGTTGAATGCACTCGGCTTGAGCTGGTCGGCTTGGAGTTGGAGTTGGAGTTAGAGTTGGACTTGGCGGCTGCGTTTGAGGCGAGTTTTGTTCCAATCGGCGGCCCTGTGCGTCCAATTGCGCAACGTGCGCCCGAGGGCCATTGGGGCGATTGCGCACTCTGCCCGCCGGCCCGAGCAACGCCTCGCGCGCGCCCTCTCTCGGCGGGCCCAATCCTTTGGCTCGCGCGGGCGCCCAAAAAGAGGGCCCGCTTGAACTTGGAGGCGCGCGGATTGTTGCCAGCGCCGGCGCCGGCGCCCCCCCCCTCAGCCTCCGCCTCTGCACCGCGAAAGGCGGCTGCCTTGTGAACTTGCGCCAATGTCCTCCTGCCTGTCGGCGGGCCACTTGAGCGGCCGGAAGTGGGCGAGAGTGTTTGCTCAGCGGCCGCCCGAGGAGCCGAGCAGAGGCCGGAAGCGCGCAAGCAGCGCTGGCCGGAATATGAGTTATTGAATTGGGCTGGTTTGGGAATTGAGGGCCGGCTGAGGGAGCGAGCGGCAGTCGCAAAAGTATTGAGCCGCCTTCCTGTTTCCACCCCCCCCCAGCTTCTCTCCTGTTCGCGCCCACTGAGACCATATTTTGCCGCCCGTTGTCTAATCACCGGCGCCAGTTTGTCGCTCGGCTCGCGCGAGACTGGCGCCGCGGCCGGAAGGGAGGCCTCGAATTGGGTTGGCGCTGGCAACGTTTGCCGCCCAAGCTGAAAGCTCGAAAGCAAGCAAACTTGACTCCTCTCGCTCGTCGATCGATGGCGACAAGCGGAGCAGAGGCGCAACAAAAGCGCCTCCAATGGACGCAAAGAGGAAAATAGTGTGTGTGTGTGCGTGCGTTTGTTTGTCCGCTGCTCTCCCTACATCTCGCGGCGGCCAACATTTGCAGCCGGCCGCCCAATGTGGCCGCCTTTAGCCCAAAAATCAGACCCAACTTTCCCTGTTTTCATTGCCCGTTTTATGAATCATCTCTCTGTCTATTTGATTAATGATTTTCTCTCCCATTCGCGCGTCCCCTTTAGCTGGCGCAAACTCCTCCAAAGTCGCAAGATTCGGCGGCCGGCGCTCCAAATTCAAATAGATTGATCGGCGCGCAAAACGGGGCTTCCAAATTGAATTGGACCCAAAAAGGCGGCCAGAGCGAGAGAGGCAAACAAGCGAGTCGAATGGGCCAACCAAAAGCAAGGGCAGCCTAAGCGGCCAGCCAACTGGTTGCGACACTGGACCAGCTAGGAGGGGCCAACAACTCGTGATTGACTCGCGCAGTCGGCGGCCGCCAAGCTCCCAGTTACAAGGCGAGCACAGTTTGTTGCTCTCGGAGCCCCGATTGTTGGGCCAGCCGAGGGCGGTTTGGTTGGCCGGCAACAATTAGGGCGCCAAAAGTTGGGCGCTTTGGATGGCGTTTAGCGGGGCGCAAGTGGCCGCCCACGCGAGCGACTGAATCATTAGGGGGCCGATTTTTAACAATTGCGTCCGCTAGCGGCTTAATTGCGGCTCCAATGCAAGGCGCGTTTTGAGCGGCGCGCCGGCCAAACCTGCGGCGCTAATGGTGGCGCCGATTGGCGCAGGCGGAGGGGGTTGGCGAGCGAGGGTGCGGATTTCATGGGGCCAGTTTGGTTTTGCGGCCCTCAAACTGGACTCCTCCTCCTCCGCTCGTTTGCGCAGGCCGCTGCTTGTGCGCGCTCCTTGCGCAGGGCGCCAATGGAAGCCCAGCGCTCGGCGCCGCAATAATCAATTAGATTCGAGCACCGGCCAAGCCTCAAGCCAGTGGAGCGGCTCGCTTTCCGGTTTGTTGGCTCGCGAGTCAGCGCGCGCGCACTGCAGCTCTCGGCTGGCTCTGTCGCCGGCCTCAGCTGGCCGCGCAAACAATCCAATCCAATCCAATCCCATTCGATCCAATCCGATTGCAGGCGCGCGCTGGCTGGCTGGCCGGCAACTCGCGGCCAATTCATGCATCAACAGAGCGATCGGCCAGTGACGCTCGCTCGGAGCCGAAATTAGTTCAATTTTTCAACTCTGTCGCTCGCGCAACCTCTCGCCCCGGTTCAGTCCGCTCTCGTTTGGGTTCGTCTGGTTTTGCTCGCAGCTTCAAAGTGCGGATTCTGGCTCTGGCTCTGGTTGCGCAATCGCAATGGAAGCGCGCGCCAGAGACACTTGATTAATTGTTGGCCCTCAAGCTGGCGCCAGCGATGGCGGCAGCGCAGTTTAGTGCGCGCTGCCGGCCGCCCTTGCCGAGGCCGAGCGAAGGAGGAGCCTGAATATATTCACGCGCTTCCATTGCAACTCCCCAGCCTTCGGATGAATCATAGCTCGCGAGTGGCTCGCGCGCGCACGCGCCGCCTACTTCCGGCAAATTTGGGCACAAACTCGAGAATCAATCTTGGGCGGCCGGCCGAAGCCAATCCCATGTCGCCGGCCGAGCGGGCGCCGCGAGGAGGAGGAGGAGGAGGCAAACGTTGACAGGTGCTATTAATCACAGTTTTGCCGGGCGCGCGCACCATTGGCTTGCGCGCGCGAAGCACGTGGGCCGTCGCGCAGAGGGCAGCGGCGGTGCCAGCGGCGGCAGCAGCAACAGCAGCGGTGGAGGCGCTTGGCCCTTTTTGCTGCGTCACCAGCGCGCTCTGTCCCGGCTGGCGGCCGCCCCACTCGGCCGGCCCATTTCCTTCCGGCCGAGTGTTTACAAATCGGAGCCCCAAGGAGCGGGCCGCCCCGATTGGCGGGCGGCGGCCGGCTGAGTCTTGGCGCGCCCATCTTTAATACACGGCGACTAATATGAGAGCCGCGCACTTAATTCAGCCGCACGCAGTCCATCCGGCAGCTCGCCTGTGTCGCCGCCGCCGCCGCCGCCACTGCCAACTCTGAGCGCGCCTCTCAGCGCCGCGATATTGGCGCCGCTCGGCCAGCTCGAAGGGCCCACGGCCGCAGCCAATGGCTATCATCATCATCATCATCATCATAACTTGATCAACATTTCCCAGCTCCGGCCGCCGACTTAACGCGGATCCATCGAGTTCAGTGCGGCTTGCCTCTGCACTTGATTGGGTTTCGCCGAGGTCTTGGCGAGGGGCCGCGCGCAGGCGCAGACGCACTGCCGCCCGAGACCTGAGAGATTATCGCGGCCGGAATTGAAATGCGCCCGCTAAGCCAGCTCGTCGCCGCCGCCGCCGCCGCCCAGCAAGCGAGCGGCCGGAAGCCGACCGTCCGATGGGGGCGCCACTTCCGATTGGCGTCCGGCTAAAACAAAGAATGAATAATCGGCGCCCATAACTCGGCCGCTCGCTTGAGATGTCCACTGGCGCGCCTCTCTCTTAGGCGACTCGGTGATTTATGGTCCTCGCGTGCGGTGGACGCAACTCGAGCCTCTAGCTCCAGCTGCTAGGCTCGCCTGTCCGCTGCTTGGCTCGCCGCAGCCGCCGCCGGCCAACTGCGCTCGCTGCCGACCCGCCGCCAGCTGGTCCGCTCGCCAAACCGGATCAACCTAGCGGCCGGCCCGCTCACCTGGCAGCGCGTGCAGATTAACGAGCCAGATGCTACGTGATGAGGAATCAGTTATTCGCCGCACAGTTCTAACCTGATTGGCATTGGCCAACTTTACACGAAAACAATGCCCCCCCCCCATTCCCCTAATCCCTGTTGCCTGCGCCACCGATTGTGCGAGCTCAAATCTCTGGGACTGGTGGCGCCATCTTGTGTTCAGTTAGCCAAGCTTACTTGAGGCTATCTCTCCCATTTGCGGTCGAAAGGTGAGCCATGTTTAAGAGTTAGAGCTAGGAGGACCAGTTCATACGGCAACAACCATGATATTTCTGGCTCCGTCTTTGCTCCCTCCAAAGTGCGCGATCCAGATGGCGCCAGTGTCGCCTATACGGCTACCTGCACCGTTCCCAGCGACTGAGATGGCCAAGAGCTAGTCAGCCAACTTGGCCTCCCTTTTCACGCTGCGCCAGAGTTTGGTTTGCATGGACACCGAACTGAACTCGTGGAGCTCGTTTATCATAACAGGAAGTTGCAGAGTTCCCCATACGGATTGCGAGTCGAGCTGCGCGCTCAGACTAACGTTTGTGTCGAACAAACGGATTTCGTGCAAACAGGTTGTTATTATTGTTGCAGATTGTAACAGTTCCGCTTTCTCTCCTCTTGCGTCATCCTGATGGCGCGCGCCTCTCGCTTCGTGCGCAAAACATTAGCCCCAAACCGGTGCAGTCGGCGGCCAGCAGCGGCGGGTCAGCCTGGCAGGAGGGTGCCGGCCTCAGCTCGCCTGGCCGGCCTCTCACCAGCCACCGCAGGCCGACAGCCTCCGTTTTCTGGCCACACAATGGGCAAGCCACTACCGTGGCGCTGCGAGCGGCAACCCGCCGAGTTAATTGTGCGCATAGCTGGTCATTATCGTATGTAAATTTGGCTTCACCGGCCGAGCCGAGTTGGCCGAGTTTGCTCTGGCAGCACCCAAGTGGAGCGAGGAGGCGAGAGAGAGGTTGCTCGCAGGTTGAGAGGAGGGAGAGCCAATGATGGATGGTCTTCTTTGGCCTCCTTTGGGCGCTCGAGGAGCGGAAGGCGAACAATCAGATAAATAAAACAAACAACAGGTATAATGATACTTGTCGTTCCGCTTGCGTTTTTCTCTTTGCCTTGATTTAGTTTGGTTTGCTCGCAGGCCGCAAAAGCAATGGCCCGTTTCGCGCTCTTGCTGCGAAGATCACGACTTTCGCGTTCAGCCGCAAGCAGAGAGGTCAGCAGGCGGACGGGGGCCGCCCCTCTCGCGTCTCCTGTCTGGCGCGAAATGTAGGCCGCCCTGTTGCACCGGCCAGCGCTGGGCGCCGCCGCCGCCGCCGCCGCAGCAGCAGCAGCAGCCTCCTCGCGGCGCCCAGGAGCATCCGGCGCCCAACTAAGCGGCGCGCGAGCCTTGGGGCGCCGGCGCCGAGGGTCGGTGGCGCCGGGCGGCCGGCAAAAGGATTCGTCTCAGCTCGAGGGCTGGCCGACGAGCGGCGCTCGGCCGCCAACATCCGGCTGCAAGCTGGCCAATCAATCAGGGCGGCGGAGTGGCCGGCGCCGGTCGTCTGGCCGGCCAGCTTAATTGAGTTATCGTCACTCGTCCGCTAATCGATCGGCGGCCCCATCGATCGAGGGAGGCGGCGGGATAATTATGGGCTTGCAGGTCGGCGGCCAACCGGCGCCAAGGGCCGGCCGCTGGCTCGAGGGCCAGAGCGGCGAACCATCTCGCTGCGGGCCAGGTGAGGACCTGGTGCTGAAAAATTAATTGCTTCCCGATGCAACCAGCGCGAGCGAGCGAGCGACTGAACGCGCGCTAGTGGAGCCAATACGCGCGCAAGCTTCTCGCAAGAGCTGTCGGCAGAATGGCCATTTAACGCTTCCACCGGCCGAGCTGGCCAACATAATCTCAGATCATAAACCTGGCACGACCACCAGGGTTGCGCCATTCGGGCTTTATTGTAATTCGTCCATTCGAGTGGAGCGACTTTCGAGCGCTTTGATTGCGTCCCAATGGAATGAAAATAGCCGGCCCGCTCATGGGCGGCTCCGCTCATTATCCCGGCCGTTGGCCAGTCGGGCTGGCCGGCCGGCTCGAGTCGAGTTTGCCGCCACTCGAACGAGAGAGCGCCGCTCACCTTGACTCGCGCTCCCGGCCGCCACTCCAAGCGCGCTAAGCAAACAGTCAATAGTTCACTGGATGCAAATGAAATGATCAATCAAAGTGATCAAGCCCCCGAGAGGTTGCCTTTTATGGGCTGGTCCAGGCGGCGCCAGTTTGGGCGGAAAATGTGGCGCTCAAACGCAAACTTTTAGGTTAGTTCTGCAACCAAAAGTTGCCATGCAAATGTCCGGCTTGGGCCACTTCCGCGCCAGCCAAATTCCGCGCGCACCATCCCATAGAGGAGCTGCCCATTGCTCACCTGGGAGCCCCACACACGAAGCGCCTTTATGACACCTGTTGTAAAGCGGCGGCTCTCCGCTAAAACGCAACTCTTGGCCAGAGGCTTGCGCGGCCTCCAGAGAAACAAAGGGATTGGCTTAGTTGAGTTCAATTCTACTTTTAACGCACCAGACTCTCCTCTATCCCCTTTGGGGCTGGTTTCCACTCCGGCCAGTTCGGCCCGCGCCCGGCAGGTGGCGCTCGCCGTCGGCCGCCGCGCCCGGAAGCGGCGAACCCATCGGACGCGGATCAATCCAACTGGGAGACATGACAGGCAGCAACAGGAATCGGCAACAAGACGACACCGACAACGAGGATCGACAACTTTGTTTGCGCGCAAACTGCTTGGCCATGAATCAAGCGAAGGCAACTTAATTAGACCATAAAATGGGCCCGATTGAGACAGAGGAAGCGTCGCCCTCCTCTCTCGAGAGTGTGTTTACAATGGCGGCTGGAATCTGGCGCCGGAGTGGCCGGTGTGGCTCGTCGGCGAGGCTGGCCGCCATTGTGTTTTACGTGGCTTGGATATCGCTTTCGCCTCGCGCTCCACCGCAAGCAAGCCGCCCCCTGGAAGCGTGGGCCTGAATTGAGTGGCGCTCGGCGGGCTGACAGTGGGAGCGAGGAGATAAAAGCTGCCTGAAAACGGGAGCGCGACACCGATGATTATGCGCGGGCAGCAAACTGGACAGGAGAGGAGGCAAAGGCGCTGAACAATAAACAAGAGCAACATGTTGGCTCCCAACTATTGATCCAATTAAAGTGGCCCAGTTCGAGTGGCGGCGGCGGCGCTGGCCGCCAGCCTGGCCTCTCTGACAGCAAATTGAAACTCAATGGAGCTGGCCAATCAAGATAAGAGCCGGTGTCCACTCTCTGTGGGCGCAATAAAAGGCCGCTTGCGAGGATCCGATTTCGGGCTGGCCGCGCGGACCTCATGCGGCTTCGGCTGGGGTCGTGCAACTTGTTGCGGCCGGCTTGCGCGTCCGAGCGAGAGGTAGAGCTTGAGCTGGAGCTGGAGCTGGAGCTGAAGTTCGAGTTGGAGCCAGGAGAAGCGCTGAGGCTGGAGAGGGCGGCCAGTCTGGCACGATCGGCCGCGCGAGTTTGAAATATGCCAATAATGCCGGGCTAACACTCGGCCGCCAGCTGGCGCGCCGCTCGCTCGCTCGCTCGCCGGGAAGCAAAAATGCCGGCGAGTTTATAAAACGTCAAGCTGCGCTCAAAGCGTCGCCCCCGATCCAGCGCTGACATTACGTAAATATCTGCCTCCTCCTCCTCCTCCTCGGCTGCGCTCGCGAGCCAAGCTGACCGCCGACCGACCCGCCATTTGCGAGCGAGCGAGCCGGCTCACCTGTGATGGATTTATGAAGAATTCCAGCTAATTGATAATAATAAGAACAACAATCTCGAGCGCCGTCAAAGCTGAGCGCGCATCTCACCTGGCTGCTCGCTCTCTCCTCTGAGTGATTTGCATCCAATTAAGTGGGGAGTCAATTTCCTCTGGCGGCCAAGCAGCAAGCGCTTATCTTTCGAGTTTGAAGTCTGGCGGACTTGAGTTTGCGGATCCAGCCGGCGGAGTGGCCGAGCGGCGGCCAGTTTGCGGCCGCTCGAGGGATCCCTGAACTCTGGCCAGCTGAGCCGCTCGCTCGAGCCCTCCAAGTGGCCGATCGCTCATCCAGGGCCAGGCTGGCCCGAGGAGAGCGGCCAGTGCGCCGAGGGCGAGCCAAATTGTCTCGGCCGAGGGGGGGGGCGCAATATGAGCCCGACTCGAGCTGGAGAGAGGAGAGCCCAAAGGTGCTAATAATTTGCTTTCTAATCGCCGCCATTAATCACCGGCCGAGCGGCGCGCTCGCTCGTGGGCGACTTTGGCCGCGAAACAGGTGATGCAAGCTAGTTGCGCGCCCGACTGGAGAGGCGGCCGCGGCAACGGCGGCGGCCAGCCTACGAATCAATTAGGCCCCTCTATGGGCGCCCGCCAAAAGGGCCGCCAGCGGGCGCCAAAGGACACTCGCGCGGCGCCCATTCAGCGCCCAGTCAAGCCAGCGCTAATGATTCATAAAAGTGACACACTTTGCGAGCGGCCTGGCGCGCAGGTGAGCCAGCCGCAGTCGGCTTCAAGTTCCGGGCTGGCGGCTCCAGTAACGGCGGCGGCGGCTGCGGCTGCGGCTGAATGTCGGCCGCGCAAACGTCACTTGCGGTTTTGGCGCGCAAATTGCGAGCCACGCGAAAAGTGGAGCCGACTTTTAGTGGGCGAGCTCACGCGCGGCTCTCTCTCTTTGGCGCCGCTTTGTTCTTGCCGCCGCCGCCGCCAAAAACAACAACGACAATCGGGCGCCCAGGTGAAATTAGCATTTATAATAACAACCATCGTTATGCGGCCGGCGCAGAGAGGCCACTTGATCTCCGGTCGAGCCAAGGAGCCTAATGATGGGCGCCGCTTAGCGGTCGGCGCCGCCCTGTTCACTCGGCGCGCCATTCAGCGGGCGCCCTTTTGCCGCCAGCGCTCATAGGCGCATCGCGTGGCCCAACCGAACGGGCCCCTCGGCTCGGCACAGGTGCCTCGTTCAGTGAGCGATTGCTCCTCGACATGCTCGCCCGCTCGCCCACCAGAATCTGCTCGCACGACTCTTGCCGTCGCCTTCTCGCCGCCATCGCCAAGACAATCGGCGCTCGAAGGGAGCCGGAGAGCTGCTCTGGGCGCCGCCGTCGCCCAGGCAACTCGGCCGGCCACTGGCGGCTCCTTGCCGGCTCCAGGCAGCCAGACGCTTGAGGGCCGCTCTGGCCAGGAAGGGCGCACAGCCAGTCTGGTCCCAAAAGCGAAGCCATGTCCTTCGAGTTCTTCTTCGGACTCTTCGGTCTCATATCGAGCGACTCCAAGTGGAGCCACAAGTCGCGACTCGACAATGACTGGCGCCTCTCCACTCCCCTCGGCGCAAGCCTCTTCAGGGCGATGGGCCAGAAGTCGGCCTCCCTCAAGAGCTCGGCCGAGTCGCAGCAGCAGCAGCAGCCCATCTTCAGCACGGCCGGCACCCTGGCCAACAACTCAGGTGAGCGGCGCCGCTTCGAGGAGCGGGCAGGGCGAGCGAGCCAACCGAGAGCAACAAACCTCCCTAACTAACCAAACCAAAACAAATCCAAACATCCAGCCTCGAGCTCCTCAGCCTCCTCAATCGGCTCCTCGAATTCTAGCTCAACCAAGAGCTCGAGCGCAAACTCAACCGCAAGCTTGGTCAAGGCCGACTCGCCAAGCCAACTCTTGGCGGCCGCAAGGAAGTACCAACTCGACGAGGCGTCCCAGCCTCGAGCCGCCAGGGACAAGCTGGCCGGCCAGGAGGAGAGCGGAAGGAAGAGTTTTGAACGCGCGCGAGCAATCTACTGCAAGCTCGTCTGCCTCCTCCTCTGGCTCCACATGTTTCGCTTGCTCGCCGGCCTCATAGTCGAGCGATCCCTTCTAACGCTCGACTTCTACTACCTTGGCGCCCACCGGGTTCAGTTCCTCATTCCGGCCCTCTGCTTGGCCATTCAAGCGGCCACAGTGGCGCTAACCTTCATCAGGAACAACGACGAAACAAACTGGCTCGCGCCCTTCTACTCGAGCAAGGACTACCTCATTCGGTCGCGCTCGAACTTCCGGCCGCGCATTGAGGAGTATGGGAGGCGGGTGGGCGTGTCAGTGTGCTTGGCACTGGCGCTAGCCTCGGCTAGCTCGGTGTCGCTTTCCGCCTACTTGGTCCACTGCGTGCTCCAGGCCGAGAGCATGCGCACCCTGCTTGGCCAGGCGCCCACAGAGGGCGCCACCAGCGGCGGCCAACTCCTGGAACGAACCACGCTAATACTGCTCCTCATCTACGACATCCTATGGGCCATCTACGCAACCTACACCTGCTTCCTAGTCTCCTTCTACTTCAACCTCATCTGTTCAATCATGAAAGCTCGCTTCAGGAGCATAAGCAAGATCATCGAGGAGCTTGCGGAGAGCAACACCAGCAAGACCACCAATCAAGCGCGCAAAATAACAACCCTCTACCTGGAACACAATGAGGCTTGCGAGCTTCTCGATGAGTCGAACGACTTTTGGCAGTACCTAATCTTCTTCACCTACTTCACCTACATCCCAGCCTACTGCTACTGCCTCTACAACCTGTTCTTTCTCGACTCCGAGCCCTGGCCGAGCTTCGTCACCTGGGTCATTCACACTCACACAGGTTTTATAATTTTGCTTATATCGTTTTCGGCCGCCGGCGTCTCAACTGAGGTGAGTTTTGAGGCGCCCTCCCAACAAAACGCTCGCCAGTCTCGCTCCTTTTGAAGTGGACCGCAGTTTGGGCGCACGAGCTGGCGGCTCGCGTGTGTGAACCCGGCGCCCAAAGGCTAACCGACAAGCCGCCCAATCAATGGGAGCCAGAAAGAGAGAGAGAGAGCCCTTAGGCTGGCTCAACTCGACTTGGCCGCCGCCGCCGCCAACGTGGCCCCACTTTATGGCCGCGCCGCTGGGCCGGCCAACCGAGCGGCCGGGCCAATAAACGGGCGGCGGCCGGACGTGGACGAGGCTTTGGCCGGCCGGCCAAGCGGGCCAGCCGTTTAATAAACCCACCTGACAGAAGCGGAACCAAACAACTAACTAACCACCAAACTCTCAACTTGCTCGCCGCTGCCGCCGCCGCCGCAAACTCGCAATCCTCGGCCGGCCACAACAAAGGCGCACGCGCCCTACACGTCGCTGCACACGCTCTCGCTGATCCAGTTGCCCTTGGACGTCGAGGTTAACGTAGGTAGCCGCAGACTGGCGCTCGCTTGGGCGCCAGGTGACACCTGATGATTTGTTGGTCCGCCCAGAATGATATATTAATCGAGTTGCCTCTCGCATTCTGGCGCAAACTGCACGCCGCGGCCGATTCGTTACGCCAACTCACCCCCGGCTTGAATCTCCCAAAAACCCAAATTCTCCAAACCCCAACCCCCAAAACCCAAAACTCAAAACCCAAAATTCAGATCGCCACCTTCCTTCACCGAGTGCGCGGACTCACAATCGGCTACTCCTGTTACGATCTGTTCGCCATCACGAATGCGTCCATGTCAAACGTTAGTATTCCCGCTGAAGTCGCCGTTTGTTTGCTTTCGAGGCGACGTTTAAATTCGATCAGATGCGATCGGATCAAAGCAAATCAGATGGAATCAACTGGCGCGAGAGGAGACGAAATGAATTGGAATGAAATGGTGCCATTGAATCGAGTGGGCCGAGAGATGCCAAGAGGAGGAGCGCAAATTAATTCACTCGCTGGCCAGCTTGGCTGAGCAAACAAGCCGCACTCAAGTGGCCGCCTGGAGCTCAACTCAATCTCTTTGCAAACAGACCCGACCGGCCCAAGCCCGAGTTTAGCCTTGCTCGGCTCAACTAGGCAAGAGTTGGCAAACAGACGGGCCCAAACAGTCGAGCTCGTGCGCCTCAACGGGGGCGGCGCTCGCGGCTCCATTGTGGCCGGCGCGCCGCCAGGTGGGAGCGCGTGCGGTCCGCGCGCTTACCTGTTGCATGCCGCTAACTGGCGGCGGCCGCGCGCGCTCGCTCGCTCGGGCCAACCATTGTCTTTGGAAGCCCGTGCTTGGCGTTAGAGCGGACGAGCCGAGCCCGCGGCCATTGGCGGCCCACAGCGAGGGGGCCGCCGCACAATGGCCCATTTGTTGCCTCCCTCCAACGGGCGCCGCCGCCGCCGAGCAATGATTAATTACACCCAAAGCTAACCCTTCTTTCCGCTCCCTTTGGCCCAACGCCGACGCCACCGGAACTGGAACTTGAATCGCTGCCAAAACTGGCCGGAATTTGGGATTGAAATGGGCGCTCGAACTGCGCAGACTGCGGCCGCCTGCGCCTCCTACTTCTTGATCGTGGCTGATTTCAGCCGCTCGTCAGTGTTCAGCTTGGCCCAGATGAACAGCTCTGGCGTTGGCCAGACGGGCGCAGTCGCTCTCGCCACGCCCTCACTCTCGTCGCCGCCGCCGCAGCCGCCGCAGCCTCGCTGAGCGGAGCGGCCGCTACCTGGCCACTTTGCTCGCCCATTAGCATTCATGGAGAGTTGCGCGCAGGAGAGCGAGCGCTTCGGCCGGCCACTTTGCGCCGGCCTGCCCAAGTGGAGCCAAGGCCGGCCCAATCAATTAGCGCATCTCGGCCGAGCTCGACTAAGTGGCCGAGCGCGCATTCCGCCAGCCGGCCAGCCAGCTCAACTCAACTCGACTCGGCTCGGCTCGAGTCCAACAATCGGCCAAACTTCCTGGCGCCAAGCTCGAGGTTGGCGCGCGCTCGTTGCGTCAGGAGCTCGGGCTGGTGGGCGTGGCCGGCGGCTGCGCGCGGAACAAGAAGCCACGCGGCCGCCGCACAGGAAGGCGAGCGGGGGGGGGGCGAATGCGGGCCGCTCTTCGGCCCCCGCCACCGCAGCCGCTTGGCCGGCCGGCGGACGCGCACCAAAGGGCCGCCTGTTGCTTGCGCCTGCGCCGCCGCGGCCTCCCGCTCGAACGGCGCCGCCGGCCAGCGGGCGCCGCCGCAAACACTTGAGACCTGGCCGAGCGAGCCAGCCAGTCGGCCAGTCAGTTAGCAAGCGGCGCCCCCGCCTGTCAGTCTCGTCCAAGCTGGCCAGCGCACATGTTAACCTCAAATGAAACCAACCAGCAAGAGGAGCCAAGCGAAACCAGCTTCATGCTTCTTTGCGGCAGGAAGTTGCTCTTGATACTGACGCCGCCACTCAGCCTCCTGCTCACTCTGGCCCTCGTCTATCTCGCCCACCAGCACCAACTCCTCAACCTGAACCTCCAGCTCCGTTTGCAGCAGAGCCAAGGGCAGCAGCAGCAGCAGCAGCAGCAACACGAACAGCAGCAGCAGCAGCAGCAGCAGAGCAGCCAGACTAGCCGTCACCGCTCAAGCCAGCACGCGAACCAGACTCACAGCCAGCAGCTAGAAGAGAAGCAAGAGGCAAGCAAGGTGGCCGGCCAAGCAAGCGGCCAGCAGAGGGTTGAGAGGCGCACTAGCTTGGCGAGAGGCCGGGCCGAGTTCGCGCCTGGCCCGCTGGCCGCCGAGTTGCGGCCGGCGGCGAGCAAGCGGCCGAGCTCGCGCCAGCAGCACCAGGCGGCGGGCTCGAGTGGCGCGCAGAGAGAAGTGGCGGCAGTAGGAAACCAAAGTGAGGCCAACGGAGAGGCCAGCGAGTCTAGTCAGAGGGAGAGGCAGAGAGAGGTGGGCAGGGCGAGCGGGAGCGGAAGCGGGAGCGGCAGGAGGAGAGGGGAGGAGTTTGAGCGGCCGGCCGGCGGCGAGAGGAGGAGCAAGCTCATGGCGACCGCAATTGGAATCGAGCTAGACGCTGGCAACTTCGTGCTCGCAAACAGGTGCTCAAGTCGGATGCATGTGCGCGTCAGCAAGAGAACTAGGCGGCCGCAAGTGGCCGCCCGCGACCTCCAATGGAAGCGGCCCGCCGAGGGCGAGTGGGCCAAAATAAGGCTCCTCTCGGCCCTGTTCACAGTTGAGAGCCACTCAGAGTTGGCCCACATCTCCGGCTTCAAGGGTTCGGCCGGCGAGCTTGCCGCGAGCGAGCAGAAGATAGCGCGCGAGCTGGTTAGACTGCGCGCAAACTTAACGCAACTCTTCGTCTGCTTCAACCAGGAAGGTCGACTGGAGGCCAGAGTAAGTAGAGGCTCGAATGAGCTGCTTTAGTTCAGTTTATTTCGTCTTATTTGACTCGATTTGGTGCGACTTTGGCGAAAGTGTGAGCGAGCTGACACTGGAGGCGCGCGACACTCTGCTAACCCGTTAGCGCGGCCAGAAGCGCCCCCACTCGGTTGCGTTCATCTGGAGGCGGGCGAGCTCGACTGGAGAGTCTGGCTGTAACTCGAGCGAGCAGATGGAAGCGGCGGCCGGCGAGCGAGCGCCAACCGGAGCGGCCGGCTCCAGTTTCACCGGGCCGAGCTTCCTGCCGCCACGGAGAGCGCCACTTCCGCGCGGCCGGCGCCAACCTGGTGGGATTGGCGGCGGCGGCGGCGGCGGCGGCGGCGAGAGCAAAGGGTTTCGCCGATTGCGAGGTGGCCCTTTGAGCGGCTTGCACAGCCCATTTGGAGCGGCCGCGAGTGTGTGTGTGTGTGTGTGTGTGTGTGAGCAGGCGGGCGAGTGCGCAAACAATGGCACTTGCACTTGTCGCCGCCCGCAAACAACCTCCTCCAGTCGCGCCCGCCTTACGCAACACACCAGGTCGGCCTTCCCAGGTCAACCTGTTCAGCTTGAACGGTTGATTATGAGCGGCAGCGGCTCGCCCGCCGCCAAATGGAGCGCAAACAGCGGCAGCCGTGAGCCGAGCTTGGCCGCCCAGCAAGCTCCCTCCCTCCCCCCCCCTCGAGCGCTGAGCTGGGTCGGGCGCGCTGAGTTCTGAGCGCAGCCGGTGACACTGGCCTCGCTGCCAGGTGAACGTCAGCAGTCGAGTGGGGAATCAATTAGTCGCGATTGCCGCTGCGAGCTGCACGCGCTCCAACTCGGCCACCTGTTGCGCCTCCAGCGGCGAAAGGATGAGCGATTTTGCGCGCAACTCGAGCGGCCAAAGAAGCGCTCGCTTCAGTTTTGGTTTGCGAGTTAAAGTTTAGTCTGGCGCAGTCATAAAGGTTAGCTAGTTGGTTAGTTGGCGTTATTGTTTTCCGCCGGCCGCCTCCAGTGGCCTGGATTGCCAACAAGCGCGGCCGAGTGGAGACTGTTGGCCGGGGTTTTGTCGCAGCAAAGCGAGGGATCTACTCCCAGAGCGAGTGTGTGTAAGTCTCCTCCGAGCGGAGTCGCAGCGAGCGAGCGAGGAAGAGGAAGAGAAGGAGAAAGAGAGCCGCCTGCTGGCTGGAGGCGTGCGCGGCCGCCCGAAGAGACGAGGGTCAGAGCGAGACCGGCGCGTCAAGATCATCCGGCGAGATAGTGCGCGCGGGTGGGCGGCCGAGCGAGCGAGCGAGCGGCATTGAGTCAGCGGAGCGCCCAACTGGCAGCCAAAGGACGTTGGCGAGGGCAAACAGGCTGCCGGCCAAGCAGCGTAGGGCGGCCACTTGTTGCGCGCAAACGCCAACAACAACAACATCATCAACCAGCCCACCAAACGCCAACAAACTCGCAACCAAACCCAATCTGGCCCCACATGTCGTCCTGGCTCCGCATTCACGGTAGGCGCGCCCATTAGTCCCCCGCCAACGCAAGTCGCCGGAGCGCCCGAGCTGCAAGGGGCAGCGCATGAAGTGGACCAAAGAGGAGCCCACAGGCATGGCCGCTAACTCGACCGGCGCCGCGCTCGCAAACGCGACCAGCGCCAACTTGACCAGCAACCTGCTTAATGCAAACCCAGATAAGCAACAATCTGATTCCGTCTTCTCGGATCCAATTTCGCAAACAAAACTACTCGCAAGTCTGATCCTATTCGCCATAACACTCCTCTGCGGCTACCTGCCAGTCCGAATCCTCCTGAACCAAAGCTACGTTCAGTACGCGATGTTTGCGGGCGGCGGCGTGCTCATGGCCACCGCCTTCTGCCACCTGATCCCGGAGGCGCACGACAACTACAAGCTGGCCAGCGAGCAACTCCTCAGAGCCGACCTGAGCCTGAGCCTGAGCCTGAACCTGAACCTGAGCTCGAGTGCGAACGCGAGCGCAAGCCAGACCAAGCAAGTCCCCTCCACCTCCACCTCCTCCTCCACCTTCAACCTGCCCTACCTTGAGCTCACGCTCTGCTCCGGCTTCTTCTTCATGTATCTCGTCGAGCAGCTCATGGTTCGTTTCATCAACAATCACACCCACGAGCATCCCTGCGACACAAGTCTCGGCCAGCTTGTTGGCGGCGACTCGCGCGCCCCAAACTCAAACGGGCTCAGCGCGGCCAACCAACAGGAGGCCGGCCAAACAACACGCAGTGGCGCCCTCTCAGCGAGAACCCTAAACCAGGGCTCAGCTTCAAATGCAGGCTCGGAGTTTTACAAGTTCATCAGGGGTTTGCTCATTGTTTCAGCCTTTGGGGCGCATTCAATCTTCGACGGGGTTGCAATTGGCTCGCAGGAAACCATTGAAAAGGTCTGGACCATCTTCTTGGCAATCAGCTGCCACAAGCTGATCATTGCCGCAGTCGTCGGCCTTGAACTCTACACCGCAACACTCGAATCGCATCTCTGGACTCTCGTTCATCTGAGCATCTTTAGCATAATGTCGCCGATTGGAATCATCCTAGTTGTTCTAGCCCAAAACTCCCTCCACCTGAACTCAAACCATCCCGCAATGATCCTGCTCCAGTCCTTTGCGACAGGCACCCTACTCTACATAGTGTTTGTCGAAATCCTGCAGCCAAAGGAGGAGCAAGCCTACGAGAAGAATAGATTTGGGAAGAGTGTTGCCCTGATTGGCGGATTTGCGCTCATGTTGCTGGTATTAACTCTCATGGACGAGTGAAAGTGGAATAGTCGAGAAGAAATGTCTTTATATGTATGCTTTTTATGTGATATTGTAAGTTCAGAGAAAGAGCTCGTCGTCCCAGAGTCGACGAACCAAAAGTGAAGCAACAGTTTCCATAGTCATATATGCGCTTAGACTAGGGGCCACAGGTGTGTCCGCGTTCGCGTACATGTTACGCGAGCTGGCCCATCTTTGAGCCCGCCAATGCGGCCAATCCATCTCGGCCTAGCGGTTCAGCGAGCGACACTGACGCTTGCCGGGTCCAATGGGCAAGGCTCGAAACCTAGCCTTTGGTACCAAGCTGCTTGATCTAGAGCGAGAGAGAGAGTTGAGTTTACTTTGTGCAATCAAGCCGGCGAGACTGTTTTCTCGGCCGATAGGGATTGTCAGCGTTCGTTTTTGCCGTTTAAATGGCAGCAATGGCGACAGTAAGAAGCCCTTAAACAAACAAGTTTAACCATTCAGTGTATTCAAATTTCAGCTGAGGGATCAATTGAGCCCCAGCGCCCGTCAGGCCGGCTCAGTGTCCTCATGTTTGCATCGCCCACTTGAAACGCAGCCCGTCAGCCGGCTAGCTAGCGGCGAGGAGCGTTTTGAGGAGTCACGGGGAGGACGGAGGAGATTATTTTACGACCCTCGCCGAGCGCTCCATTCGTTCGGGAGCTCAGAGCCACTCGCATCCGTCGTGTCGGTGTCGGTGTCGATGTCGGCGTCGGTGTCACTGGCTCCGCCGACGTCTCAGTGGCAGTCTCGGTGGCGCTCTTAGCCGCACCAATCGTCTCTGTCTAGCAGCGCTGATCCACTGGTCTGCTGTCAATCGAGCTGCCGGCCAGCCGACCACTGGAGCCTTGAGAGCGGCCGAGCTCCAATTATTGGCCTCTCAGCGCGCCCTCCACCTGACTGGCACTACTCGAACTTTCTCCATCGGCGAAATTGGCACCGAGCTGGCCGGCGCTGAGAGGAGGAAAAGTCGTTAAAATTACATAATTCAACATTCGAGACTAAGAATTCTAATAAAATCCACCCCTCTTATCATCCAAATCAAAATCCTCCCCTCAAAACCTGAATCTCTCTCTCTCTCTCTCCCTCTGATGCCAACAACCAAACCAAACACTCGGACCAACAAAACGCGATCAATATCTCTTATCATCTTGTCGCACAATCTTGCACGGACACACAAACATACGCCTGTGGACCCGCAAATTTAGGTCAATGGGGACAGTTCCAGTTGTTTATTCTACGAGCTAACCATTGATGTTAGGTTTGTAAAATATCAGTCAACTAAAAACTTGAGCTGGTTTATTGGTTTCGATGTGAACGGCAATCCACTGTCAGGTTTGGAAACAATCGAGCAGCGCCAATCCGGATCTCCAATGAGAATAGAACGATGCTACCATTTCACAAAGTCAGAGAGACTTCCAACAACCGCATTGTTGTTCCCGGAAGCCATGGACTTGATCAAGGGCGAGCAAGCAAACACAACCTCGCAACGAGCGGCCACCATTCTATTGGCCGGAATTAAGGGGCCAATTGTGCACTCACTTCATCAAAGGCAACTAATAAACATATCCAGGTATAGGAACATTCTCAGGTACCAGCTAGGTAGATCAGCAAACCAACCACTCATTGATGAGCCAACAACAACAGCCACGAGCATCTCAAAGCTGGCCAACACAAATACCAAGCAAAAGGGGCATAGAAAGAAGAAAGGGCGAAAGTTGGCAGGCAGGCAGCTCGAGCGATTGGATAAAAATGGAACGGAAAGTGAGGCTAAAGATTTAAACCTCGAAAATCCTGATGGAACCACCGAGCTCGAGGCCAAGCAACACATTGGAGAAAGGGAGTTGGCAATTGGAAGTTTTTCAAATTTCAGCGCCATCGCCAGTGCTGCGTAGTGCGCAGGCGCGCGCGCGCACATGCCGCTCGCACATGTTTGTGTGTTAGTGTCTTGTTTTGTATTATCAAATCCATGTTCTCTTAGCCAACCAACCCTGTTGTTTTTGCCGCGAAAAAGTTTAACAAATGAAATGAAAAGTATAACAATAAAATATTGACCCACATTACATAACCCCTTTACTCGGCCAACATGGACGAGAACTCCTATTTGACTAAGGATGTTGACCGGATGCACGTCAGGTCAGACCATTTCACTCCGCTGCCATTCGGTTGCTCACCAAGTAAACGCGAAATTCGCGAATACATCCGTGCGGGCGTCATCAATCTCGACAAGCCAGCAAATCCATCCTCTCATGAAATTGTTGCTTGGATCAAGAGAATCCTTCGCGCAGACAAAACTGGACATTCCGGAACACTCGACCCCAAGGTCACTGGCTGCCTTACAGTTTGCGTTGAACGCGCGACCAGGTTGGTCAAGTCTCAGCAAGGAGCCGGCAAGGAGTACGTTTGTGTATTTAACCTGAACCAAGTTGTCCCGCTTACAAACAAGAGGATTGAGAGAGCTCTAGAGAAGCTAACTGGGCCATGCTTCCAGCGACCACCCTTGATTTGTGCAGTAAAGAGACAGCTCCGCGTACGAACAATATACGAGCTCAAACTCCTGGAATACAATCCAGATAGGGGCATGGGCGTTTTCTGGGTCTCATGTGAGGCTGGCACATATATTAGAACCTTGTGCGAGCACCTGGGATTATTGCTCGGAACTGGAGGGGTGATGCAAGAGTTACGGAGAGTACGTTCCGGGATTCATTCTGAGAGCGACGGACTGGTTACCATGCACGACGTTCTCGACGCCCAGTGGTTATTTGACAATTATCGAGACGAAACCTACCTCAGGCGTGTTATCAAACCATTGGAATCGCTGCTCACCGGCCACAAGAGGATAATGATCAAAGATAGTGCAGTCAATGCAGTTTGCTACGGCGCCAAGATAATGTTACCTGGTGTTTTAAGATTTGACGAAGGCATCGAGAAAGGCGACGAAATTGTTATCATAACAACCAAAGGTGAAGCTGTCTGTCTTGCCTATTCCTATATGACCTCAACAACTATGAAGACCTGTGATCACGGAACTATAGCCAAAATCAAACGCGTTCTCATGGAACGAGATCTCTATCCTAGAAAATGGGGTCTAGGGCCTCATGCCATTGCCAAGAAGAGTAATCTCGTCAAAGATGTCGCTCTTGCGTCGACGGAGAATACAGATGTGAAAACGGAGGCTGAGGCATGAAATCAGAATGTAAATGTAATCATCATCAATACCATGAATGGAACTAGCTACCCAACAAGTTACCCTATATCAACCTTTCTACGGTTCAATCAAATTTTATTTTCCTAAAAAAACCCACATTCTCATTACAAGTTTTCCTCTCTATTCACCAAAGAGAAATCATTCCATTAGCATTGGTTGTGGGGGTTTGGTTTAAGGCTGCAAAGGCCGCCGTGATGGATTGTACATAGCGTTGATAAGGGTCTGCCGGGCTCATCTGGTCCATGGCGCCAGGGGCGCCGTTGATGAAAGTTGAAGGGTTCTGCTTGTTTAGTTGGGAGTTGGCTTGCTGGTAGTGTTGAAAATCATACAAGTGCTGTTGAGTCATAAGTGCGCCCTGGGACTGCGGCAATCGCGCCTGACGGAGGAGCATATTCCGCGTGCTCTGAAACTGGTTCTGGGGCATCTGCTGCAGCTGGGCCATTTGCATTGAGGGCTGCTCAGCTTGTGGGCTGAGCTTGTTGTCAATCAGGGTCAAATGTCCGTCCTGGTTGTGTGTAGCTGTCTCACGCTTGCCTTGTTGTTCGCCGGGACTGCAGGTGCCTCCACCGGTTGGCTCACTCTTGCACGCCTCCTTCTCTCTCTTCCTATACTTGGCCCGACGATTCTGGAACCAAACCTGAACTCTAGCCTCGCTAAGGTCCAGCTTCATGGCCAAGCTCTCGCGTTGCACCACATCCGGGTAGTGGACAATCTCGAACGCTTTCTCCAGGTGATGCAATTGGCACGTTGTGAACGAGGTGCGGCTTCGGCGAGTCTTGCGCGGTCTATCTGATAGGCCCGAATCCAGCATGTAAGAGTCCATGAAGTCAATGGGCGGGTGTAACAATTGATCGATGGTGAAGGAGGACATCTTTCTACTGTCGCTCATACTTTTCGAGTAATCTGGATGAGCGGCAAGGGTAGCTTGAGTGTCTAGGTGCTTGCTATTGTTCTCTTGCTGCTGCTGTTGCTGCTTGTTATAGGCGGGAGGAAGTTGATTAAAAGAGTCCCGCTGGATCTTGCTCAAGTTGGGCACTTGGTTCATGGCTTCGTTTGGTTGAAATGCACCCAACTCGCTTGCTCAAATCTCGACGATCCTGGGCCCTCGAATGATGCTCGCCGACTGACCTGATTCTGAGGAATCGAATTTACTTTTATCTGATTACTCCTCTAGATTAGGGGGCCAAGTGAGCGGGAATTAGATTTATTTGCCACCAGTGACACTTTTGTTGCTGAGCATGCGCAGCCAAGGAGGCGGCCTCGGTTGCCTGGTTGAGGGGGGCCCATTATAGGTGCGCTCAACTTGGACAGTTTGCGGCTCTGGCGCGGGCAGTGCGACTGCGCAACCCTCCAGCTGCTCGGTGGCGCTCGTTTAGGCTACCCTTGCAATTAGAACCATTGGATCGCTTACGATATCAGTGTCGACGGCTCGCTGATGAGAGCCGACAAGAGCAGGGGGCGCATATAGAGATAAGCCGCGATGCTTGATTTGGCCACGCGATAGCGAGCTCAATGGCGCAAGCAGAGTCCCCCCTCTCTCTCTCTCGCTCTCTCTCCGCTCCCAATCAAGAGGCTGCTTTGCCACCAGGCAGCCTGGGCTGGCTAAACAGTTTAGTTTGCAATTACAATGCTAAGCCAAAGTGTTCCAATAATCCTCGCCGCTGCCGTTGGGCCAATTTGGCCTCCATCTTGTCGTCGGAGGCACCTCAGTCCGATAATGATCCACCTGGAGGGGCGCACTTCCGAGCGGCGCGCAGGTAGAGCCGGCCGGAGGAGCGGGATGGCTGGCTGGCCAGAGCAGCGAGCTTGCGGATTAAGGGAGCCGGCCGAGCGCGAGAGGAGTATTAGCCTGAATCCTGTGTGTCCATTTGCATTATCTCGTCGAGTTAATCAAATTGGCCAACCCAGAGGCTGTTATCGAGCCTCTCAATCAGCCAGGTGAATTGAATGTAGTTGTGGGGGCTAATGAGCGCGGCGGGCCGGCAAACCTGTGGGCCCGGCGGAGGGTTGGTTGGTTTCCGCTCCAAGTGGCGGCCCTGCTGATCGTTTTCCAATAGGTGATCGCTAATAAGTGGCGGCTCAAAGGCCAAGCTGCAGTTACAAGCGCCGATGGCAGAGTGGCGTTTTGAAAACAAACAAACATGACAAATTGAGCCCGATAAAGATCTCAGCCGCTGCGCCGTTGGCCCCGCCATGAACTGGCGCGCAGCCCTGTTTGACAACTGTAAACGTGTCCGCGCTCTCTCTCTCTCTCTCTCTCCGCCTGGCGCCCGATCGAGATCATCCAAACTGGCCCGCTTGCCCCCGAAACACAGAGCCGAGCTCGCCGAGTCCAACGCTTGCAAACGCTCGGCTGCGCAAATCTAATGAGCAATTAAGCTCCTCCTCCCACAAAACCATGAGAGATTTGGGGCCCGCCGCCTGGAGCCAGCGGGCGGCAGGCAGCACTGCCCGCGGGCCCGAGCAGCAGCGGCGGCCGCGGCGGCAACCGAACGGAGGGGGGGGCGAGTGACTCATCCGAGAGATATAATTTTGGACCCAAATCTGTAGGCGGCCACTTCCGGCGCCAGTCATTCAATCAAGCGGCCAAGAGTGGATTCAAGTGCGCGCCTCTCAACTTGGCTCGGCTCGGAATGTCGCCTTCCGTTTTGGCTTGGGCGCGAGGCAAACGCGCCGCAGCTAATTGGCATGATATGGGCTCGGCCGTGGCGGGCAGCTCGGCCGGCCGAGGCTGGTTGGGGTTTCGCGAGTGAGCTATAGGTGAGCGGGCTGATGAATAAATTAGCATGGCATTAGCATCGAAATGATCACTCGCCTCAAACGGTGGGCGCGCCGCTTTGTTTTGCGTGGCCGAGAGCGGGCGGCCAGAGCGGCGGGCGCCAGAGGAGAGCGGAGAGGAAATGAGTTTGGCGCCAGCTCAAACCAGTTTTCTCTCCGAGCGGGCAGCTCCGAGGCGGCGCCAGTTGTAATTACCTGAGACTTGCGGGTTCGCGAACACAAAAGCGGCGCCCAAAAATAGAGCTGTCAGCGGAGGGGAGGGCGAGAGGGAGAGTCCATTATGGTGGTGTAGTAGTTTTGAAGTGGTGACAAATTGGCTTTATATATGTCGTTCGGTTTTCAAGTTTTGCTCGTTGGAATTGGGTGCTGGAGGTAGGAAGTGGAGAGTGGGAGCTCCTTATATTGGCGGCCGCTTTGCTGGCTCAGAGCGGCGCCCTTGGAGCGGACAAATTTATTCCATTATCGCCCGGCGGAGCCGCAAGTGGGTGTGTTGGTTGGCCAAAAGGGGGCAACCAATTTCGTACATATACTTTTGATTGAATTGCGGGTTCGGGGGGAGGCTGGCTGGTTTTGGTTGGGCGCCGCGTCAGTTGGGCCAGCGAGCCAGCTCGCGCTGATTGGTCCAATTCAATTGGAACCAATCCATTTGAATAGGGCCGCAGATTGGAGGGCGTTGAAGGTTGAGGCGGACTGGAGTAAGGCCGGCGGCGGCGGCGGCGCTCTGAGCCAAAGGTCCGTCCGGCTTGAACGGTTCCCGTTTGTATAGTAATGACATTATAGTCGCACTGGGCGAACCCAACCCTGATTCAATTTGATCAACTCGAAACAGGAACAATTGACTCCCTATAAAAAGGACCAGCCCCACTCGAGTGCTGTTGTCGCCAGCTGCTGCTGCTGCTGCCGTTGCCGCCGCCGCCACCGCTGCTGCTGGGGCCAGACGGGCGCTTTTAGCCGTCGGGCTGAGGCTCAACCCAGTTTAGTGGCCCCCAATGAGCCACTTGAAATTCAACACTGAGCTCCACTGAATTCGCATGGGCGCTTGATTCATCTCTTCCGCGTCGCTAGCCAAACTTGCGCCGCACCGACGAGTTGCTTCGGCCGCCCATTGGCCGCTAATCAACTGCGCCGGCCATCGATACTAGCGCGAGTTTTGCTCCACTTTTTGGAGCCCAACTCTCCTGGAGCGACGACAGCGCCAAGCGGGAAACTCAAATTTGCAATTGAATAAAGTTCAGCCGAGCAAACTGCCTGGCTGGCTCCTATTATGTTAATGAGTCGCTCTCATAGGCGACAATCGGTTGCGTTAAACGAATACCACCCTCTGCCGGCCCCTGATTTGCTGACCTCCGCCAAGGGCCGCGCCTATAGTTGCGCCGGCTCCACTGCTCGATCTATCGCGCACTCCGCCGCTGCCGCCTCCTCCTCCTCTCTGCTCGGCCTCGGCAGGCGAGCTCGCCCCTGCCTGGCGAGCAATCCGCCCTCTCGGCGGCGGCGGCGGCGGCGGCGCTCCGAGTGGGCCGAGATGGGCCTCGTTTGTTTATTTACTCGGCCCACTCGGCGCCCATTCAATCACACTCCAGCCAGACGCTCCCACCTCCGCGCTGGCCGCCCCCAAAAGTCTCCCAGCTCATGATCTCACCAAACTCGCCCCCCTTCCCCTCTCCGCTAGGCCGGCGAGCCGCCAGCAGAGTCGCCTAATTCAATTGCCGCGCGAGCAAACTCGCGATTGCGCGCCCAAGCTTCCGGCCGAGCGGCGCGAGATTTGGCGAGAGCTCGCAATGCAAACAGTGTTTGCGCAAATGATCATAATGAAACACTCAATGATCGATTGGTCCAATATTAAATCAATCGAGCGACCTGGCGGCGGCCTCGCCCAGAATGGTAATTGGTCGCTTTTATTGGAACAAACGGCGCCAGGGCAGGAAGCAATAACGACAATATAAACAGCCCGCTTGCCGCCTCACTAAATTCAGACACAAAGCAAAACAAATCTATCCCTTATTCTCTCCGTTTGCATTTGCTCCAAGCTAGAGTTGAAAGCCAGCTCCAATTGAGAGGCGCCCACTTGGCCTCGGCTTGTTACTTTGGCTCCCAGTGGCTGTCAATTGATTTTGCTGTTAATAAAAGACTTTTAATTTACTTCGAGTTGGTCGCTAGGCGCGGCAAAGAGCGGCCGCCTGCCTCGGGCGTCCTCAGCCGCTCGACTCGGCGCTCCTCTGAAATTGAAAATCACTCAACTTTGGACAAGACCTCCACTCGTCCAGTTATCTCGAACATCCGACCAACAATCACTTGTCGCCCCCGCCATTGACGGCTCCAAATGGCAGGCCAACGGATGAGCCAGTCAGCGCGCGCAACGTTTGGATTGAATGCTGCCAAGCGAGCCCCCTTGTTTGACTAGAGCGAAGTTGGCGGAGCTCAATGGTTAAGCCCTGCTAGCTTGACAGAGAGTTCCATTGCGCGCGAAAGAGAGGAGCTAGTTCCGCTCGCGGGTAGCGACCTCTAGGGTTGGGAAAGACAACTAGGGGAGAGCGCCGTCGGGCGAGAGGTGGCGCTGAGTGCGCGGTGCGGCGGCGCGTTGGCCAAATGGCGGCGCCTCGTGCCAGCGCTGCAGTGGCACTCACGGCGCCGGTGGTGGCAGCCGGAGCGCCGTTGCGAGTTCATGGCCGAAATGGGTCTTTTGGCTTGAGGGGCGGGAGGCAAATGTAATGGCGTTCGGCGGCCTGGCGCACACGTTTAGCCCCGCCGCTTCGGCGAATGCGCTCGCTCCTTTCCCCCCGATTTCTGCCGCTCGGGGGCAACTGGCCGGCCAGCCAGCAGTTCGATTGGGAAAGTGGAATTTTGGGCAGCATGAAGCCGAGGGAGGATTTGCAATGGAAGTGCGTGCGCGGGCATTTGTAGTTCGGGGTTGGAGCGGTGGCGGCGCCAACAGAGGCAGCCAGACATTCCCCAAGCGGCGGCTCTTTTGGGCAACTGCGGCCCGCTGAGCGCCCGCCGCCATCGCTCCTGTTCGCCCTGTGCCAGTCTGGCCGGCCGGCCGGCGCCCGCGCACTGCTCGGCTCACTCGGCGCGAACGTGTTTATTGTACGGCTCCTGTACGAAGTGTTCCCCCGAAAGTGTCCGAAATTTCATATCCACCCGGATTGCTCCAAATTAAACTGCTCCACTCCAAGATATTCCGCTCATCATCTGAGACAGCCAAAGAGGCGACTCTAAACCCACTCGTAGCTCCAGTTGGAGACCCCGCGAGTTCCAACTTGCGTAGACGACGAATGCCTGAAGCGGCTTCAGACAGCCCGGCTCCGTTCGGAATCTTGTAAGAGGGTCGCTTCGTACGCCAGCCTGGTGGACTGTGTGGCGGCAGCTGAGCCTGCATGCGTCGGGCTGTGCTCTCGCTCCGGCGGCGGCGGCGGCGGCTGCAGTGGCAGTGGCAGCAGGAGCGGCGCCGCTGATGTGCAAAGGCGCTACAACGCTGCCGCGTCTGCTTGTGAAGCCGCTCGCAGAGTGCTGCCGCTGGAGACTCGGGCCATCGAGAGCGCGTCCATGAAGTCGCCGCTCGGGCCGCCTGCAGTCCTCGCTCAACTTCTTGCTTCTCCGCCAGCCCAACCAGCCAGCCAGTCAGGCAGCGCGTCCGCCCGCCCGCCTGCCCGCTCTCTCTCTCCCTCTCTCTTGCCCGCTCACTATCTCTCGCTCTCCTTCTTTCTCTTCCAGCTCCATCTCCACTCGCCTCGCTCCTTCTTCCTCCTCCGCCGCCAGACTCTCGCAGGGCCACCCAAAACCCCAGCAAGACAACCGATTTTTTAACACAAAACTCCAACTCCAAGCTGGAAGCAAAGCCAACACTCAACCTGAGACGAATGAATTGAATTAGATCAGCGGACAAGGTTCCAATATTAGGACGCGAACGAATTGAATCAGATTTGGAGAGACAAAGTTCCAATATTAGTCTACACTCGCGCGCAACCAAACCTCTCACATAAAATGTCTGCAGCCGCGCCAAACACGAAAGAGAGCGAAAGTCTCAAGGAGGAGACCAAGACCACCGAAAACAACAACACTCAAACAACAACTCCAACCAAAGAGGCTGCTTCGGCCGGAGATCAAACAGACTCCACCACAAACACGAGTAAGACAATACCCAGCAAGCAGGCGGAAGTTTGCTCCAAAAGGGGCGCCGCCGAGCTAGCGTCCGAGGATTCAAATTTGACAGATGATTCGACAACAAAACATTCGAGCAGCAGAAATGGGAAGAAGCAGAAAGTTGAAAATGGCGACGAAGAATCAAATTCCAATGATCTAGAACATGATGCTTTAGATGATGATAGTGAAGACGACGAGGATGATGACAGCTTAAAGCATGACGACGATGACGACGATGATGACGACGACGGCGACTACGAGGAGGAGGTCGAGGACGGCGACCTAGACGGGGATCTAGACGACGCCGACGGTTCGGGCGAGGATATTGACGAGGAGGAGGACGCATGAGCTAAGCTTCAATCAGTTTACCATCAGCAACAGCTCCCTCATGATGCTCGGTCGGGCTCGATGCTCCTCTGGGCTCTCATTGGGAGCCACAACATACGAACCTACCGAACTACAGCCATTGTATCCCGTTGTGCCACAACTCTAGGCGCAGACTTCGATTATTAGGTGCAGTTGCATGGAAATAACGCCGCTGGAAACGGATTTATGTCGCAACCAAAATACAATGACCGTAATTATGTTTCGGCATTTATCCGAGTCCCCGAACACAAAATGTAAATAAAATGTTCCTGCAGTTTCATTGAATGTCAGATTCGCGCGCGATTATCCAAGGCACTCAGTCAAACTGCAGTTTGGTTCAATCACGTTTTTCTCGCGGTGCCTATCGGACAATTTTACCTCCTCATCTAGGCATATTTCCCAATTCAAAACCAAATGGTTTAACTTATTTATCTTGTTTCTATTCGAGCAGAGTGGGCCACTATTTTACTGTCGGTGCTCACTTGATCCCAACCGCTCGAGGGAGGCAATAGCTTAACTTAATTCCAAGATGGTCGAGGAAGTGTCTGACTTCAAGATGCCGGAAAAGGTGGTGACTAAATTACTCAAGGATGCCCTACCTGATAACGTCCTCGTGAGCAAGGATGCAAAGAATGCAGCTTGTAGAAGTGCCAGCATATTCATCCTACAATTGTCGATAGCGGCTGCTGAAAAGGCCCAGATGAGCAAACGGAGAACTCTGGAAAACCAGGATATCATCAAAGCAGTCACAGATCTTGGATTGGAAGAATATGCCCCTCAGCTCGTCAGATTTGGCGCGCGTAAGTTATCTATACCCAAACCGCAGCACTTTAAATATCCACTTTATTTTAACAAATCGTAACTTTTGTTCCCTTCGCAGAGAGGAAACGCAATGCTAGGAGAAGAGAATCAAGTATTTTGAAAACCAAGTCAAATAAGAGAGCGCCTAACGATGATGTTGAACCAAACTCACCCGAAATGCAGGGTCAAGATCTCTTGGAGCCTAGTGATCAAGATTTAGACACGATCGCACCCGACCCAAGGTCACCTGACGAAGGAGATATGGAACCCGAAAATTAAAAACTTGTTCATTGCTACTATTTTGGTCCCCCGAGTTTATTTATTGCCTCATTAGGCAACATCATACGCCAACACAAGCCACATGTCTCAATTGTCTGATTCGATCATAGCTTCAGGGTTTTTATGAATTCATCAGCTCTACGACGAGCGTCCTCACTTGGCTCAAAATTACTCTTGTACGGCAGATATGTAAGTCCATAATTTTGGTAACCTCCCATATAACCACGGCTATTATAACTAGAGCGACGCGATGATTTTGTCAATCTAGGCGGATTATCGTCTCTCGTTGAGGAAACCTCCGGGGTTTCGGTGATGGTGGTTGTGGAAGTTCCTACAGCCGACGCCTTGTCTTCTGGCTTTTCACTCTGGTCTTTGGTCTCGGTTGTGGAGACAATATCGGCTGGGCTGGTATGTAGAGATTGCTCGGACTTTACCTCGTCCTGGGCCACCTCAATGAGATCACGATCCTCCGATTGAGCGTCCTCACCGGTGGTATCTTTGACAATCTGATCCATGGCCTCATGGACGACCTCTGCCATCCAACCCTCCTTCTGTTCGCTGTCGATATCGTTGGCGATTTTGGCAATCTCCTCAACAATGTTGCACTCGAGTTCCTGCCCTTCGTCTGCCTGGGCAGTGTGGTTAGATTCAACTTCCGACATGATGTTGTCGCGGACTGAAGCGAGGAAACTAAAGTAGCTGTTTAACTTGTCAATTTTGGCTAATTTATATCACAATTTTCTTGAGTTGATTTGGTTTGGCAGAGGCCAGTGTTAGAGCTCGCTCGTAGAGATTGTTTATTAGTTTGAAATTTTGAACAAATGACCTTAACAAGTCGAACGACACTATAGAAATGAAGCGCCACAGCTATCTTGGCGGCTGCTATGGTCGCAAGATATCTGAAGAGCTACGTGTGAGAGAAGTGAACTGGGCGTATCGAGAGCTTCTTTCTTCCTCCTCTCGCTCGCTTACCTTTCACTCGACTCGAGAATCTATACGATGAACACCTTCAATAGCACGCTAATCACATAGAGAGCAACGCTTACTCGAATCCAAGAGCAGCGCTCATCTCGAGATCTTTCCGTTATCAGCTCCTGATCAGAAGCGCGCGGCCCTCGCCACCTATTCTCGTCCAGCTCTTACGCCATTCATCTGTTGCTCGTGAAGGCGCTTGAAAACTTCTGGTTTGAACTCGCGTTGCCGCTAGGGTCACTTTCGCTTCTATTTGCCGCCTTCCTCACTACGCTCGAGCTCGAATTCGCGCCGTTTTTAAATCCAGTCAAAGAAGAGAACGTTCTCTGTGAGCTTGAGGATTCTGATTGTGGCTTATTGATCGCGTAGCTGATTTTGTGGTTTAGGAGCTGATTTTGCATGCTCTCACAAATCCGCTTGAACCTCTGATAGGGGCCGGAAATCAGGGTGAACGTTAGGCAGTAGATGGATCTGAATGAGTTGGTCCGGTTGTGCGAGCCAGCTCGATCGGGGGCGGACAATTGCGGACCCTTGTTCATGTAGCCACCCTGAGCCATTGAGGTACTAGCGCACTCGATATCAATTTGTAGCTTCACGTTTCGCTGAAACATCGACGAGGTGCCAGATGGACGTTTGAACTCAACCCTGAACGACATGGGAGACAGTATTTGGTGCACGACATCAGGACTTGAGAAGAAGGTATGAATGAGATCTGCCTTGATCACTGTGAGAGGTCTATCCTTGATGAGGACAACATGAACGTGTGGATTAGCCTCCACCGCTTGCTCGGGCTCGCGAGCTGTCCAGCCGCTCGAGCTTGAGGCTCCATTTCCGCCCCCTAAAACCAACAATTGGCCGAACCAAGACTTTTTGCCCAAATTGGGACCCGAGTCGCACAATTCGCTGTTTGTTGTTTCGTCGTAGTTGTGCATTTTGTTGCGCCTATGAAACCTGGGCGTGCCAAGGATGCTGTTCTTAAAGTTGTTGAACCGAGATTTCCAATATGGTTGCTGGGAGGAGGAGGAGCTGTCGTCGTAGTCGCTGCAGTTACCTGAGGACTCGAAGCTGCCGCTGTCGCTCATAGAGGCCGAACCTCGCCGACGGTTCCTCGGTGTGACCAGGTTCATGTTTGTGGGTGTAACTTGGTGGCTCTGGTGTTGTTGCTGCTGCTGCTTTTGGGGTGATGGCGACAGAACTGGATGAGCGGCTCTCAGGGGATCAAAACCAACAGGTGCACCAGCAGGGTGAAAGGGCTGACAGTTCGCCGTAACACTGTCACTGCTTCCAGTAATTTGCTGCTTCACCTGTCCAGCTACCTTATTAGGGCTCGTCGATTGTGAATGGTCGCTGTTAGAAGTGAGAAAGCTTGCCTGATTGTTCGTGTGCCTATTTGTGTTGGTTGGATTTTGATTTACAGGCGAGTGCGATCTGTTTTTGGTGTACTGATTCAATGGCGAGTGAGGGTTAGAGTTTGCGGTGCTATTCATGGGTAGCAGCTTATTGAAACTTGGACCATGTGTACAGCTAGCGCCAGATTCTCGCTTGCTAGAGAGATGATGAGTGCCTGAGATGCTGTTGACTCGCCGATGAATTGGCGTAAAATGGTGACTTAGGAAGTTTGGTTTGGCGCTATCTCCGCTTGTGCTACCACTTCTGGTCCCATAGCGACCGTTACTGAACGCTCTACGCTGAAACATTGGAGATCCCTCAGTGAGCGAGCTGAGGGATCCCCTCAGACTCATTGCTCTTTCTTGGTCCGAGATTACGAACTTATCCACCCTCTTTTTGGGTGGATCTATCAGGGATACGGGCATATTTTGACCCGCCAAAGGGGAGCTTTTGGTGGTGTTGATTGCGCCAGCTGAGTCAGATCTGGCCCTCTGCAGGAAGTTCATTGAACTTTTGACATTTGACATCTGGCCGACGATGGCGGGCGCCAACTCGGCTTCGTTGTCCTCTAAGGCTGGTTTTCTGAGCTTTCGGTTCAAGAGAAGGAAATAGATCACCTTCTCCTCGTTGTGCTCTGGACTTAGGAGGTCGGCAAGCAGTTTGCTCTTGTCTTTGAAGCAACCTAGCGAGGACATATTGGCAAGAACGTCGGCATCGAGATCGTCCGCCGAGGGTATGATATGTGTCTGAACAACCTGTTTCATTGGCAGCTCTGATTCCAACTCCTTTGCGTCGGTCTGGTTGAATTCGTTTGCGTTGAGCGTGCTCAAAGGTGTAAAGTTGTGCGATCTCAGCGATAAGCTTGAGCTACTACCGCCAACAACCCAGGGATGACGAATAACCTCGGTCAGTGTGATCCTCTTCTCTGCATCCACCTCAATCATGGCCCTCAGAAGTGACTGGCACTCGGCCGGCACAAATTGGGGAATATGGAAGATGCCTCGCTTGACCTTTTCCAGTAAATGGCGCAAGTTGTCATCATCAAAGGGTAGGGCGCCAACAAGCAAGGCATAGAGGATGACGCCGCAGCTCCAAACGTCGGCGCGCCGACCATCGTACTTCTCGCCCCTGACAACCTCTGGGCTTGCATAGTGGGGAGAGCCGCATGAGGTTTCTAGCAGCGAGTTCTCCAGTTGAAGCGAGGCCATTCCAAAGTCTGCCACCTTGATGTTGCCCTTATCATCCAATAACAGATTTTCTGGCTTTAAATCACGGTGACAAATCGAATGGCAGTGGCAAAAATCTAAAGCTGATATTATTTGGCGGAAGAATTTTCTCGCTTCCTTGATGCTGAGCCGTCCTTTGCTAACTAGGTAGTCAAATAATTCCCCTCCTGAAACATGCTCGAGTATTAGATAGAGGAATTTCTTGTTCTCGTAAACATCGTAGAGGCCTAGAACATGCGGATGCTCGATGAGTTTCATGATTGCTATCTCGCGTTCCACCTTTTGCAATACAGATTCGGACAGTTTGCTTCGATTGATAATCTTGATAGCAACCCGCTGGCCAGTAACACAGTGGATTCCCAGCTTCACCAAGCCGGTTTGACCCTTTCCAAGAGTTTTGTCGAGCCGGTAGGGCCCAACATAGGCTAGTTGGCTCATCGAGGAGTCGTTCAACATCGATGGATGAGTCGCTTTTGTGCTGGACGTACGAGAGTTGGTCCCATTGTTGTGATAGTGGCTCGAGCTCATGTCTGCCAGTCTCGGTTTGTCCGCTCAAAGATCGCGCTACAAGAGTAGAAGAGATAGCCAGCTCTGTGATAGCGATCTATCGTTTGCTATTCGGCTTTAGTGTTGAAAGTCCTCCATAGATTTGGATGGCCGCCAAATTTGCTATCACAAAGCAATGTCGTTCCAAGCTAGTCGGCAATCTTGATGGAACATGTAAATCTTGTAATACTAATCCGAAAGCGGATGTTCGAGTTGGCAGTAGATTGATCACTGTTAGAGTTAAACTCGCAAACTGGCCACTCTCAAAGCCTCGCCTCTCTTTTGAGGTTAATGCTGAATTGTGACCTCTTGACGCAAAATTAAGAGGAATTAAAATTAAGGTAAACCAAACTATTGCACAATCAAATCCAACTTAACTTCACACCAATAAACTTTAAATCGTTTCCGGGCCTGTCTGTCGCCTCTACAAGCGTTCATCTGTTTCCTTCTAATACACTTGAGTCTTTGCTGCGACTTGATACTTCAAAATCTTGTCCAAGAATCTATATTAGAGTCGACGAGTCTCACACCCCGATTTTCATACTGTTGATGGTTGATGTCGCTCGCTCGAACCTATGATGTAGTGGCAATAGTACGACTGGCACATGTTTATATATCCAAACGGAGTCATCGTCGGTGATTCTGATTGATCGACTTGCCATAAGAGATTGTCTCCAGTTCATGCCATTCTAGTTGCATTGAATGAGGAGTCGATGTTGGCGAGAAGGCCTCAGCAGGATATAACATAATCTAATTTTATCGTCCTTCCTATTTTGGATAGTTGGCTTCGTCTATTGTTGGCGCAGACTACGAATATTATTGTCGACAAAACCATTGCTCACTTGTTAGATCGACTTATTTGCGGCTAACTTTATTATTGGTGGTCAAGTTTTGGCCAGATTAGATAGCACGAATCTTATGCTCAATTTTGTCCACCTCTATTATTGGACTATGGACCTGGAGCTGCAAATGACGTGCAGTATTTGTGCGTGTTGTTTGTATGGAATGTTTATGTTGTTACGCGCTATCCGCCACTGGCCGGAGTCCAAGAATAGCTATGGTCATATGGGCAAAAGTACACGTCGAGTGCAGCAAAAAGGGTGGTTGGAGTCTAGGGCACAAGAATGGATGAGCGGCCATTTGTCCGTGTAGTCCATCGGGTACGAGAGGCGTCTCGCTGTTCAGTTGCTGGCAGAGCAATTCCTTACTTCCGATACGTGCTCAACAACTCTTGCGTACTAGTCTCGCCCAGTTCCCCCTCACAGATGCTGCCTGCCAGTTTGTTGTGCAGCAGGCCAATGGTGGCGGGGCGCGACTTTATCGCAGGAAGCTTAGGCAGAGGGCAAGCCGATTCAGTTCCATCGAGCTGTGCGGAAAGCGCGAACGCCCCTATGGACTGGCGAGTGCTACCAGCTCACGATGTTTGTCTCAGTGAAAGACAAACCGAGCAATCGTGCAGATTTACGTCAGCGCTCCACAGAATGTCTGTGAGCAATCAATACCTGATGTGAGCTGCACAAGGCGATGATAGATAGCAAAAGAGAATATCCAGACTAGCTCAGATTCACATCGGTTCCCAAACGTTGATGTGGCCGAGTCAAAGATGAGCTCTAGTCTGGGTATAACCAGTTCGAGAGGAAGGTTCTAAGACAACTATTGAAACCAGAACCAATGAGCTATGTGATCACTCTTCGAGGAAATGCTGCGACCTGACATCGCCAAAAAACACGTTAAATGGATTCAAGATGCACGATACGATTACATGTACTTATTGAAGCAGACAACTTCAATGAGTTCAGAGTCATCTTAACCATAATTCGAGCTTTTTGAATGAACTAATGAGCTTGCCTCTCTGAACCCTCCATCTTTCTCGTAAAATAGATCCTCTAACTGGAAGTTTTCTCTCAAATCAGTTGATGCAACCTCAGGGGACAGAGACAGCAGCCGTTATAAATTTTTCTGATTGTAATTATCAGTCTGGACTGTCGATTTCTTGGTTGCTGGCAAAATCTTCCGGCTTAATGATGTTTCCCTCCAAGTCGCGCTGCAAAATGAATAATAGATTCTTGTTGTGCCAGCTTAGAACGCTGTCCGGTACATCGGCCAAGAAATGAGCCGGAGCTGGCTTGATGCTATCTTTGAGGCTGTGCTTCTGGAAATACTTCCTTAGCATATTCAATGCCTCCTCGCAGTTTCCCTCTAGGTGGTGGTTTAGGTATTTGCGAGGCAGAATATGCAATGGATAAAGAGGACATTTCATCATGCCAATATCATTCATATGGTCCTGATAAGTCTCGTAACATTTTACCAAGTGATTTGTGCGTCTTCTCTTGGAAACTTGAGCTCGACAAACTGGACATGTTTCGAGTTGCTCGCCTTCACGGAGTTCGTTCCACGAGGCCATTATGCGTTTTGCTCGTCGTATGAGCAATGTTGCGATTCACGATATGCTAGGTTGACGATGGTTTGATATCAGTAAAGCAAGTGGACGTTACTTCGAAATGCGAGAGCGTCATATTATCTACTTGCACCTGAGGTTCGTGCCAGCTGCTGCGTGTGCTCTGCGTATCCGTTATCCTGTGGCAATCGGCAAAATTATTTGTTTTCCATGTTTTCATTCGCTGATCATGATATGAGTTTGCTTTACCCATGTGTCGCCATGAATTTACACACCGAAACTAGCCCTTGAGAGCAAAAATATATTATTGAATCTCCTGACTCCTGGTACGGAATTGAGACATCTAATTGCAATGTTCGCGGGATGAATCATATCATCTCGCAGTATCCTCCAATTTATCGTGATTTTATCAAGAAGAGAGCCCAGTTATTACCTATCAAAACATAGCCAGATATTGCAAGTCGAATGGACTGAGGATCAAGCATAACTGGTTACTGAAGAGCGAGGGCAGGCGATAAAATGTCAAACATCACTCAAGCAAGTCTGACCTTATTCTCCCAAAGCTGTTTGTCGACGACCTTGCGTAGTGGATCGCGTCCGAAATTTAGTCGCTTTCTCAGCCATCATATCTCCACACTTAGAGGCATTGACAGATTCTCTACTAACAACTCTAAACAGACAATTGTACACCAAATCTCGGCCTACCGAAAGGGGGCAAGCAGCTATGCAGCTCGTGAATCACCCCAACGGACATCGATTCTAGAAAGAATTTTGGCTAGTGAAGCCGAAAGTCGGAACCAAAACCGAGACAAGAGAAACGTCACAGTACCAAGACCATTGCCAACAATAACTATTGACTGCCCTAACAGGATAGCTGTCCTGCAATCCTTTAGAAAAGCGAAACATGTGTACAGGAGTGACGTTAAACCCTTCACTAGTTTTCGTTATGATGAGAGATATAACTGGTGCTTAGAATCAGACCATCTCAATGATAGTCACGATCAATATAATAGAACACATACCCCTGTCAAGGCCCCCGTCACTGTATTTGCTGTTCTCGGATTATTAGGTAGCGTGAAGGTTGAGGATGAAGCTAATAAGCTAAGTGATGAGGAAAAAATGAAGAAGATGAAGCCAGTCGAGTTATTTATAGCTCGAGGTGTCTTATTAATGTGTGATCAAGAATATTCTAAAGCAAGCGAGTTGTTTCACCAAGCTCTCCGCATAGCCCAGGATGAAGGGGATGATGAGAGAGAGACCCTTATACTGAACCTTCTAGCATCTAATTCGTTTGAGAGCGGTGATTTTAAAGCAGCTGAGAAGCTGTTCATCGATCTGGTAAAGCGTCTCATGGCCCATGAGGCCGAACCGACGGACCCAGCAATCTTGGAACTGTCGCTCAAACTGGCCGCTATTTATAGCAGAAATGAGGAAACACACGGCAAAGCATTGAAAGGATTCAAATTTGTTATAGACAGCTTGTTAGTCAAACTTCAAGATATTCTGGACAACGAAGATGAAATGGAGGTTCTTAAATTGAGTGCAGAAAAAAGGAATGAGCTAGCTTTATTAGGTTGGAGCTACGACTGGTTTGCTAAGCATCTTTTGCTTGTAGGCGACTACAAGGGAGCGGTGGATATGCTCCAGAGGGCGCTCAAGATCAGCTCGCAACTGCTTGGCCCCCTACACGAGCAAACGCTGATTCTGCTGAATGATGTCGGAACTACAATGGCCATGGATCAGTCGCCAGAGACTGGAAGCGTCTTCATCGAGCGGGCCGCTAAGGGTGCAATCGAGTGCCAGTCCAAGGAGCTGGCGTCCTTTTACGTCAACCTTGGTCTTGTAAACCTAACGCTCCGCCGGTTGGGCGAGGCGAGAAGATACTGCCAATATTCGCTCGAGTTGGCCTCCAAGAACCGCGACCACCACAACTCGGATGAGGTGATGAACTTGGCACGCGGCTGTCTCAACGAGGTGCAACGTTTGCTCGAGAGCGACGAGCGGGCAAGCAAATAAACTTGTTATCCATATCACTCTGAGCCTGTCTACCCCTTGTGGCCGCTCTGCCGACAGCGCTGACTCTTCCCTCCTCTCCGTCCCTCTAGCAAGCGAGCGTTTGGCAGGGAGCGCGGCTCGGTCGGTGGGTCGGTGGGCCGCCCACGCTCGTCGCGAGACGAAGCCGTCCCACTTGAGCCAGCGGGAGGAGCACTCGAGACTAGCGAGTGTAGATTGCGAG
>Ga0209372_1000237_pt1 | contig 38000 bp, 35 predicted proteins | sample AgamicAtPe_FD_187170 | JGI IMG/M metagenome (GOLD analysis project Ga0209372, IMG submission 187170) | Agave microbial communities from Guanajuato, Mexico - At.P.e (SPAdes) (version 2) | ecosystem: Host-associated > Plants > Phyllosphere > Phylloplane/Leaf | place: Guanajuato, Mexico | collected... | reverse complement strand
CCCGGACTCAGGAACTGTCGACGATTGTCACAGGGGCGTCAATCCCCTGGACACAGAAATTGTCGACGAAAGGAACGACTGTCTCCAGCAGCAACGCGGAGAAACAATGGAAGAACCACGTGGCCCGCCGCACGCAGAAAAAACGATACAGCCTCCCAAAGACACGCATTGTAGTGTGGGAGCTAATCTCGAAAATAACAATAATTGTCATTCCTTCAATCTTTCCACAGGTATCTTCGACCAATCAGGGTCAAGCCCACAGGCCCCAACGCCAAGTACGCTGACTTGTCATAGTCCTTCGTCGAACCAGGATGTCACAGAACACCCAACGGAGCTTCTCACAGAACGGCAGTCAAGGGAGTGACTCGAGCCGACCTGGATCTCAGGGTAGCAGCAGGACATACGTCCCATTAGGGCACAATGATGAATATTCACCGCGAACTCAAGCCTGGAGGGACACACCACCATCTTCCCAGCAGTATTCATCTTGGACTCGAGACCAAAGAAACAGCTATCGCGAGGAAGTCGCCAGGAACGCGACCAGAAGTATGGCTAGCGAATTGGAGGTCCGAAGAGATGGCGAAAATTGGTGGCGAAACCAGTACGACACCTTGCTAAGGGACACGGCCAGAAACCAAGGAAATTCCACAGCAGAACCAATCCACTCAGGACGGCCAGTGAGGGTCGCTGCGATTCGGACCAATTACAGGCTTGGTAGCCAGGGATCAACCGATAACTCGCAACGGTCAAATGGAAGCTACGAGGATTCACCAGGCTCAAGTGATTCTAGTTCTCCCTGAGAGAAACTACGAATAATCTGAAAAAAACCGTGGGATGTTGTGCCCTGTCGGTACACGGACCTACGCCCCTCCGTAGCCGCTCGGGCCCGCCTATGCGGTACAACCCGCGGGGTATAAATAAAGACGCCGCCTCCTCGGAGGAACACACTTCGGTGCCACGATCACTAGTAGTTATAGTAGTTTATCCACTTTCCTCCGCACAACAGTGGGGAGACCAAGGTCCGTGAAAGCCTCGTTGGCATGGAGCTCGATCGCCCGATTGATGATAAGATTACAATTCAGGTGCATCTAGCACCAGAGAAGTCTTTTGCGCCCGATATACAATAATATGAACAAACCTACCGAGCATGGCAATGAGAGTCGACTAGTGACGCTGAGCAAACTTCTTATATTGAACCCACTCGCTGAGTTAGCTTCGCTCAGCCTCACCCAAAGTCTTTATTAAAAAGTCAATCGAGGTTAGCTTCATTCACTAGACATGCATTGGCAACCCTCCAAACAGGTTGAATCGGTGGAACAAGCCGAAGGTTCGTGCATGGAGCTTTCATCGCCGCCGTCTCCAGTTCCCGAACGAGGACTGGACCTGATCTGCACGATTTATAACAGCCTGGCCTCCATCCATCCGCTCGCGTAAGTCCTTATGTCTGCGCAACTAGGTAGTAGAGATGTTTTCCCGTCAATGTGCGAACTCCAAGTCTCGTATGCGAGATAGGAAGAGAAAGTCACATTCGAGTGGCGCACTTACCTCAGAGTTGAAAAAACGCTCCGATAGATCCTGGTCGAGTGTCTCGCGCAACAAGGTGCCACTTAACCTGTTGGCTCGTCTCAGGTGCCTTGCAGCCCCAAGTTGACGGGCGAGCATCATTTCGTGACGCTCCATATCGACTTCCTTATGTAAGTTCACGCTAATTTCACTCTTCTCAATCCTTTCTCTCGCCGAACTCTCAATTATGTCCTTGCTGACGGCTGGCGGCTTCGCATAGACCGTATCGCTGGTTGTTGTCACCAGTAGGCCAGTGGCATCGGCCTGGTTCACAACGCGTCCATCAGCGTCAGAGAAGAGAACGTTATGGGAGACGGTCACTGATTTTGGTGGCCCTGTTACACTCAAAGGCGTAGCGCCGACATCTGCTTGTTTCCTAGCTTGACCCGCCGTTGTTGCTAATCCGCTCGAGCTTGCTGCTGCTGATGGCGACGAGAGATCTGATACAAGCTGATTGGAGGGAATTTTAGCTTGTGTTGTTGAAGCTGCTAGTTTCACGGTTCTGACCGGAGCTTGAGAATGAGGATGAGCAATGGGAGAAGTAGGTTGGAGGTGTGAAACTGAGGCGACATTGACACCATGATTTTTGCCACCATTAGCGACCGAACCCCTGGCGCCAACATGGAGCTTCTTCTTGCGTCTGATAACTCGCAAAACTTTGCGCTTACGCGGGATTGAGCTTGAGTTTGTGGACGAGCTATTTTGGATTCTTGAAAGAGGTAACCTCATGGGCTTTCCATGTCTAAGCGCTACTCTCGTTTCATTGAACAACGCCGATGACTTGCCGAGCTTGGCCCTTTCCAAGTTATTCGGTGTGTGTTTGAGGATCTTGTAACTCGATTGAGCTGATTGGGTGAGTGAGCGAGACCGAGTGGATGTGTCAGTGGTATGTTGTTGCGCTAACGACTTCGAGAGAGGGCAATGGGGTTGAGGGCGGGAAGGAGGATACAGGCGTGGGTATGAGAGATCTTCTGCAAGCTTCTAGTCGCCTCTCTAATCTGTTTCGCCAGCATCAACATGGATCACATCGCCCGCTGTTAGGCCATCCAGCAGGTGCTCGTGGTCGTTGTGGTCATCGTCGCTTGTTTCAGAATTGCCCGAACTGACAGCAAGGGCCGCTTTCTTTTTGCCTTTAAGGTTGTTGCGCTTGTTCGCAATGGTTTTGACGAACGAATCCTCATCGAGATCTCCAGAGTTCTTCTCTGTCACTAATAGGGTCTTCTTCCTAGAAACTTCCTTGTGCGCAACATGCTCTATTTTTAGCTCCTCATTCTCGTGGTGACCATGGTGTCCGTCCCCTGAATCTTGCCCATGTTCGCCATGATGCTCAGAGTGATCATCGTAATCTAACACCAGATCGTCCCCTTCAGAGTGCTCACCCACCACGATAACATCGTGAACGTCAGCATTTTGGCCATATTTCGCTTTAAGATCTAGCAACTCGTGCTTGACGTTCTTGTCTAGCGTTATGGCTGGAGGCTTAGTGAGGGCTTTCTGAATCACTAGGGCTGGTTTCTTGCTGCTCAAGGCCAAGAGAGGAGTGACTCTGAGGGTTTGTCGCAAGGATGCTGGTTCTTTTGTAGCAGACATCTTGCCACCGTCAGTGGTCAGTTGGTCAACCCTAACTGTCTTTGTTTGTGTAGCCGTATCCACAATGCTAACTGTCACTTGCGGTCTTGCTGTGGTCGTGCTGGCTCCAGTAATTTTTATACTAGAACTAGTTTGCGTGCTCACTATTGTCTCGCCTAGCAAAGGAATATGGGTCTTCATTGGTGCTGAGATTGGCATTGGACTCGATGCCTGATTCGCGCTGTGGAATTGAACTGGCTCAGCTAGATTGGGTATAGCTTTCACTGGCACAGATTGAACCAAAGGTGTGGGTAAAGGTGCTGCATGATTCAATGCAAGTCCTGTTAACGGTGGCGCTGGGTTCGGTACTAGAGCTACCGGCGTCACCGGCAAAATGGGGGCAGCGGCAACGGGTGGCAGCACAATACTGTGTACTGGCAACGACGTTGGCTCGGACGAGCTCATACTAGACGCATGAGCCGAGGCTAATGGTGGCGCTGGAATGGAACTTTGTGGCGGTGAATTGGTGGTTGGAAGATGATCGCTATAGTTGGTCAGCGTTGGAGCACTAGTTACCGGCGCTAAACTCGCAATCCCGGCCGACACCGATGACGCTATAGCCGCAGCATTTGCCGCTAAAGAGAGTGGTCCATTTTCGGGCGACAACATGGCCTGGATTGGCAATCCTGAAGGACTGCCACCAGCTTGCGTCTGGGGTGGGAGGTTTATCGTTGCTGCAGAAGCGCTGGCAGTTGTGCCGCTCGAGGTCGTGCTGCTGGAGCTGGTTGAAACGCTAACTTGCTTTCCACCCGAAATTAGCGACCCATTCTGGGATTCGATAGGTGCTGGAGCAGCCAGAGGGGCTATCGCACTTGCTGAGGCCACTGATCCTGCCGGAGCCGACGATTCAGCGTGGGCAGTTGAAACTGATGCAGCCTGCAACTTTGGGGGCTCAACTGGCGAAACAACATTAGCCACTGGCGACGGAATCACGACTGCCGATGATGCTTGCGCAGGACTGATATCGGTGGGCACTAAGTTTGCCTCTGGATGTAACACTGTTGTTTGGGTTGAAGTGCTAGCATCGACAGTGGAGTGGACCGGTTGCACTACCGAGGCACTTGCAGTCTGATGAGTGGAGGCCGCTGGCTGCACGACTAAGGCTGGCTCTTGATTAACCGGTGTTTGTGCCATGGGTGCTGCAGTTCCATGATTTGTTTGCACGGCCACCTCAGTTTGACCGCCGACCAGGACACTCGACTGTGGCGAGTGTAGAGGGGGTGTTGGTGATATGGGTTCTGGTATCTGCACTTTTACTGGCTCCAACAAAACCTGTGGTGCGCTGGTGGTTGTGAGTAGGCTGCTCAGTGAGCTCCCATGCTCGGGACTGTTGGCTGTCACAACCCTCTCTCTGATACTGCTTGTTGTGCTGCTCGAGTTATGCGACAACACAACTAGCGAGCCACTGGCTGGACCATCATGAACAATCGAGACAGGCGCTGGGCTAGGCGGCTGGGTTGTGGTGCTGGCTGACGTCGTCACCTTGATCACGCGCGACTCTGCTATCACGGATGCCGTTGCTGCTGACGAGGTTTGCTCCGATGTTGTGGGTAGTTCCTGTACGTTCTGAGAGAGACTTTCATCTAGAGTGATGACAGTTGTTGTGGGTAGCTTACCGGTTGCTAGGTGCGCTCCTATCGTCGGTTTATGAGTGGTCGAGGTCATCTTAAGATTGTGATGCTCGACAGCCAGTTCGCTCGCGATCTCTTGCACCTGTTCATCGTGCAAATGGGCCACAATGTCGTCAATGAGCGTTAGCTCATCACTAGTCAGAGTTGCTTTGGCTGTGGAACCCTTGCTTGCCTTGCCTCTAACTCTTATCCTGTCCTTCAAAGCTCGGTCTATCTCAACGTCGATTGTTGGTAGCCAAAGACGGGCTGCGCAGGCTGAAAATTGTTTGTACGGTTCATTAGTGGCACTCCTAGCCGAGCAAAAGTTTGCAAGTTGGTCTCGGTTCATTATGCCAGGTTGGCTTAGATCAAAATTAAATCCATGGTCGGTGAAACACTTGCTCAAACTATGGCTTGTCTAGAGGGAGGTCATTCCAATTGTTATTGGGTGAAATTTTTTAACTGTCAGTTGTATTCAACCCTCTGCTTCGCTTCCGATCAAAGTATGTGGCTAAGACGAGCGCAGGTGCGACGTATTCGTTGATCAACTTACGATGGAAGAAAAATGTTTTAACTGTAAGGAAATTTTGCTCAGTTGTTTCTCACTTAATTTTGCTATTTGCTCGCAAACTGGATCAATGAATAGATCAAATTTGTGAAGTCTATCTGAAATATTGATCCTCTTATTCGAATGCCTGTGGACAACCTTGTGCGCTACTGGACTACCAGTGTCAAGACTGACAGACACTATCTTCAGGTTGCCACTCAGCTCTGGCTTTGCAGTCGTTGAGACCTCGACGATGACGCTCGTTGCGTGAGTCACCGAAAGACGAGTCCCAAAAGGTGACAAGAGTAACAGGTAGAAACATGTCGCCTGCGCTAGGAACGAGAGGCTGATGTTTGATTTTGTCGCCATGATTTCATCAAATCTAGCGCAATTTAATCTTAATAACAAACTAAAAAGTAAAGCAAGCAAGACAGAGTTCCCAGGCCTATCCCCTGAAGTTGTTCGAGCGCTCGTTCATGGGGCAGAGCAAAAGGCAGAGAGAGGCCAATTGAGTTTAGCTTGTCTAGAGACATGAATCCTCCTGTTGATTGCTTCTAGAGACCTATGAGTGGAATCTCCGCAAAATGAGCGCTAGATTTTCAAAAAGTGTGATCCACTTCAACTAGAATCCGTTTTGTGAGCATCTGGAGATTATGTTACAAGCTCACCTTGAGGCTGTTCCACGCTCTATATGCTCAGGCCATAATGGGCGCGGGAACCTGTTGCAACATTAGTCCGATGCTCGTACAAATCCTGAAATCGAACAAAGATCTTGCAGAGGAGCGACAGGTTAGAGAAAGGCTATGGCTGAGGCTCATTCAGTTGTGAGGGTTGGCTCACGTTTTTCTGCTTCTGAAGGCTCGTTTCAGTTGCTGTGTCAGTTAGATTTGTCTGTGATAATTCATTGCATTCTCATTTTCTGTTACCCCACAGCTGAATTCATATCCCTCAGTTACACCAACCTGCCACCCGCTCTCGATTTGACAATCGAGATTTAAACCTTGAATTGGATGCGACTGTGTGACATTAGAATCCACCGATCAACCTTTACAGAGCACGACTCATCCACTTAGTCACTGTCTACGATTGACTCCACCATAGAGCGTCTCGCGCTTTAAGGATCTGTTGCCCCACCAGCTTGTCGGCCTAATCCTCCAATGACACAACTCTCTCTCTTTCTTTCTCTCAATAAAACCCCTCTTACCTCAGCTTGTTGCCCTGACGAAGAAAGATCTCTTTATTGGTCAAATTGGAAGCACCTCGAGCTGCTTCATTTCAACAGCGATTGTTGGAATTGTGATTTCCTGAATCTTTTCAGCATCCTTTGTTGGTTTTCGGAAATCTTGAATCTCAGCCTTAACCCTGAAAACGAAAACCAGTCCACCAACAATGCTCACCAAACCGATAGCTCTCCAGATGAGATTCCAACGTTCCGAGCTCTCTGGTTCATCGGCTAGGACAAACGAGACAAAGGTTGGCAAAAAGATCCCGCTCAAGTTGGCGGAGCTGTTTGCAATAGCCATTATGCTGGCTGAAAATTCGGTGCTTAGATCGACCGGAAGCACGGCCTCCCCGCCAGCGCCGAACATGGAGCTGAATGAGAGCATTATCACTGCGCTGCAAGCTATAGCCAGTGAAGACATGTTGAATGTCATTAATATGTAGGCCAAGCCCATTCCAAAGTTGCAAGTTCCCTGGAATACCCGGCGAACGCCCGTTTTGTCTAAACTGAAAGTCCTCCTGATAACAAACTCCTTTGCAAGCCACGCGACGAGGCCGGTGAATACACCTTGGATTGCGAAATTCACCGCGCTCAAAACTCCATTCTAAATTGGAATAGAAGTTAGTATTGACTGGTGCATCTTCTCTCGCAAACGTCGTGCAAGATTATGACAACCTACCAATTCCTTGGATACGTTGAAGACATTCTTAAGGTACATGGGAATTTGCATTGCTTGCGCGTCGGTCGAGAGCTTGCAAGCAAATTTTGCAAACATAAAGGCAACAACAACGGGATTGGTGAATATCAGCAACCAGGGAGCTGCCGCCTTGCGAGCCGAACCCATTGACTGCTTCCGACCCTCGTTCAATTTCATGATGCCGGACTGAATGTGATCTAGCTCTCTCTCGCCAATCAGCTTGTGCTCGCTCGGGTCCGAGCTGACGAGCAGCGTCCAGGTCGCCGACCAAAGTAATCCGAAGAGGCCAACAAGGTGGAAGGTGGATCGCCAAGCGAAGAAGCCGCTAACGAGAGAGCCGAGCATGAAACCAACCATTACAGCAACCTTGATCATGGGCAGATAGACGCTTGACTCTTCTGGTGGGAGCCAGCGTGTTAAAAGCGCATAGAGAGCCGGCGAAACTCCCGTTTGACACAGACCTACGAACAAGAGGAGGGGGGTCAGTGATTTGTTGGATCTGAGTTAATTTGGACGCTTAAGAATTGGGCAGAATTTTCACCCATCAGAACTCGAGATGCCACCAGCAATTCGTAGTTTGTGTCGGCCAAAAATGGGGTCAAAATACTGCAAAGGGCCGATCCAAATCCGCTTAGAAAGACCACCCATTTTGCGCCATACAACTCGGACATTCGGCCGCCCGGAATCATGAATGGAGTGTAACCGTAAGAGAAAGCTGCTTGTAAGGCACCAATCTGAGAACCTGTCCAATCGAAACGATCGTCGTCTTCGTCATAGTCTGTCTCTGCTGTCGGAACCTCGTCGCTCCTCGTCCCCAGATCTATTGGCCCCCAATTTTGGGATGATGGAGTGGTGCGGTCAGTGCTATCGTTCGCATTCGAAATTTGAGACTCGAGCTTGATCTGTTCGTTCCGGTTTGCCCTGGTCATGCCAACCAAAGATTGATTGAACGCCTGTCGATTGGCGTTCGCGAGAACGATGCTAGAGAGTGCAAGTAGCGCAACAATATGCCTCACATGTCCGATATCTTTAGGTTCGCTAGATGACTTGACTACAGTTGGCCCATTATGAGTTTGAGGACAATTGTTGTTCAATTTTTTCGCTAAACTAACGTCTTTTACCAGCTGAAGAGGCTTTGCTGCAATCGAAGGGTCTGATCTAGAATTAGAATCACTGAGCTCGTTTAGCTGACTACTGGTGGCCTGCTCGGCGGTTGTTTGGACTGTTTGAATCCCAATATCGTGCCCTCCAATTCCAGCAAAAGTTTTACTTTGGCTGGTTTCCTCTTTCGGACTATCCAAAGCCTGAGCTGCATCCTCCTCCTGCCGAACCTCTGATAAATTGATTTCCGAGAACTGTTCCACTAAAGGAACTGGTTCACCTATCCGGCTCGCTTCATCAGTTTCGTTCCTGTTCGTTTTCATCTGAAAGAGATTTTAAATTTGAGTTCAAGAATCGATCAAGGTCACATTCCATTCCTATCATTGAAACTCTCAATTGATCTTTCGATTCTAACCTCCAGATGCGGACAATTCTGGTCGGCAACAGGCGCACTTGTCGCAGTGGAAACTGCCTGGTTCAGTTTCCAGGTTTTGCAGGACTAGGTGACCCCCTGATGAGAATATGCGATGATGGGTGAGATAGGAATAAGTTCCATTCGTCCAGCGAGTGGAAGGTTGAATCGGATATTGAAAGGAAACCCGGTTGGAGATGACAGCGGTGGAAGATGTAGTTCGGATCCAGTTTGTGGCGACAACATTGTGCAGATTGTTATCAATTCATACACATGGTTAAGCGCCGAGCGACGCAACCATATGCGCTAACATCTATAGCATCAAACTAGGAGCAAAGGGTGTCGAGAAAGTTGAAGGTTGAAACTGAATTGCGCAAGGCCGTTGGCGGATCATAATCTGAAACTCCAAAATTATCGATGAAAGAGAGTTAACAAAAGATTTCTGAGTCATCAAAGGTACGAGCCTGTTTGAACTATCTAGCAAACCGAATCTATGAAGCTCAGATTGCCTATCAGCGTTCGCATGCTCATTTTAGCGCCGACTGCCGAGAGTGTTCAGCTGAGTGGCAATGTATGCGAGCCAAGCGACAAATCGACTCAAGTTTATTCGTTGGTTGCAAATGAGCAAGCATAATCGAGGTACAAGCTTATTGAGGGCCATTCAAACGTCCTGCAACAGGAGAATCAGTTTCCGGCTTGCAAGGACGAAGAGCGCTCGTAACATCGATCTACCACGAGCGAGCAACCGATGAGGACCGTAACAAAGCAGGCGATATGGGCGGCACTAAAACAAACTCGAGCAGGTGTAACATCTCGCTGCCGATAACAATTCGAATCTCAATACTGAGTCTTTGCATCCTATTTCTAATTGCAACTTCAAGTCTGCGAGCCTCAAAAATGGACAATCTCAACTTCCATAAGCATGGAGGAAATGGAACTGGAAGAAATTCTCCAATCATTGGCATACTTAGCCAGGTTCTACGAGATTACAAGAGATTTGTCGATGACAGGCATCTCCATATCGCTGCAAGTTATGTAAAATGGATCGAAAGTGCTGGCGCACAAGTTATACCTGTCTTACTCAATCAAAATGACTCCTACTATGAGGAAATTTTCCATCAAACTAACGGATTACTCCTACCTGGAGGCGACAATTTACTTAATCCTCACAAGGATACACCAATGATGGTGGCAGCAAAGAAGTTATATAGAATGGCAGTCGAAGCGAACGATAAAGGTGACTTTTATCCCGTCTGGGGAACCTGTCTCGGTGAGTTATTGTATTTGAGTGCATTGATGGAGGTACTTAGATCAGCAAACTAACATAAGCCGCGCTTTGGCTCGAATTCACTCGCAGGGCTTGAACTACTCACAGTTTTGACCTCAAACAAGAACGTGCTCGAACCATGTTCAGCAAACGATATAGCGCCAAGATTGAAGTTCAAAACCAGAGGTAGAATGTTCGCGCCCTCAAACTACAGTGAACTTCCAATGAATTCAGATTACTCAAAAGCTATAGTCGAAGCGCTAGAGACTAAAAATGTAACCTACAACTTTCATCACAAATGTATCACCGACAAGAGTATGGAGGAAGCCGATTTGAATAGTTTCTATAGGCCACTCGCGTACAGCATGGACGCGCAGGGTAAAGAGTTTGTGGCCGCATTTGAATCGATCAAGTATCCTTTCTTTGGAGTGCAGTTTCATCCTGAGAAACCGCCCTTTGAGTTTGTAGTCAAGAGGAGCCAGCACCTGATTCCACACTCTAGAGAGGCCATTGCTGTGTCGCGATATTTTGCTGACTTTTTCGTCTCATTAGCTCGGATGAATGGCCATAATCCAGCCTCTGGAATGAGTTTCGAGCGATCGCTGATCTACTCGTTTAATCCGATGTACACTGGAATCAAGAACGACATGTATGAGCAGAGGTACTTGTTTCCCTTTAAAAACAACGGCTTAAGCACAGAAGAGTTCTTAGATTATTCGCCGGATGATAACGAAGAAGCTCCTGAGGAACTGATCAGACTAAAATAAACTAAGACTTCAACATCATCGCAAGGATCGAAGGCTAACTCAAGCTCGATTTGCCTCCTTGCAGTGGGAGGTTGCAACTACGACGCCAAGAGGAGGCTGGGTAAAAGTTTGGCGTATCCATACAAGATCGGGAGGTCTTGTGACCATAAGATCCATAGTAGTTCGATTTAATTTTTCCCTGAAATTTCAGTGATCTGAAGAGGTATTGAGAGGTTGCTTTCTTAAATAGAACACACACTTCGGAGCAGCCAGATGTAAATCAATCAGAATTGTTAGCGCTTCCCGGTGTATTTATCCGACCGCTCAACCGCTGCTTACTCCTCCTATTCTTGAACCAAATTTTGATGTTTCGCGAAGGCACCTGTATCAGGTTAGACAACTCTTCATACTCTTGGGGATGGAGATAGTTATTTTCATCGAATATTGCCTCAAGTAGTGAGCGCTGGTATTCTGAGAAGGTCACAACTCGGCCGCCCTCACGTTTCTTCGCTGGAGGGCTTCTTGGTCCAGCATGGGGATTTGTTTTCATACGCTTGTTATCAAACCAGTCACCTATTGCCTCTGTGCTCATATTGATTCTTTTAGCGATCATTTCAATTGCGGCTGGCTCAGGATTATCGTTGATTGCATAAAACGCTTCTAAGAGATCTGTAATCTTTTGATCGAGGTTATTTGCCGAGATATGTGCGTTAGGTCTTGAAGTTACAGCATTTAGTTTAGCTAAAAGAGTTGACGATGGAACAGTTGGCGGCTGGGCTTTGTAAGTTGAAGCTGCCATGCTAATTGGTGAATCAGAGGTTGTCGGGAGAACACTAGATTTGTTGTTGCCGTTACTGTTTATCAAGGTTAAAAATGGATTTGATGTGTAGAAGTTGATAAGATCATTGTTGGCAGCTTGGTTGAGAAGTTGGAGGTCAAGGTGATTGCCTTTTCTGAGTGACTTTGGATCAGTTAGATCTTCGCCAATAAGTTGCGCATTTGCTTCATTGAAATACTCATCCTCAACGTCCTCGCCGTTGTCAAGATCCTCTAAATTGCCCGTATGAGATTCATTCTCACTTTGATTTTGGGCCATTGATTTAATATCATTTTGCATCCCGATAACATTGTTATTGCCTGCGGCTCCTAAGACAGATTCGAGGATAGACTGCTGTAAGTTTGAATAGTTGAATATCTGGTTTTCAAGGTTGCTTGCGTTGATGGCGACTGAATTGTTGCCATTAGTGGCACTAGATTTTATCGAATAGTTTAACAGACTGGAATGGGGACCCCTATCGTCCTCCAACGGAGAGATCGAGCAACTTTGGTTTGAGGCATTTGACGTTTTAGTTTGCAATTTGCTTTGTGCTGTCGAGCTATATATCCTCCTTTCGGCCTCTCTCCTCATTCGAAACCAGTTGGCCACTGAAACGCTGTTGGAGTTTACTCTTTGTGCAATCAACTCAACCGCCTCATCTTCCGGCTCGTCGTTCATGGCAAATAGGGACTCTAATAAGCGGAGGCTAACATAATCGAAGGAGTTGAGTTGCTGCTGTTGCTGGATACTGTAAGGCGACATTGTAACAGAGGGATTGCTTGACGAGGATACTAATTTCGCCATTAGAGTCGATGAGGAGTTTTCGTTGGTGCTATTGAGAGGGGCAAGTGGTGAGGGTGACGAAGGTTGGTTGTAGGTTGCTTTTGGTTGGAGGAATTGAAGCTGGCCATCATTGGTCATGGAGATCAAGTTTGCTAGCGAGGAACATTGCTGTTGATATTGATGTTGATGTTGTTGTTGTTGTTGTTGCTGTTGCTGTAGCATGGCGGCGAGGAGTTGTTGTTGCTGAATTTGGAGTTGATTGCAGAGTTTGTTGGTGTTCGTAGGACCACTCGCGCTTCTATGGGCGAGAGTTTGGTTTGGCGAAGGTCTGGCTGATTGCTGGCTGTTCGCCTGTTGGATAGGAGAGGTGTTGCTCGCGAGGTTCATCAAATAGGTGAGCAATTGTTGTTGCTGTTGATGCTGCTGCTGCTGTTGCTGCTGCTGTTGTTGCCGCTGCTGTTGCTGCTGCTGGCGCATCTGCTCCTCGACACTCTTGCAACGAGCGGACTCGCCAAGTCTGGCGCCGCCGCTCGAGGTGAGAGCTGCGGTGGCTAGCGCTTGCTGGTACTGATTCCACTCGAGGTGCTGGCTTGACTGCTGCTGCTGCTGCTTGCGGGCTTGCTGGGTGGTGCCGGCCGATTGGTGGCTCACGTTACTGGTCGACATGCTGCTAGCTTGCTCTTCGTTGCGCTTTGACGAGGCCACTGCGGCGGCCGCCAGCGCCGCTTGGTGGGCCAACTGTTGACATTGAGCCAAATAATTGGTTCCAAGAAGGAGATTTTGCGACGACATGTTTCAGGCGGAGGCGCGCTTATTGTGTTGCTGGCGAGCTGGCGGCCGCTTAGCTGTCGGCGGCCGAATGCTGAGTGGCGAGTTTGATGAATGCAAAGTCTGTTGGCAGATACATTGTAAGCGGTGGCCAAGGTTGATGTGAGCGAGTGCGTGCGTGCGTGTGTGTGCGCGCAAACTTGGATAGAGAGAACGGACTTATCCTCGATGGGACCAGACGGGCGAACGAACGCGGATTGCCCGGCCGGCGGACAGACTTGCTGGCCGAGCGGGCGAGCGAGCGGGAGCGGCCCATTGGCTTGCGTGGTGCCGCGACGAGCGTCTTGGCCGCAGCCGCATCAGCTTTTTGCCTGCGCGCACCGCTTTCTTTGCGGCCTGCAATTGGCTGGCCGCGCGCACGGGCAGCGCAAAGCCTGTGTGCGAGGCCAGACGACACTCGAGCGCGCGCTGCCCGCTCCTCAGCGCGGCCGCCAAAATCAGTGCAACGCAGCCGCCCCTCCGCTTGCGCCCCAAGTGGCCAGCGCCAGCCAGTCTGCCAAAGTCCAGGCCCCGCGTCCCAGCTCTCCAGCGCCCGCCAAGCTGGTCAGAGTGCGCGCGTCGCCGCAGCCAGCGCCGACTTGGCTGCCGGCTTGACTGCGCCGCTCCTCCAGCTGATGGGCCAGCTGCGCACAGGTCGGCGCGCGGCGGTAGTCTGGATTGCGCCGCGCCAGTTGGAGGGATCCCTCTGCGCCGACCGGTGATGAGTCAGAGCTGGAAGGGGCAGCTGGGCCCAGTTTTGAGACTGCAACCTCCTCCAACAAGTCGCTCGGGCTTGTGAACTTGAACAGTTGTTGGCGCGCGCGAGAGAGGGAGGGAAAGTTCGTCCACTTTCACGCTCGTTCGCCCGCTCGAGCATCTCTGCCGCCGAATCGAATTGTGGCGAACAAAATCTGCGGATCGGCAGACTGGAGGCGGCGCTCAGTTCGCATTGTGTTCGCTACAGTTCGCCGCCGAGTCGACTCGATGGGAGCAAAACACGAGTCTGGTTGCGCGAGAGAAAGGGAGGCGGAGAGATGGAGAATCTGGTTTGCTCTGCGCAGCAAGCGAACGGGTTGGTCTGCCCCTCTTCGCCCAATCTCTTTCCCGCTCGACCAGCCAGCCAGTGTGAGTCTGTCTGGCTGTGTTAATTCGCTCGTTGTCGTTCTCCTCCTCCCATTTGTGGTCAGCAGCTGAGGGCCCTCTCGCTGGTGCTCTCATCGCCAGTTGCGAGATGGAGGGAGGAGAGTTCGCATATCTTGCGGTGGGATGAGGATTTTGAGCCTCGTTCCTGCCAAGCTGCATGTTGCTGGAGCCAGCGCAAATCCGAGGCCAGAGAGAGAGAGAACGATCGCAAGGAAGGAGAGAGAGAAGGAGCGAGATTGGTCTTGAGTGCGAATTGTCTTTCAGGCGGCGTCGGCGGACGAGCGTCCGATCACCTGGGAGAAGCCGGCGCGGATAAACCTGCGCTTTGTTCGCGTCGGCCGGCCAGTCGAGTGGCTGGGCGCCAGCTTTGTGCGGCTAATCTGGCCGCCATGTTGGAAGCACGCGCGCAACGATCGAGCAAGACCGTGTTTGTGAGTGGGGCCGGCGAGAGGGAGAGAGCGGCGGACAATTGGGGTGGACGCTCGCTGGCACTCGGACGCATCGGCGCCATTGGGATGCAGACAGCTCACGTCTCTGCTCGCCCACAATCGGCTGCCATCCTGCTCCTTGGAGGCAGGGGGCTGGCCGAGTGGACTTGAGGGAAACATCCATTCACCCGGCCGATTCACAGTTGGCCGAGTCCCATCGCGAGCCAAAGTCGGCCGCTCGCGACTGGAAGTGGAAGCGGAGGTTGGAGCAGAAGTGGAAGTGGAAGTGGAAGTAGGAGTAGAAGTGGAAGTGGAAGTGGAAGTAGAAGAGGGGAGCCCGAGTGCAAACTCGAGCCCCATCTCCGGCTCACGAGAAGCTGTGGCGCAAATCGGCTAAAGGTTGCTGCCATTGTAGGGGTCCAGCGCAAGGCCAGCCAGCTAGTTACATGAGCCGTCAAAGAGAAATGGGGCCGTTAGTGATAGCCAGTAAACAAAGCACGCGGCTGCCAGACACCGATCGCATCGGCCACCTTCCAGTTGGCGCTCGGCCAACGTGATTATGGGCACAACGAGATTGGGGCCAAAGCTGGAGCCAGATGGATCGAATCACGACGGAGCACATCCAATGTATAACCGCTTCCGAAGTCCATCGCCCTGGTCGAGGGGCTCGAGAGCGCGCAGGCGCTTCTAACCTTTGAGGCTGAATGTTGGAGCGCGAGAAACAAACAGGAAATCTGGCGCCGTTGTTGCTGTTGTTGTTGCTGTTGTTAACAACAAGCGCATTAGTCGCTCGCTCGTTCAATCAAGTCGACTCGCTGGAGGGGGGATTTGGAGGAGGAGGAGGAGGAGGAGGAGTAGGGGGCTTCGTTGGGTTGGCAGTTAACTCGCAACTGACAACGTTCGTCAGCGAATGTTGCCTGGCGCCCGATTGCGGGTCCATGGAGGGCGAGTCAGAAGATGTTGGTCCTCCAGGTTTGTCCGGTGGCCGGCCGAATTCCGCCACCACGCAAATTCGGCCGCTCTTACGCTAAGCCCCCGGCTATGGTTGGTGGGCGCAGAAGCAGGGGCAGGGGCAGGGAGCGAGAGAGAGAGGAGGCTGGTTGAGCCGCAATCGTTAGGCCCGCTAACGATCGGGACTGCTGCATCTAGCCACTGCCAGAGGTGGATCCGAGTCGAGCGAATCTCCAAGTCGCATCGAACGAAATGGGACGAGATGGGATGGGATGGGATGGGATGGAACGGAACGGAGCGGGACGAAATGGGAGCCGAGCGGAGGATGTACGACGAACAGGCTGTTTGGTCGTCAGAATGGTCATGCCCATCGACGCGCTTGCTGGGCGCCGTGAATACTTGCTAGCTGTTGTTGTTGTTGTTGTCAATGCGCCCCCGGCTCACGTTGCTAGAGTTCGGGGCGGCGGCAATGCTCGTTGCTGCTGCTCCTTATTGTCACACAGCTTACCTAACAATCATTGGTATAGCGAAGCGTTGCCCTAGCCACTCCTTGCGCCTGCGAGCCAAAACTGAACTTGGCCAGAAAATCCTTGCTTCCTTGAGCGCCGCCTTTGGCCCGGATAGAATGGCCGGCCGCTTAGTAGCGCTGATAGTGGCGCTTAGATAAGGACACACGAGAATGCGCCGCCAGTTCCAGCAAACAGATGCCAAATTGAACCTTATATGGAGTAGCAATGGCGTTGGTTGGTCGGCGGAATAAGCATAAGCAAGGAAATGTTATCATGAGTCGTCGGCGCTGCTACAAAACGCTCCTGCTGTTGCGCACAATGGCCACTGGCGCCCGGAGCGCAAGCTCCAATCCTTGGCCCCAACAACGGAGCGCCCAAGTTGTCATATATGCGCCGCCCGATTGCAAGGGACGAGGGGAGGCAAGTTATTCTGGCTTTGGCTGGATTGGCCAACCGATGGCCAACCAGCTGTTGTTGGTGGCTGATGCAAGCGCTCGTGGCCAAATTGCAAACAGGGCCGCCGGCCAGGGATAGCAGGTCGAGTGGCCGGAATGTGGGGCCGCGCTCGAGCTTGGCTCCAAAACTCTTTGGCCCAGACAATATTCAGCCGGCCAGGCGGCCACTCGATGGCGGCCAGTTTTAGCCGCTTTGTAGTCAGTCCGGCGCTCTGAGGGAAGAGGGAGCGGCGCTTGCCGGACAGATGATGGCGCTTGGATGAATGAGCGGGCCGGATGAATGGAGCTGGCGGAGGCAGACGGACAGAGGGACGAACTGCGCCACCAAGTGGAGGGCCCGAGCGGTTTTGTGAATGGCGGCAGCGAGTCGATTGCGCTCCTCTAAGGGCGTTGCAGGCAAACAAGATTGATAGCCGGGCATTAGCTCGTTGCCGGCAACTTGCTCGCGGAGCCCACTTGCGGCCGCCAAGCGCAAGTTGAACCGCGAGCTGCCACGCAAGCAACGAGCGCCAGGAGTCCCCTCGTCGTGATGTCTCCCCCGCAGGCTGGCCTCAGCGTGCTCCATGTCCGAGTCAGCATCCAGCTGAACCCTTGTTGTGGCGGCCAGCGCGCGCCGGTTGCAGGGCGGCCAGGTTTTCTAGCCAAGCGGAGGCTCGTTAGCTGCAAACCACTCGAGTTGGCCCGAGCGGAGTTGGGCCAGGAAGATGGACAAACACAGATAGTTGGGAGTTGGAGGAGGATGCGCTCGTGTTGCTTACAGTTCCGTGATCGTCCCCCCACCCCCCCTCCAACTGCCAGCTCAAGGGGCCGCGCGCTGATATTAAGTGGCGCCCGCGGTTGGTGCCAGTGGGCCAGCCAGTGGCGGATAAGATCTCATGCCGGGGCCAAAGCTCGCCTTTGCTCTGGACGCAATAGGTGGATCGGCAGAATTACGCACAATGACACATCTCTGACGAGCTGAAGCCCGCTAAACGTTAACCAGCCGGCCGGCTAACACCGAAACTCGCCAGATCGATGGTAATCGCAGGAGCCCATTCTCTCTCCCCCCCCCCATTCTCCTCCTCCACCTCCTCCCCTGGTCGCGCCGATTGAGCCGCGTCAGCAAGGCCACCGACTGATGCTCGCCTTCCTCGGGCACCATGAGTAAACAGGATGTGCATTAGCGGACTATGTCGCGCCATTATTGTTAGTTGGCCCACTGGACTCGCTTGCTTGTTTGAGGGCGCCGACTTAGCCAACCAAATATCGGGCGCAAGGAGGAGAGCTGCCAGCTAGAAATCAACTGCCGCCGCTGCTCCACTCTGAGAGTGGAGCTTCTTGCTCTTTAGCCCAGTTAGAGGATCCAAGAGAGTTGCCACGACTATCTTGGCTGGCCCCTTGAGCGGCAGTTAGTTTACTCGCCCAGTTCCAAGACTTGGAGGCAAACAGAGATACAAGTATCCTAGAGCGCGGCCGCTATAACGCTTACGATGAAACCTCCCTCCAAAGCGAGGAATCTAGCCGCCAACTTGGCTCATGTCCGATAACTCAACAATGAGGCGAGAACTCTCCTCTTAGCCAACGGACTCTCCGCCAAAGCTCCTCCTCTGCAAAGGTCCTGACTTTTGAAACTGACCTAGTGCAAGGGGAAGAATGGAGGAGAGTGAGAGGGAGATAAGAGGGCTGAGGAAGTGAGGAGAGTTGGCCAAATGCTGCGCAAGAGATCCTTTGTCACGTCGGCCGCAATCAAAAATCCTCTCGGTGTTGTTGTCGTCGTCGTCGTCGTCGTCGTCGTCATCGCTGGCCGACAAGGCGCTTTGAGAGAGGAGCAAACGGATGCGCCAAGCTGGTTGGGCCAGCCGAAGGAGCTAATCTTGTGCGCAGGCTTGCCCATTGCAGTAGCAAACCTGCTCATTGGGGCCTCGTTCCAGACGGGCACCTGTCACACCAACTTCCGCTGTCCACTATCGATCGCGCCAAAGCGCCATCGGGCTGGCGGGCCACATTCTCTCCCCCCCCCTCTCGCCTCCACAGATAAAGGTGCTGGCCGCTCTCCTGTTCGGAAGTCCGCCTATGGCCCCAAACTCGCACCTTTTAATCATTATTGTCAATAGCTTGGGGCTTAGACTCTGTGCGGCTGGCAAGTCGCTCGCTGTCTCTCTGGCTGCGAGAGGTTAGATTAGATTTGGCGAGCACGCGAGCGCGAGCAGCGCCAACAAACGAACAGGTCCTCTCCATTATGAGATCCTCCTCCCCTGTCCGGATCCTTCAAGAGGGGTGGCCTTGGTTGGTGGGGATGGCGCGCAGGCTTCGGATTGTGACACAATCTAAAGGTGCTCTCTCCTTCGCTGCCTCCCTCCCTCGGCCAACAAACAGAGCAAATGCCACGTATTGCGGTGGCCAATCTGCCGGCGCCGGTTTCCATCGCGGACATCGTCTAAAATAGTGATGCGGAGAGAAAATTGGGCCCCACTGTCATGGTGGCGAATGTTTATGACAAGTTTATGCTTAGTCTCTTAGCTGTTGGCATCCTGTTTATTTATGCTCCTCACTTCCTTCCCTCCACCGGAGCGAGTAGCCTCCTAGAGCTGCTGTAACAAAGCAGCGTCTGAGTTGTTATATTTATTGCCAGCGATATGATCTTGGCGCACTTGTTTCGTCCAAAATTCTAAGTGGCCGAACGGGATTCAGGCGAAGGATGCGCAGAGGGCCAATATGGACTTAGGAGGAGGAAGAGGAGGACGCTGTTCGCGTGTCCTGAGGTCTGGCGAGAGGAGCGGAGAGGAGAGGAGAGAGTGCTTTTGGGAGCGATCGCGGCTTGATCATCGGCAAACAGAATGGTTAGAGCTGGCCAATTTTGTCCAAGGCTCCTCCAGTTCAAGGAGCATGTAATTGCGTGGCACGTCGCCGTGGTTTCGGGAGAAGTTAGCGGACTTGTACGTGGCTCTCCCGTCGTTGGCCAGCTTGCTCGCCTCCCAGATCAGATGAGCCGACGGACCAGCCCAAAGCGGACTAGTGTTCGCCTCACCTCGAGGGTGACAAATTCCATTTGCCTTGATCCGCAGCGTGGAGAGAGAAGAACGCAAGCCGATGAGCCATTTCGATGGACGCGACAATCCAATTGAATTCGATCTGCCAGATTTAGAGCTATTCAGCTGCACGAATATCAAACTAAACTCGCTGGCTCTCTTGCTTCCCTGTTTGTGAGCCTGAATCCAACTCCAGTCTGCAGGGGTTCCAGAAGGAGAACTGGCCAAAAATCTGACATTTGCAAGGGGCGAACCTGGCCAATGGGGGGGGGGGGGGGGAGCGAGGAGGAGGAGGAAGTGAAGAGAGGAGGTAGATGGAGTGAAAGTCCAGCTCATCCTTGAGCGAGCTCCCCCGGAGGTTATATATGCGAGCGTTGCATTCTGCCGCCTTGTATTAGGATGAGATGAACGATGGGCCCGGCTAGCTGGCTGCCGCCGCAAAGGTCGGCGATGCCCCGTTTCGCGTCCCACTGGTCCGCTGTGTCCGAGTTTATAGGTGCGAGCGATGGTCGGCCGGGCCAATGGGATGGCGGCGGCGGCGGCGGCAGCAGCAGCGACCACGATGACACACCTAACCCGCAAACCCCAATCCTCGGGCCAGCCAATCTGGCCGCGCTCACCTCAAGACACCTTGTCGGCCAGGTAAATAACATGGAGGTTTAGCTGGATGAGAGCCAGGTGATGGGCGATGGTGGAGGTTTGGTGGTCGCGGGACACATGCTGGCTGGCCTTTCGCTCGGCCAAGTAGGAGTAGGGGGAGTGAGAATGGAGAGTGTTTGCGATGGAGGAACTAAAAGTGAGATGAGTTTTCGGGATGGAGAGTCGCTGAACCTTGAGATCCGTCGAGCTGGGCTGGCTGCTGGCGCTGGTTGCGTTGCAGCGATTGGAGCGGGCAAATGCGCACTTACGTAGGAGCCGGCTAGTGGCCGAACACATGGCGCTGAGACCACGTTGGCTCCTCCAGGCGCCGTTACCGGATGGCCCCCTTTCCGCCCCCTAGCTCTGGGGTCGACTTTGCTCCTCCTCCTCCTCGGGGGCTTGAATTGCGAGACAGCCCCAGTGCATGCGGAGGATCGACACTGTTGCCAGTTGCTCCTATGCGCGGCCAACCACCGCAAGTTTGGCTCTCGCAAATGGAAGCCAACAAGCGCGAAAGCCGGGCAACAGTTGTCCCCTACGATCACTTCCTGGCTACGGGCGCGGACGCACAAGGGGCGTCGGCGCTCGTTAATGGTGCTACCTCCCTCCGAAACCATTACTGGCCCACGTCTGTCCGCTTTGCGCCATTGTCGCGCTCGCCCGCCGGCCGCTCTATCCGGTTAGATTTATCTCCCTCACTCGGCCGCCCCTCCGACGACAGCGGCGGCTGCGACCTTGGCCACGCCGGCTCGCTCGTTGGCCCATTCAGGTGGCCGCCGCTGCCGGCAGAGAGTGGTGGCCGCCGATCGGATGGCTGTCGGGCGTTGTGCTGGCTGCCGCGCTCCACCGATTCCATTCATTGAAGCCGCAATCTGGCGCAAAACTGGAGGGCCGCCGCAGAGTAAGCGAGCGAGTGAGAGCGAGAGAGAGAGAGGAAGAGATTTTGGATCTGATCTGTTGGCTTTGGGAGCCGGACAGGCAAATGGGCGGCAATCGGGGATGATGGTGATCATCATCATCATGATGGTGATGCGCCCTCGCGGCTTCGGACAGAAGCAGCTGCTGCCGGCTTCGTGGTGGTTGTTTTAGTCGTCGTTGCTGCCGTTGTTGCTGTTGCTGGCACAATTTTACAATCCCGCGTTGGCTTCCTAGCGCCGCCAAAGTTGCAGTAGAAAGGCGGCAGGAGTTTAATAATTGTCATTTGCAACTTCCAGGATCCGACAGGAGAGTGGCATTTGGACTGGATGTAACGAGCTGAGAATATTATTCAATCGGTGGCCCATGTTTCCTCTCCGAGCTGGCGCGACCACAAACGTGCGTCGCGCCTGAGCGAGCCAATATCGGCCCACAACAACACAATCGCCGCGCCCCGAATGGGGCCACTTTGTGCCGGCGATGACGCAGCGCCGGCGAACTCACGACGAGCTCGCGTCGCCATGGACTCGGAGTCGGACTTGGAGTTGGAGTTTGAGTTAGAGCTGGAGCTGGAGCTGGAGCTGGAGTTTGGGGCCAAACCAACGTGAGCTCGTGCGGCCGCCAAACTGATTTAGTGGCAGCAGCCGGCTGGCCGGATAGGTCAGTGCGCGGCCGGCCGCGCATTGTGCCAGCAGCAGTCAGTGGATAAGTAATTATTGTCTCGAACGGGCAGCCTAGAGGGCCGGACAGGAAGATTCATTGGGCCCCGATGGGGCCACACGTTCCAATGGCAGCGTTTAACTCGCCCCTAGATTTAAACTTCGGCCAAGGGAGTTGGTGTCGGCGCTCAAACTTGCCTGGTTTGGCCGGAGCGCCGGTCGCATTGGCCGCCGCCGCCACCGCCAATGATTAGCCGCCCAATGGCCAGCTCTGTCTCGTGCCAGATTGGCCCCAGTCGCGGCCAGGGCGACCAACTCGGCGCCGGAAGTTGGATATCGCAGCGGCGGCGGCGGCGGCAGAGGCATTGCCACTGCCGCTCCCTCGGGTGCAGGCGGCCGCCGGCTGCGCGCCCCAACGGGAAGCGCCGGCTCAACCAACTGAGGATTGGACGCATTTGAGGGCGCTCGCCAACAGAGATCCGCCGTGTCCAAGGTGCGCGTTTTGCAGCGGCGGACTTGGCCGCGAGTGATTGATATGACGCGCAAACGGCCGCTTGGCCCCCTTGGCTCCCAATTGAGGCCAAAGTGGTCCGCGCGGCTAGCTGGCAACAATCTAACGCGAGCCAGTGAGTTAAGACGGCGCAATGCAAACTAGCAGACTGGCTCCACCGCTCTCGCGCGAGTGCCAGTTAATCTTGGGCCCTTTTAATTTGACTACTTGAACAGCAGGTAAACACGAACAGCCCCTCTCCTTCCCTTTCTCGCCGTTGGCGCCCAGACCCAGGCGGCCAATCGCCCTCGAAGGCTCAGTGGCGGCGGCGGCGGCGGCAGTGGCAACAACAAGCGGCTAAGCGTCCCACCGTCGCGGCAGCAGGCACAGGGGGCCCTGTTATCGGCGACGTATGATGCTAGCAGTCCAATTGGGGGCCGCGGAAAGCTCCCCACTTCCTGGCCTCCTCCGCAGCGCCGCGCCCCAAGGCTAAACCCTCGGGTCGCCCCAAAGGCTAGTCGCCATCGCCTCAGGTTGCTGGCGGCGAGTCATTATTCCTGGAAGCGAGCGGCTCGGCCAGAAGATTGATCCTCTCGCCTTCGTTTGCTCTGCTGGACTCGCGTTGGCCAGTGTCGAGTTCAACGAAGCAAGAGAGGAGAGAGTTTTGGTCGAGTCGGAGAATCCCCCTCGACGGCTACCAAGCCAAGCTTGCTCTGCCCCCACCGAGCCTCTCTCTCAGCGAGTCCAATCTAGTGGAGGCGAGCGAAAAAGAGCGAGAGCTAGATGACGGCCACTGTTGTGCGATTGGCCAAACTGATGGGCTGCGGCTAGCTGATTTCGGGCGCCCACTTCCAGCGGCCGTCTGGTGGCGGCCGAGTGTTGCTTGTTAGCGGCAAGTGTCGCTCGTTTAGCCCGAAAAGGAGAGGGAAGGGGAAGTGAACATGGAGTAGATGCGTTCCGTGGCGAGCGAGCGCCACCGAGCTCGTCTCTCGGGGCGATCGCGAGTTTTGGCCTGAGTGGCTCTCCTCTCTCTCTCTCGCTCTCTCTTTGGAGATGATTGGCGCAAATTTGCGCCCGATTGCAGCCGCCAATCGGATGCGGCAAGGGCGCCAACAACTCGTGTATCCCTCAGCCGAGAGCATGTTACCCGCAACCCTCTTCGCCCTGCTCCATTCCGCTAGCCGGCCGGCCGGCCTCCCGGCCTCCCGGCGAGCTAACTAACTGGGCCAGCTGGCATCGCCGGCGGTGCAGGTTGCGCGCGGGCCTCTAGGGCATCATTGATTCTCGTTGTGTGGCGGTCGTGCCACCCGCGTTCCCATTCCCACTCCCATTCCTATTCCCATTCCCATTCCCTCTTCCATTCCCATTCCAGTTCGAGCGCGCTGAGGTGTCAGTCTGTTGTTGGCCGCTGCTTTTAGTTTGCGCCAACCTATTCATGGAGGCGCCAAAACTGCACTTGTCCGAAGCGTCCACCAATCCACTCTTGGCCCGACTGCGGACAACATTGGGCGCCCATAGCGCTGGGATTTGGAGCCGATCAGCCCCGGGCGGCCGCTCGCCGAAATGGCCGCCAACTTGGCTAAGTAGCGCCATTGATCGCTCTGGTGGCGCGCGCGTATGGGAGCAGAGAGGCGGAGGGGATTTATAATGGATTGACAGATGTACTTGAGCGCTGCTGGCCGGCCGCAAGCTCGGCGGTCGGATCATTTTGGGCCGCCAGCGAGCGGCTCGCATTGGCCCTTTGTTGGCCAATGCTGCCAAACTCGACCAGACTAGAGCTCTGAGAGGTCGCGCACCTAGCACTGGGGCCTCTGCTTTGGGCTAACAAAGTTTTGGCTCCCTGGAGCCACGTTGCAATGGTGTGTAAGTGGCTCGCGAGAGCTGCAAAAATGTTGCCCCCGCCCGTCGCCCGAATGCAACGCCTCAAGCTGGCTAGACGCCAACTGGGCGGCCTGGCTCCCAATTTGTCCCGCTCGTGCACTCTAGCGGCTTGTTATTCTATGCAAAATGCGATCGCAGACCATCAATCCTGTTACTCTGGATGTTTTCCCGCTCGCTTCAAAAGCAAACGAGTGTCTACTCTCCGAGAGAGGAGATAGTGGTTCAGTGTGAAGGAGCGCAGGTAGCTCGGATGGTCCATATGCATCGAGAGTGGCTGGTTCAGGGGAACTGGCAGCCGTTTGTTGGCGCCTCCGACGGTCAGAGGGCTCGCTGCGTTCACCTACTTTTCGGCACTGACATTAGCTCTTTGTTTTCGCGCGAGGCAGCCTGATTGAGGGCGCAAACAAGGAGTCGATAATGGAGCCGCCTCAAAGTGGCTGCAATGACCAAGGCAACATGTAAAGCCTCCTGCAACATTTCGAGCGCCAACCCGACTAGCCGCTAGTTTTGTTGCGCGCTTGGTGGCGCCACCAACTTGGCCGCCAAAGCCCGCAAAAGGAGGCCCATTTTCAAGGGTTGGCCATTGTTCTTGGTCTTAAAAACGTTTATATTGTTCAATAGGAGAAGTTTGGGCAGCAGCAGCAGCAGCGATGGCATTGAATTAGCAGCCAGCCGGCCAAACTCTCACAAAGGCCAATCAGCGTCAAGGTAATTGAGTCGCCCAAGCGGCTGGCAAAGTTAGAGCTCAATCGGAAGCCTTGAAGTCACAATGGAGACTGAACTGTTATCGTTGCGATAAAATTAAACTCCCAATTTGCTCGACTCCATTGATCCTTAGCTCCGATAATCGACGATCCCAAAGGATTCAGTAAACAGTGGGCAACAGATAAATGGCTTGGAGTAATGTTACAAATTTAGTGTTAGTGTTGTTGTTTGGCGCGAGAAAGGCGGGGGGAGGGTTTTGGTTACGTCATGGAGTTTGAACGGGCTCAGTTTGGCCCTGTGCAGATTTTGGGCCCAACGGGATGTGAGCTTGGCTCTCGTTGATCGAGATTTGAGGTGGGAGGTTGTTTTTAGAGAGTGTCAAATCAGGCGCGACTCGCCTTTGGCTGGCCGCAGAGTCAGGTGCGCCGAGCGGCTGCAAACACTTTCGCCTCCAAATTGAGCCATGTTCGGCTCGAGGGCGCCGCGACCAATTTGGTGCCGAGCCGAGCGGGCGAGAGTGAGGAGGAGGAGGCTGGTGAGTGTTTGCACTTACGGCTGGATCCTTTGCTTGCCGCCACAACGACGATGGCCGATCCATCGCAGCCGAGTTGAGGTAGCTAACAAGCGAGATCCAATTAGGCCAGTCGAGCGACAAGCAAAACTAATTGCCGCTCCGCTTCCTCGCCCTCTCTTGCCTCTGAGCTCGATCGGAAATGTCGCCCTTTCATCGGCGCTAGCTAACTGGCTGCTCGGTGGCCGCGCAAACTGGCCGCCGCCGCCGCCGCCGCCAACTATTGGCGAGTGGAGTCTTGTCAATTTGGAGAGAAAATTTGCATCCAAAGAGCAAAGATTGCTCTGTGCAGCAGGTAAAAAGTTTCCTTCAAGTTAAAGCGGCTCTCATTTGCCATGCGACAAATTGGCAAAACTCTCATTAACGGTCGTTGACAGTTCCAAGTCGTCTCTAAGCTCGGCGAGTGTGCCTCTCAAAGCGGAGGCTTGAAATGACTGGACGAGTAAACAAGCTAACAGGTGGCACTGGACCAGTTTTGCTGGTTTGCAGTTGGCTCGAAAAGCCGCTTATTTATTGCAGGAAGTGATCGCTCATCTCACTCTTTAGTCGCGGCGATTTTGGCAAGGCAAGTGAAAGTTGGAGAGAAAAACCAAAAGATTTTGTTTCTTGGAGGCGACAAGCGGAGAGGAAATTCGCTTATTAGTCAAATCGGGTGGTGGCCGCTCGGCGATCGGCAGCCAGCCACCGGCGGCGGCTAGCAAGCGGCGTGGCAAAAGCGAGCTTGTCCGCTTATCTTGGCTCCATCTCGAGACGCTGGAGCCCAAGAGCGAGCTGCCGGCCGGACGGGAGTCCACCTGACCCGTCCGAGGCTGAGGCTGTGGCTGAGGCTCTTACTTGGCTGGCGGACGCGGCCTGGGTGAGACGGGATGACAAAATGGGCCAATATCTTGGCCAGGTAACTGAAGCTGGCAATCGGCGTTTGAAGAGCAGAGATAGAGTTACATTGGCTTCCAAAGCGGGCAACCTCAAGCGTGGCTCGCCTTGCCTGCACATTGAAAGAATTAAAATGGCGCCACTCTCGCTGGCGGGCGAGGATCTGTTTGCGCTCATTCTAATGGGTTGGCCCAGCTCGTCCTGCCCGAAACTCGAGCCGCCGGCCGCCAGAGCAAGCCAGCTGTCTCGGTCTACATTCTAATTTGTGCGCCGCTCTCTAACTCGCTTGAATCCGCTACGGACAGACTCCATCCATCGCGCTCGGCCAACAATTCAAGGTTGGGCCGAGCTGGCCGGCGAGCGAGGGGAAGCAACAAGAGGCGGCCGCTTATATTGGCCCTCGATAATCTAATGGCGGCTAAATTAGGGCAACGCGGTTTTGTTGCTGCGGCCGCGACCGCAACTATTGACGGTGGCCGCGATTGCTCGCGCTGAGAGGCAATTCGGGCGCCGGCTCATTCACATCATGCCATCGAGCGGTGGCGCCCGGCGAGCTTGCCGACAAACGAGCGATTGATTTCAGGCTCCTCGCGCGCTCTTTAATTGGAGCCCTCGAGCGCTGCCAAGGGGTTGCTGGCGCACAATTGGCGAGGGCATGTCCGGCCGGCCGGCCAGCGTTAAAGGTCGCCAGCCGCACCGGCAACCTGTCATTTGGCGTCACAGAGTTGTGGTGATTTATGCGCGCGCTATAATTGTTCAATCAAAGTGAGCCGAGCGGACTGGCAAGCTCGTGGAAGGGGCGGCCAGCCAGCCAGCCGGTTGGACGGGCTGGCGGAGCGCGGCCATCAGGTGGGCGCGCCCACCAGCTCTGCAGCGGGAAGTGCGATTCTAATCGTGCGCTCGCTAACTGCTCGCTTTGATCGCAAGTTCACGAGTTGGCGGCATTAGTTCAACAATTCGTTTGTTGGCCCTTCCATTGGCTGCCGAGCATCGTTTTGCCTTGGCGGCCGCGATCAATATCGGCCAGCCATGGAGGATCGGTTCATATCATGCAACCTGTTTGCTCTGCTCGCACTCTAGTTGGAACTCTCGAGCTAGGAATTGAGCTGCACGCTTGGCTTTGAAGGAGAGCGCCCGCAGTGTTTGATTTGGCCGCCAGACGGGGAGGAGAGGATGGGCACAACAACCACAATGGCTCTATCCATATCTCGCGGCCAAACGAGACTCGCTCCTCTCAACCAAACTGGCGCCACCAGCGACCACCCGAGCAGACCTAAGCCGCACCAAGCCGATGAGTTCCTCCGATGAATGGAGTGGGGGGATCATCGGGCTAATAAAGGTGGAAATTCCACACTTGCCAGTCGCCATTTTGCGCCTCCTCCTCCTCCTGAATCTGACTCGGCTCGCCGGAACTCGTGAAGGGGGGGGGGCTGTGCTTTGGCTGAGCCCCTTGGAGCTGGATTGGCGTGGCGCCGTTGATCCTAGCAAGGGCGCCGGCAGAGGCGCGCAATCCGCTCGCTTGCAACTCGAGCCAGAGCGCCGGTTGCTCTCCGTTGGACCCCAAACGCGCGCTCTCAAATGCCTGTCAGTGTGTCTACGCCTTGAAATGCGCGAACCTTCCAGCCCATTAATTGGCCGTCGTCGCCGATTCGAGCTGTTGAGCCGCGAGCAAATCCTGTGAGATCTCAAAATCGCTCAATTTGAGACTCAGACAAGCGGTCGCTCACCTTTGGCTGGATTGCAGTTTGTTGGACAGGTAAGAGTCTCCGCTTACGCAAGACTTCGAGCGAGCGGGAGGAGTGAAAGCCGCCGCCTTTGCTTGAGTGCGCAAACTCTAACCTGGCAGAGGCTCGATTGCAAGGCGACTTGTTGCCCAAAGCGAGCTTGACGCGCGCTAACGAGCGCCATTTCAAGTGAACACTCGCTTCCTATCCCCTTGAAGCCTCACAACTCTCTCCGCCTCTCGCCTGTTTAGCGCCGCCAGTCCAGCCCACCGAAAACTGTCGGTTCGAGCGCCACTCTCGCTCGCTGCAGACCGCCGCTTGTCTGGCCGGGACTCAAGTCTCGCCAGGTGAGCAGATAGAGAGCGCGCGATGGCTTCGGGCGGCAGTGAATGTGCGTGCGGGCAACAAGTGTCGCTCCCGTAGCATTTCTGGAAGCCTTCTGGAAGCAAGCGAGCCAATTCAACACAACCCTCCTTGCTCGGCCGCCCTCTGCTCCGCTCGAGAGGTGGCATAATTATTGGCCGACGACAGGTGGCGGATGTGGCGAGTTGAGGTGGCAAATTGAATTGAATTGGAGCCGGCGAGTGGGTTTGTTTTTGAGCTTAAGCGGAGCGAGAGGACAACGAGCGAGCGAGCAAACAAACTCTTGGACGAGTCCCGTGAAACGAGCCTCAAGCGAGGAGCTGATGCAGCATCGGATTGCATCGATTCCAGGCGAAGAGTCAAGCGCCAATTTTGGTCCATTGTCAAGCCAACGCAAGATCAGTTCAGCCAACTCAAGCTCAAGTGGGCCCAGAATTGCAGCGAGCAACCAACTCGAGCGGCCAGATGGGAAAACTTGCTCGCGGTTAGTGGAGTTAGAGCTGCAAATCAAGGCCGCTTTGCAACAAGCGAGCAAACGAGTGAGGGCGAGCCACTCTTTACCTTGTAAGTGTGCCTTTTGCAACAGGAAATGAGCAAAACCGCTTCGAAAAGTACAAGTTTGGGCGTTCGAACTCGACTGGCGGCGAGCGGCTGCATCGGCGCTTTATGAATTGATTTGATCGAGATAAACTGTTTTCGGCGTTGTTGTTGTTTGCGACGGCGGCCAATTGGGCTGCTCTGGCCGAAAAGTGGCCGCTTTGCGCCAAGTTAGCCTCAAACACAAATCAAGTCCACCATAAATAGGAAACATAAACAACAAGTGCGCAAAACAGTGCCGGTCCAAACGAAACGAGAGCCATTCTCTGCTGGCCAGCCGGCTTGCACTGAGTAGACTGGCGCGGCCGTTTGCTCGGCTTTGCAGCAGCAGCAGCCGCCGCCACTGATTGGCATTCAAAGTATTGGCCGGCGGGCGGATTGAACTGACAGATTGGTTGATTGTCGCAGCTCTGCCGAGCTTGCGCAAGTTGCGCGCGAAAGAATGAACTCAATCGGGGGAATCGAAGCGGAAGCGGCGAGCAAGGCCACTGACCACAGGAAGTCGGCGCACGATGGTGGTGGCGGCGGCGGCGGCGGCGGCGACTCAAATCGGACACGAAGCGCGCTGAGGGGCGGCAGGAGCGAGTCAGGCTCGGCGCCGTCGTTGCGCCGGACAAACGAAATCGACAAAGTGGCCCGCGACCAGGCGGCTTCCCGGCCGCCGCAGCCAGCGAGCGATTTCAAGGAAAACAGAGGGATCTCAGCGGAACACCAGCGCCAGTTCCATCATAATCATGAGCAAAGTGGCGCCGCAAAGATAGTTGGAGCGCATTCGAGTGAACCAAGCGATGATGAGCCATTGATACATACGAACAACTTGAACACTAGCTCGCCCTTGCTCTACGTATTTCCGCCATCATTATCGTCGGCTGGCCCGCTTCCGCAGACGAAGCCCCAGACGCGCCAACCCTCAACCGCAAACAGAAGCTTAATTGGCGACCATCAAACCGACGAGTCCTCCTTTGCGCCCTCAAGAAGCGCAATTTTAGCCGCAACTTACTCAAGCTCGGCGACAAACAGAATGCAAGCGCCAAGGGACAAGGTGAACGTGGAGCCTTCAATTGACAACCTCGCGGCCCCAAACGAGTCGAGCGCCGCAAGCTGGCTGAGCCAGGCTGAAGCAACCAGCTCGGCGGCTCTAGTGCCGCAACTTGTTGTTCTAAACCTGGAGGTTGGCAGCTCGAGCGCAACGTTAACCTGGCACCTGACTCTCAATCAGAGCGCCGACGAGGAGCTGAGTGGCACCTTGAAATTTGTCTCGGCAACAGCAGCTGCAGCGGCTCAGCCAACAACTGGAGACGCCGAGCTGGAAACGAGGAGCGGAAGTGGCGGGCACAAAAAGGAGACGCTCGCCCGACTTCAACAAAGGGGCGCCAAGGACAAAGAGGCCGAGCGCGGCGCCAGCAGGGAGGCTTTCATTGTTGGTTCCAGCTTTGGGGGCGGCGGCTCAACTGGCCGGCTCATTGTAAGGCGCGACACAATGAGACTGCGAGCGCCACTCGACCCGAAGACGCCCAGACCTGTGCAGAGTCACGGCCGGCCTCGCCAAGCTGGCGCCGAGCCTGTTCCTGCCGTCGCCACCGCCGCCGAGGAGCCAGAGACAGAGCCTGAGGTGGAGACGGAGGCCGCTGGGGTGGAGGGTGAGAGTGAACAGGCGACTGGCGCCGAGTTGGCCAGAGTTGAGTCGGTGGCGCGAGAAATCGGGCGCAAAGCAATGCTAGCAAAGTTGGATGAGCAAGCGAACGCTTCACCTGTTGGCGCCTCAAACTCGTCAATATCGAGCCAGTTGGCCATAAGCAAGCGCTTGCAACTTAGCAGGGAGCAGACTCAAGCTGGAGCTGGAGTTGGCCACAAGCGGCGCCCACCAACCAGACCTCTCTCCACCAGCACCACCACACAGCGACCGAGCGAGCCGAATGGTGGCCAGTCGGCGGCCTCAGCCTCGTCGCCCTCGTGGACTGAGATTGGCGAGAGCTCACCACTCGAGCCCCAAAACCAGCCAGCCTCCTCCCAGAGGCCAACTTTGGCCGCCAACTCTGATGGCCTGCGCCACTCCGAACTCACCAGCAGCTCCACCTTGGCGCCAGACTCGAGAGGCTCGCCAGCCCAGAGACGGAGGCGTCTCAAGCCGCCAGCCAACGTGACAGGGACGCAGCCAAGCCAGCGACCAGCCGCAACCAGCGAGCCGCCCGTGATCAGAACCCAGCTCGTCCTCCTAAACAGGCTTCCTACTTCCACCTCAACTTTGGCCCCCTCTGAGAGCTCATCGGCGAGCAGCGCTTCAACAAGAACAACAACCACCACTGAGCCGCCCAGCAGCACAAGTCCAACCACCGAAAGAACGGCCTCAACGTTGAGCCACCGGACAGCCAAAAGCTTATCCAGCCACAGGGACGCCCAAAGTTCCTCCACAAGTCTAGTCAGAAACGCGAGCCAAAATAGCACACAGTTTGAGGAGATTTCGGCGCCAAGCGAGCGAGCCAAGGTTGAGGAGCAATCTAGCCAGTCCAGTTCGCGTGCGTCTGAACTCGGAACCAAGTCGAACCGGCTGAACAGTGCTGCTGTCACAGTTGGCCCAACCGCAACCAATGGCGGCAGCAGCACTCTCAGTCCGACCTCTCGGCGCCATCAAGTGTTAGCGCCAAGCACAACAAGTGCTCTTGGGGAGGGACCAAAGAGCAAAGGGGCCAACCAGACGCCGGCTGAGCCCTCAAAATGGTTAGTTAGGTTGCGGAGGTTTGCATCAAACGAGGTGGACATCGTGAAGGTGATCGTGCACAATCTCCACTCGAGTCTGGCCAAACTGCGCGACCAAAAGCCAATCCCTAGATACATTTCCTTCAAGAACCTCGACCCATCGAGCGGCTATGAGCTTTGCATCGAGTCTGCGAGCCCAAACCAACAGGTAGGCGACAAGTTCCAAATTCTGGATGCCAATCATTTCCTAAAATGCCATGACACCTCCGACGTTGAGCTCGCGAACTTGAGCAGCCGAGCGGAGGGCCAAGTTGCTCTAGATTCGAGCGCAAACACTGTAGAGCGACTTGATTTCAAGCGAGCAAACTGGTTGAATGAAGAGAACCAACTTCAACCGCTAGCCTTGCCACTTCATCCAAGTGAGTCCGCTGATCAGATACAAGCGCAAAAGGTTAAGAGTCTCTGCAAGGAATTCTTTACGCTGCCTGCAAACTCGGCCGAGAAGCTCAACTTTGGTCTCAGGGAATCGGCCGCTGAGGGTGGCGGGCGAAAGGTTGCCAAAGTTGGTCCGATTGCGTTCAGCGCCGAGAACGCCACCACCAATTCGGGTTCTCGGCGACCAAAATCTCTCAACAATGCGCTCAGAAGTCACCTTGAGCTGCTCGAAATCAACGACATCATGGCGCCAATGGGCTTTGGCGAGAAGGCAAACATGTTCGAGGTTGAGGCAACTCGAGGGCCCGGAAGCAGGATTGCGCAAACTGGAAGCGACAACTATTTCACAACTCGGCTCGCCGGCTCAAGCGGACTCGACGCGCAACAAACCGGCGATTACCTGACCAAGTCCATCTTGCCCATCATTGGTTGCGTGTTTGCGCTCATCTTCATCTTAACGCTCGCAAACATGCTGCTGAATGCGATCACCTGCAGATCATCGCCGGCCTCTGGGTCGAGGAGGCGTCGTTCGGGCGCGAGCAGGGCCATGCTTGGCTTGCCTGCCAGCCTAAGTAGGCGACAAACACTGGGGAGCCTCTACTCGGACAGCGACAACAGCGCGAACTCAAAGTCGCGCATCATGGTGGTGGGAAAGCACGGCGAGCCCTTCGCAAACAGCTCGGCCTACTTCGACGTGCCCCTCGAGCCGAGCAGAGGCGCGCATCTCGGCGCCGACCAAGGCTCCTCTTTTGGCACCGGCGGCTCCAGCGAGGGGAGCGGCGGAAAGCACAGCTCCAACTACCTCCTCTCGGGCCGCTTTCCACTTGGGCCCTCGTTCGAGGGCGACGAGAAGCACAACGCCGACATGGTGGGCTTGGCGCGCAAAAACTACGACAACTTCATAAACAACATCTACAATTCGCATGACCTTGAGCTCAGCCGCCAGCGAGAGGGCGGCGGCGGCGGCAGCGGAAAATCGTCGTGCGAGCCTCTAGGCGGAGACAAGCGTTTCAACCATAGACACGTCCACCATCATCACCTCCACAAACGAAGAGAGACACGCGAACAACAGGAGCTAGCCTGCAAGTGTTCGCCCAGCAAACTTGAGGCCCAAGGCAAGCAAAGTCAGGACGGCGGCTTTACGGGCAACAAGCAACGCATTCGCTTTGACAAAATCAACCCCATCTATAATATGGAAAGTCTGAGCCCCACAGGTGGCCGCTCACGAAACAGATCCCCCAAGGGAGTGTCCAGTTTCGGCCACTCGAATCCGGCGCTGCAAGCCGACGAGCAGGGGGAGCAACGGGCCGGCCAGCTTTACACTGACCAATGTGCCGCCTGCCAGGCCGAGCAGCTGGAGGAGCGAGAGATGCAGCAACGATCCACTAGCACGAACATCCACCAACCAGAGCAACCGCATCCGCAGGTAAAGTGTCGCTCGCAGCCGGAGTTTGAGTTTGAGCTGGAACAGCAAGAGATTGAGTGCGATGGAGAGGATTGCAACGAGACGAGGGCCTATCGCACCTGTTGCCTCGACAGACAGAAGCAGCGATTTGAGAAGCAGCAGCAACAGTTGGAACGGGTGCTAACTAAGAACGGCTCGCTCATCCCGCAACCGTTCATAAACCCTCAGGGTCCGCAGAGGTGCAACTCGCCAAGTTGCGAGAGTGTCGTCCGCGAATGCGAGCTAAGATCGGCCGACTCGGCCAACGGGCGAGTCTCGGATTCGAGCGATACGCCTCGGGGCGATCTGATTAGCCAGCACGACTGGGAGGACTCGGAGGTTGTTGGCGGCTTCGAGCAGCGGGCTCCCGAGAACAATGATCCCTCGAGTGTTGGTATGGGCGCAAACTTGGAAGTTAGAGGTACCGTTCCACTAGGCGCCAATGCAAGCCAGCAGCAGCAGCAGCAACAACAACAACAACAACCGCAAGATGGCCCCTCTGAGGCGGCAGTGGGTCCGTTGACCTCGCCCAATGGCCGCATCGCGACACCCTCGCCGCCGCCGCCGCTCGTTGACAGCGTCTCTACCTGGCCGGCGCTCGCCGAAGGCCATCATGCCCACAAGACGCTGGTCAGCGTGGCCGCGATGGGCAGCGGCTCAACGGACGCTCAAGCGAGACGCTTGCACGAGGCCATCGATAGGACAGACTTTGATCAGCGCCGCAACGAGTTAGCCTCGAAGCTCCACTTTGCAAACATGTCCAAATCGGGCTAGCTTGCAGCCTCCAAAACCATTAAACCCCACACACTCAACTCGAGGTCTCTGCCTAAATTTCGGTTTGTTGTTAAGAGTGAAACTGGGGGGACAGATCGCTCGAAGGAGGGAGAAGAGTTCGGCTGCGAGGTTGGTTCGCGTATCTGATAAATCGTATTTGATCCGTCGTCTTGGCTGCATCCACTCGTCAGCTTGGCTCCAATCTCGTGCGTTTCATCTCGGACAGGTTGGAGGTTTAGCGGGCCGCCTAATGAACGGGCGGAACAGCCTGAGCTGGCGCCCGATGACCAGCGGTAAAGTTTCGATATCTCCTCTCCGTTCCTGAATCTAGATAAAGGCGTTCCCTTGCAGGCAAAAGGTCCGCGGCCGCAAGATGCTCGTATCGCGCGCACAGGTGAAGCCGGCCTGTTCATCTGCCGAGTGCGGATCCAACCGAAGCGAGTCTCCTCCAAGTGAACGTGGCCGCTGTTTGTTCGGCTTTCAAGCGGATTGGGGACGAATTTTATGACTCTGATTACTTTATCTTGAGGGGCTCTTCTCTACGCTGCGCAAATCCACATCAATCTCGCCTCTTGCCGTTAGTTCACTGATAAACATGAAACTTGTCAGTGCAAGACTCTGGCAGGCGTCAGAATTGAACTGTCCAATTTGAACCCTCAGCCAGTCCGCTTTCGCGAGAGTCAGAGGTGGAGCAGTTTTCCAATGTCGCTGAATCGAACAAATCGCAATATCGATTCCCTCGAAGTGATCACATCCAGCAACAATGAAATCGCAACTCAACCAAGCCCGGCTACTACTGCTGGTGGCTCTTTGCGCACTCATGCTTCTGGTTGGCGAGGCCAAACAGGAGGATGCAAAAACTGATGGCAAGGAGAAGACGCACGAGTTTGACGAGCAAAATGAGATTGATGACAGGATAGTCGTTGGAGAGCCATACAAATCCTTGCTAAAAACCACAACCAGATTCGCTTTGGCCCAGACCAAAATATCGAACCACCTGAATCTGGATGTAGCAATGGATTTGCTCTCGGATGCTGGATTTATGCTCTCTCGCACCTCAACTCTGATCAAGCTGGTCAAGATAGTTGCAGTCACAATAGCAAGCTTGCTTGCAACAACACTCATCCTGCCTGGAACCTACAAGTTTGTGGACGCCGCTTGGCGAAATCCGAGCGCAACGCTGAACTTCGACAGGTATCTATCGAATGGAGTTAGCGAGAAATCAGTGCTGTCAGTTTTGGGATCTAAGACGGACGAAACTCTCAAGAGGATTGGCCTGCAGGACTACGCGTGTCGTGAGCAATCGCTCTGTTATATTGGCGAGATACTCAAGTGCTCATTCCCGCAAACTTCCGAGGGAATCATCAAGTTTGCATCGGAAAATTTCTCAAATACTGGAATCAAGGACAATATCTACGCTCGCGCATTCGTGTCTGGCTTTGTTGACCGAAATTGTAGCAGAGTGGCCACCAGCTCGGAGACCTCCAACTGTCTGGGTAACCTCTTCAACTCTATCTTGGTGGCGCCAAAGAGTCGAGCCAAACGGAGCAAGATGAATTCTTGAGGGTTGCGCCGAAACGAAAGTCTCATTAAATCATCACTTCATCTTCAACGAGCAAAATTGTTACGAGTATAGCCAAACGGATTTCTTTCCCATTGATTACGGATTTAATAGCTCGAACATTCGAGCTTATCTGATCCGAGTTGCGCCATCGAATGTTCGATCGAGCAAACGAGGCGAGCGACGACAGTCTAGCTTTGCGTGAGACTGGCCCTTGTTATAATTCTGCTTGGGGGATGTGCGCCATGGAAACCTGAATGGCAGCCGCTGACAATCAGTGCTTTAATTTGTATCAGGGATCTCGCAAATCTGTGGCGCCGTCCGCTCCATCCAGTCGCTTGGCCCCGTGTATGGCGCGCTCATCCATGCGGGCTGCTCAAATATCCAGCCTCCATACCAAGCAATACCAACCCGAACAAATGAGCCACAACGTCCTAGCTGGCGAGAGGTGAGTTCGATTGAACCAAATGCAATATTTGCACCCTCTTTGTATCCTCAGTTTTGTAGGTAAGTCCTAGTTGAGAGTCTTTTGATCACAAGATGACAACAAGCTGACCTCACCAATCAGCCATGGCTGCTGCCGCAACTGGACCAACCTTAATCAGGCAGCTTGAGCACGATGGAATCCGGTTGATTGAGACTGGTGCAAACAATTATGCCTTGACAACGAGCAAGTTTCGCACAAAAGGCTGGCAAACGTAAGTCTTTTCAGCATCGAGGAGACAAATCAACACCCTTATATTTTGGATGTCCGGCTAACCAATCGCTGTCACCAGTGTGTCCATCAATGAAGATTCAGTTAGCATGGTTACGACGACAGGCGAATCAACTCTACTGGATAGAAACGCCTATGCTAAGGACGAAATAGATCTCATAGAGAAATTTGCAGCTAAAGTACGAACACACCACCATGAGACCCTCGAGGGTTCGCCATATTTAGTAGTCCGAACCAGCAATGGAAACGCAACCATAAGGAGTGGTACCAAATTTGTCACCGTAAAGCTGACCTTCTTCGATCCTTGCGATAACAAGCCTGTGATGGACGCGGAAAAACTCGCAAGTTCGAACATAAACCCGTTAAAAATTGCCGGACAAGTTGCTGATGGTCACATCTATGGAAATCCAGAATTATCCGAGCACCTTGAGTACGCGGACTTGAAAGCCACTGACAGATATTCAATAGTTTATCACGACGAAAAGCACTTCAGTGTCAGTCATCCGAGTTTGCCTAATAAGTTGGCGCGCATTTTCCTTGACGCCGACACAATGACATTCGTATATTTGGACGGGAAGGTCCGAATGAAGCCAATCAATTGCTTGGACTTATCTGAATGGCATACCAAGAAAATACTAACGGCGGCTCTTCTACTATTCAAGCATCGTTATCTGGAGCTCGAACTATCTGCCAAAACTATCGAAGCTGACAGTAAGAGAACAGAGGCTCTAGAGCCTCTAGATCCTGGTGATCCCGAATTGGATGAAATTTTTGAATTGATCAAGGCCAATTTGGCAAAATTAGACGAAGTAAACCAAGAAATTATTGACACCTCTCAAATGGGAACAAAGACTGCCAAACGAAGGCGAACCAACTGAGGCCGGGCAGTAAGAGAGTTAGGAGGGTAAAGGCTTGAGCTCATTGATAGTCTCATGCTTGATATCTGGTAGCCTTCGATTCTCGTGATAAAGTTGACAGAATTCAGCCTGGACATGCATTCACATTTTGAGTGTTCAGCCCTGGACTATTTTTAGCACAATATTCGAGCAGATTTTGACATCACGGTCAGATCTCCGATGGAGTGGCAATAATTAGCATAATAATAAAACCATGAATTATCAAGCTCTTCTAATCACCCTATTTCTTGGGCTATCCGGTCCGACGTTGGCGATCAACAATGACCAGCAAAGCCTCTACTTGCAGGTGTATGCGGTCAGCGGAACTCCGCTGGATCCGGCTCAGACGTTCGAACTTATCAAGCA
>Ga0209372_1000236_pt1 | contig 38079 bp, 32 predicted proteins | sample AgamicAtPe_FD_187170 | JGI IMG/M metagenome (GOLD analysis project Ga0209372, IMG submission 187170) | Agave microbial communities from Guanajuato, Mexico - At.P.e (SPAdes) (version 2) | ecosystem: Host-associated > Plants > Phyllosphere > Phylloplane/Leaf | place: Guanajuato, Mexico | collected... | reverse complement strand
TGGCCTGGTTCAGCTCGGCTCGGCTTGGTCGGCCGCGCTACCTTGATGCGGGCCCGCGCGCCTTATAGGTGAGCGCCAGCCATGAGCTCGGCCGCTAATGGAGATGCGCTCGTCTCAACTCCATTGGCTCAGCTGGAGTCGCGGGCTCATTTGCATCCTCCCGGCTGCTGGCTAGCCACTCGAGCTGGGCGCAACGTCAGCGGGCAGACAGCTAGCTTGATTCTGGTTTAATTTGATTTTATATTTATGACCGCAATAATAGACACGTCAAAGGCGCACTCTCGGCCTGGCTGGGCGCCAAATTTGAATTCCATGCAACACTCTCGGGCTGCCGCTCTTGCCTCTCCTTCTCCATCTCCTTTTCCTTCTCCTTCTGCGCCAACGCACCTCCGGCCGGCGCTCATGCAAATGAACTGAACTGTCGGCCAGAAGGGCCATTTGCTCAAACACCAACTCCAGCTCCAAATCGGCCGCTCGCTCACGAAGTTTGCCCTCGAGCAAAGTTCAGGCCGGCTCAGCTTAGCTGGCTGCCAAATTGTCGGCCCGACAGCCAGCCCATGGAGGCCGAGCGGCGGCCGTTGCGGAGAGCCCAAAAGTGCGCTGACGTTTGATTGAAATTCAATCAAGTGTTCAGGTAACAGACACCGGCCGACGGGCTCGAACTCGGGCGGCCGGCTGGGCGAGCGCCGCCACTTGAAGCGCGTGGGCGCCGCACATTGGGGACACCGAGTTGCGGCCGGAAGTGTCGCCGCTGCTCGGTCGGCGCGCTTCCGGCGGCCGAGCAGCGGCGCTGATTGACGCGCCCTCCTCGCGCTCGGCTCGCCTGTTGCACTCCTCTTGCTCGCTGCCTGCTGGCCACCGCCGCCGCCGCCTGGTGGCCGGGCGCCCCTACCTGCGCGACCATTAATCAAGCGGGCGAGACTGGAGCAGATTGTTTCGATGAGTAAACATGATTTAGCCTGTTGATCAGCGGTAATCGATTATAAGAAATGGAGCAAATTGGCCTGTGCGCGCTCCGGCTCGAGCCGAGCGGCGGCTTCGACGCTCGCCGCTCGCCGCTGGGCGGAGGGAGGATGGAACACAATTGGCCGGTCGACAGGTTGGCCGCGGCGCCGGGGGGAACCTGCAGCGCCGGCTTGCTGGTCCGCGAAGGAGGCCATACGAGAGAGAGAGGCAGCTTACGGGCGCTCTCGTCGCCGCTCGCCCGTTGGCAGGTTACACTTCGTCAGCTAGAGCTTGTTGCTTGCGGGAGAGATTTATTTGGCCAGCTGAGCGAGAGAGCCGCCTACCTGGCGCGCGTGATCGACCAAGGGCAAGCGAGCTCTTTGGTAGCCCTCTAATAAGTCGCTTGAACAAATTAATTCCCCACACAAACCGCCTGACAGTTGGAGCATGGGGGCTTTGGATTTGGCAAAATCCAGCAAAACTTTGCATGTCTCACAGCTTGACATTGTGGGGGCTTGGATTGTCGCATTAGGCGCAGCTTGTTTGACGCTCGCCTCTTGCCTCCTGCCTCTCGCCTCGCGAGCGCAAGCCGAGGGAGGCTTAAAATTGGTCCGCCCAGGTGGAGGCGACTCAATCAATCAGGCCAGAGGGTCCGATTGCTGGCCGGCCGGGCGCGCGCCACTCGGGCCGCCGCGGGGCCTCCCGCCTGCGACGCCGCGGCCGCAATCTCGCACTGGCGGCACAGGTGCGCCAGCTGCTGGCCAGCCAGCGCTGCACTCCTCCATTAATGGGCGCGCTCGCGCCTGCTCTTAGGGCCAAAAACGTTTACGGGGCTCATTTTGGGCCTGATGAGATGGCGTGACCAAAGCAATCTGCGCCCCAGAGCCAAAAGCAAAGGTGGCAAACAATTGATGCTAGACAAACAGACGCTGGCAGCGTGAAATTGTTCAACAGGTTTGCCTGCGACGCAAACACTCGGTGGCCTGAAGTACAAGAGGACGGGCAGCCTCCCCTCTCAAACAGGTAAACCAACCGACGGCTGCTGCTGCTGCTGCAAGCGGACACTCGAACGCGCGAATATGATCTCCGCGCGCATCCGACAGTCGACGGGCACGAACTCACCTGCTCGTGGGGCCGCTCGCTTATAATTGGCCGCTCTCTGAGAATGGCCCCGAAGCAAAAATTTTGTGAGCCGAGCTTTGCCCCTCCGGACGGGCGGCGTTCGAGCGGGCTCACTAGCGCCATCTGGTGCGCGGCCCGTCGCGCAACTCGGCCGCGCAACCAAGTGAAGCGAGCCAAAGTTGGACCCTCGAGCCGGACAAACCGAACGGGAGCTCTTGGGATCACTTTTGGGCGGCTCAAATTAATCTCCGCCTGTCCGCTGAAGCGAGTGGCCAGCCAGCCAGTCGGTCGGTCGGCTAGCCAGCGAACACGACCATTATCTTTATTGCTTCGTTTGTGTTACCATTGTTGTTGTTGTTGTTGTTGCTGCTGTTGTCGCCCGCTCAAAGCGCCACTCGGCCGGCCAGCCAGCCACTTGGAGCCCCAAAACTAACAACACAAAGAGTTAGCTACCTACTCGGGCTAATTGTTTTGCCAGTGATAATTAAAAGGCGCCAGTTGCCTCTGGCTGGCGGCTCTCGGTGGCGCAAGGCTGGGCGAGCAAACCAAGGAGAGTTCACGGGAGGCGAAAGAATGCAAAGAGGGCGAGCTGCCTTAATGCTAATGGTTCGCGATGGTTTGAGCCAATGGTTGAGTGGCTGGCTTATTTGGGAACTTTGTTGTTGTGTTTGTTTGTGTTGCGGTTTTGTTTAAAAATCAGCCACTTAGGTTAGCTAATGGCGCCATTCAGCCTCTCTCTCTCTCTCTCTCTCTTCATCTCTCGCGCTCACTCGAGCTCAAAGGCTCGTCCCTCTCGTTGGCTTCCAATGGGACCGACGAGATCGAGTTGGGGTGCCGCTCAAGCCGAGGGCCGAGCGAGGCGGGCTCGTCGGCGGCCCGAGTTGGGACGGCTCGGCCGGCGGGCTCACCTATCGCCAGCTCGGTCGCTCGCTAATTGAGACTGAGGGTTCGAGCGGCAGCTGGAGTTAGAGTTTTAGTTTGAGTTTGAGCTTGCTGGCTGGCTGCGCGCTCGGCCACCGGTCGCCGTTCAAGTTTAATTAAATGATCGATTATCTGGCCAACATCTATATGAATTCAGGCCGCGCAACGCAGTTTGCCGGCGCAACAGGTTGCTCGTTGTGCAGGTTCGCGCTGCATTAGCGCAAACCAATAATAGTTGCCAGCTCTTAGCCTTGCGGCCAACAAGTTTAATGGAAGGAGGAGGAGGAGCGAGCTTGCTAGCGAGCGAGTCAAAGCTTGTTGGCCAAGCGAGCGCCCGATTATGATGATTAATTTTTCACCATTCAAGCTGAAAACACTAAACTAAATAAGCGCTCGTTATCAGCGATCTTAATGGGAGAGCATTGAATTATTAGTAGCATTGTTAATTTATTACCTCCGACTTGTAGGCGCCCGGCGAGCGAGTGGCGGCGGCGGCTGCCAGTTTGAGGCGAGCGGATGAGAGTGGGCAGGTGAGCCGGCGGCGAGCTAGCCGCTCGACGGAAGACGCGCGCACGAGGGAGGGAGAAAGAGAGAGCGGCGAGTTGAGTGGAAGGTTAATTTCGTATTCATATCTGTTCAATTAAAAATCCAATTTGTTTTCATTGGTCTCGGCTGAGTTGATAATTAAAATTGAAGGCTAATTATGCGCCCGCTCAGCCGAGAGGAGCAAGCTGGGATGGTCGGCCGCTCGGGTTCAGGTGAGCTCTGGTTGGCTGGCCGGCCGGCTGGCTCCTCGGAGGCAAGAGCGAGTTGGTTGAATTCCCAACTCGCGGAATTTGGCGCCAGCTCGTGGAGGAGCCCCCATTTCAGCGGCGGAGCCTCGAAGGAGGCAGCGACCATGCTGCTGCTGCCTGTTGACGGAAACGGGCCGCCTCGTCCAGGTGAGTCGGGCGGATGCGCCCGATTGTTCGGAGGGGCCAAGTTCACGCCGAGAACATGATCATTTAAAATGGGCCAGCTCGGCTCGGCTCGGCTCGGCTCGCGCGCGCGGCTAATCACTGGACAGACTGGAATTTTCTGAGGCTCGCCAGCCATCCGATACGAGCAGGTAGGCTCCTGAGGAGGGGGCAATCGGGAGTGGGCGGGGTCGGCGCAATCAAGCGAGCTAGTTGTTGTGTCCGTCCGCCTCTCTCGCTAGCATTGAGTTTGCTTGCCTCTGCTCGCGGAGGTTTGCGTGTGATTGCGAGCAAAGCGCGCGCAAACCAGCCTCAGCCTGGCTCGCCCTCTCTCAATCTCAACGCGCGCGCGCGCACACACACACACACACAAACACAATGAAATCCGCTGGCTCGATGGGATTCCTGGCCGCCTGTTGCCTCCTCTTGGCTCCCAAGCCCGAAGTTCCGAAATTGGGCGGCCTGTCGTGAGTGGGCGTTCCCGAACGCCGGGCAGCCCCGGGCCACGCCCCTCTATTAATATATCGATTATCGATCTCTTTCCTTTCACTGGAGAGCACTTTTGGGCAGCTTTTGGGGCCAACACAATTGGGAATTGGGTCCGGCCAAGCGGCCGGCCGAGCTGCGGGCTTGGTGCCATCACTTATCGGCCCATTTGCTCGCCAACCTCCCTCCTCATGGCGTCCCATTGGCCGCATCAACGCTCGCAGGGCTCACCTGGCCGCCAGCTCCGCTTCAGCCCAATATAATGAAATGATAATTATACTCCATAAACGACTTCAAATTTGTTCGCTCCCTCGCTCGCATTTATAATCAGCAGCAGCGGCGGCGGCGGCCAGCACTAATTGACTTCCTCTATCGGACAAACAACCGATAAGTATGTATCAGGTATCAGCGGTAAGCGTTGCTCTGCTTGGAAATTTTAAACGCTCTAAAACGATTCGTCGGGCGAGTTTGGTCAGTTTTGGCGGCCGATGAGCTGGGCAAACGTTGGCCGCCATTGGCAGAGTGGAGCGCAAATTGGCTTGCGCTGCTCTACTTTGCTCGCAGGCCGCCAATTTCCACCCAGCGCCGGCCATTTGTCCCTCCTCTCGCAGCCGCCAATCGGGATCTCCGAGACACTCGGGGGCCCAGCTCGCGCGCGCTCGACCCCCGAGTGTCGCGCCGGCTCCTTGCGTTGGCCGCCGCCCTCTAGTGGCGCAACAACAGTCCGGCTCCCCCCAAAAGTGGCCATGTTTTCCGCTTGCAGACACTCCCTAAACGGCTAAACAGGTTCCAGGCCAAATGTGGCCAGCTTATGTCATCGGCGGCCCGAATTTCGAGCCCACTCGGCCGCCGCTGTCGCCTCGAGCGCCAGCTGAGAGCCAACGAGGCGGCTAACTCAGAGCCAAGTTCCCTCTCCACTCACCTAGCCCACTAATGGCTCTGATTTTAATCTAAAACGATCCCATAGTTGGAGGCGAGCAAACGGGCGACAGATATACAGTGTACAGCGAGAGTCCGTGTTTAGCGACTCACTTTTAGTGTGATATGTTGTGGACACGTTGAATTCACTTTAATTAAACAATTTTGAATCGTCATTATCAAGAGCAACATCAACTCGGCATTATTATCAACAAGGCTCATCTCTATCATCATTACCATTAGCAGGCTAGCGAGCGAGCGAGCAACATCCTCCACATGATCTCGCTAGGCTGCTCCTGCTGCCGCTGCCGCCGCCCTCCCTATCCATTCGGCCAGACTTTGGCTTGTATCTGGCCGCCTAGCTATCTGGCTCGTTCGCTAGCTATCTGCTTGCGGCAGGCGACACTCACACAGATAAGTCCAATGGATGTCTTTATAATAAACTGGCTTCATTTGAGCGCCATCCTCTGCTCGTCGTCGCAAATGCTGCCGCTGCTGCAGCTGCTGATGTCAACATGGAGCCAAGCAGCAAATGGCAGCTACGAGCATCCACCACTTGCTCCGTATCGCTTAAATAGCCATCATTTGTCGGCTTCTCTCTCGCTCGCTGCCTCTATCAGCCCTCCATCTGCCTCCTCAGTCGCTCCGCTCTCCCAGCTAATCACGTTGCTGCCAAATTATCAAATTAATGAAAAGGCTCAATTAATAAGGCTGGTGGTGAAAGAGGCTGCGCGCACCTTTTGAACTCTAACCGATGAGCAAGTTGGAAAGAAAACAGGTTGCCTCTCACGGCCGCTGCCCTCTCTCGTTCGCTCGGCGCTCGAAGCGCGGCCAAGGTGGCGCCATCTCTGGTGCACCTGTGCGCGCGCTCGCTGCGCATCCAATTCATCAACCGAATGCACTCAATAATTAGCAGACTCTCCATCGCGATAATGGCCAAGCAGCCGTCAGCACCACTCTCGGCTCAATGGCGCCAGGATTTGATAAGGAGCTCGGGAGTGGGAAGCTGAGAGACATGGACACTAGCGAGAGAGGGGGGAGAGAGGTAGGCAAAGCGGAGCTGACCCATCGAGAAACGTGGACTTGGCTAGTCTCTCAGCTCATTAGCATGGCAAATTCCGTAACCAACATCGTGTGCAAACTATCCGCCCAATGGCCTCTCTCTCTCTCTCTCTAGTTCTAGTTTTAATTTTAATTCCCGTTCTCATTCTCTTTATCTTTAACTAAGTCAAACTTTTAAATGCAAACGAAACAAGAACATACCGAGACCTCAACCGCTTGTTCGGACTTTGTTTTATTGTTTTTATACTCATTCTAAAGTGAAATGATGTAGACGTATGGCCAAATGGGTTGCAACTTTGTTCAACCCTCCTCTCTCCCTCCATTTCTCTCACCTGACTCCCCTGGCCAAAGGTTCAATGGGTTGGGCGTGAGCTAAATTGCCTCCTAATGGGCTCATGTTTGGAGATTTACTATTGCATAAGCCCTCTCTCTCTCTCTCTTTCCCTCCCCGCTTCCTCCAACTCGCCTTTCCGCCTCCTATTCATAAACATAAGCCAAACATTGCGAAGTAAGCTATAATTAGCTTAATTAGTGAGCGCTCGGTAAGTTGCAATTGTTGGCTGCGTTTGTTGTTGTTTTTCTTGTTGCCTGTGAGCAACGCTCTTTGAAGTCGCCAAATTCGTGGCTGGACGAGCAATCAACAGGTGCAACAGCTCCACTCGCGTCTACAATTACTCAACCATTCAAGCTGCAAAACTGACTCTGATGGCCACCTTTTAGATGTGTTGCCGCTGGTTCTTGCCCTTTTAGACACTCGATCTAGCCATTTGACATCTTCATTAGCGTTTAAGTGCACAATCAAGGGCTAGCAATCCACCAAGTTAATGGGAGAAGGTTGACAGAGGGCGAGAATTGCGATGCCCGAGCGCCAGCTGGTTTTGTAAATGAGCAAATGAGCTCGCAAGCAAATAGCTTTAGTTGGCTAGCGAAGCCAGTCGCCACCTGAGACGCAAATGAGCGGGCGGAAATGTTGCCTTGCGCTTGTAACAATGTTCGCTCTACGCTACCTATGATGACAAACAATTAACGCTGAAAGTAAACTAAATGAGAGTCAACATTCTCGCACACTCTGGCCACCTGAGGAATGAACACCTGCAAACTGCGCTTACTTGCGCGCTGCCCCAGGCTAATGATGAAATTGGAACGAGAGGAAGGGAGAATCTGCATCCTGGTCACCAGTTTCTACCAACCAAAGCAGCTAAACGGGCAAGATAGATGCTCCCAGTGATGGAGTAAACGTTCTTTTTGTTGCAGTTCCAAGTCATAAACATTAATCAAATATGCCAAGGGAGCAAAAATGGTCCCACAAATCAGCTGAGTGTAAAAATTACAAAGGATAATTATTCACTCTTGTGGCGAATAGAATGGGCCAAGTTGGGCTAGATTCTATGCTCGGCTCTTGTAAGTTCATACAATTGAGGGTAAACTACCTGGCTAAAAATTGGATGGATGTGTCACTTCGAAAGGGACGCCTGCTTCAATGCTACCGGAGAGGGCTGAACAATTTTGGCCCATGGGGGTTAGTGTTGCGCAAATTTGTGGCGCCAAACGGTAGCGAGAATATCTCAAAAATAGTTCCAGTTCAAAGGTAAGCGGAAAGAATGGAGCTTAAGGCTGACAAGTGTGCTACCTAAGCCTGCCCTGTGCGTGTGTCCTTTCCACTTCATGGGTTTTTGGATTACGACCAGCGTAATTAATTAGATTTTCTGCCTCGCAAATGACCAAGGTGATGTGATAATTGCCCGACGGCAACAGTGATAATAACACTAAGCGACGACACAACATCCGCACAGTCCACTTGGGAGAGCCTCCTTGTTCCAGGAACAAACATTTATCACCTGCTTAATTGGCGAGGGCTGAACTAGAGCATTTGCTCTAGTTCAGCGCAGTGCCAACAGAATCGGGCGATCTAAGCAAAAGTCCATGATATCGAAACCAAAAATAAATATCATTTTAGGAACAAGAGCTCGACACTGGCTATGCCATCCGTCGAACATTTGTTAGGCTTGGAAGTACATGCTTCTAGTTGCGCCAAATGTTGAAGAGGTAAACACGTTAGGTTTACTCCAACCATATACCCCTCAAAGATGACCTTGAACCTATGAAAGCTCATTGGAAGTACTAGTACTGCTTTTATTCTGACTTGGCGAAGGCCGCTTTAACTTTCTCAGCTTCCTTGAAGGTTATGTCAGTCTCTAAAGCCACTGCCATGAGGTTCTTCATTCCGTTCACGACCATGTGCGGCACTGATGCTGCGTTCGGATAGTTGATTGCCAAAGATAGCGCGGCAACGTTCTTGATACCTTCAATGAACTTCTCGGCTAACACTTCGGGCGTGATATCCAGAACTTCTGGACCAAAAGTGGTTCCGTTGTCGAAGATTTGCTTGATGGCCAAACCGTAACTGAACGGCATGACACCCAACATACCCAATAGAGTTGCCTCACTTGCGCCCACCTTGTCACCGACCTTGATCAGATGCATCTCGTTCAGAATCTCAATTCTACCTTTCGTAATCTTGGTCGGAATCGACAGAGCTTGGAAGAAGGAGGTCTTTTCTGGATCTAAGCCAGTAACTTGGGCCGGGAGCATGACATCTACGGGGGCAATAGCACCAGCACGAGCTGACACCGCAACACGGTTGCTCAGGATACGATCACGAACCTCGACCAGATCACCATTGGTGAATACAAACCCGACGTTGCCCCTTATGTGATTAAGCAATTTTTCTAGCTTAGGGTTTTCTGGCAAATGGCCCTTGATGGCCTTTCTGATCATTGTATTCTTGCCCATGAGGACTACTCCATGTTTTCGGAGCCCTTGACGAATCTGTTGCATCTGCCTCGAACCAACATTGTCGACGCAAACAACGAAACACTTGGGGTACTCGTCAAGCAGTTGCTATTAATTTGTTGAAGGGAACGGAGTAATTCGGTAAGATGAGTTAACGAAGGAGCACTAAATAAAGCAGAGGAGATTTGTTTCGAATTCTTACCAGCAAGCGCATGAAATAGTTTGTCTTCCATGTTGATTTGTCCTCCCTGCCCATCTTAGAGTGAGTTAATCAAGGATACTCTTCAGAAGTGTGATAAAGAGTGTTTTAAGGACGATGTTGGTGGTTAATTTATGTGATAATTTTGGCTATCTAGTTCAATAAATATGTGAGTCTTGAGGTCGCGATTCATACCATTTGATGGATAGTTCTCATGAACATGTGTATCAATTCTCATGACAAGAAGTCCGGAAGCTTTGGCACACATGGACTCATACGTTTCAGTGATGTACGCCTGCGTAGTGGCAATTTGGCGCGCGATACGAACGAGAACGAAATACAGCTGCGCAATCTTGTTTTTGTGATTTTCTTGTATCCTCGCTATCCATAGCGATCAATTTCATTTTACACCTCCATGTCCAATCACTTATTGCATCATATGCATCCCAAAAATCATCACTATCATATTAATCTCCTGTTAAATTTGCCGCAACTGTTTTCAATCCCACTAACCAACCCGAAATTAAGTAACCTCACCGAATTGTGGAATATGACCACATTATTTCCCCAAATTAAGCGAGTGGACGAGGACGAAACCTCAAAAATAATTAAGAATGTCCTTTTCGATGACCAAGATGAAGTTAAGTTAGAGCAGATTTTTGATGAATTCATGCATCTAACAGAGGAATCAATCACATATTCTGAAGAGGATGATGACGATAGTGAGGAAGGAGAAAACGACGATGACGACGACGACGATGGTGATGATGATAATGATGAGGATGAAGATGACGACGATGACGACGACGACGATGATGATGATGATAGTGATAGTGATAGCGATGAAAGTGACAGTAGCGAGAGCGATGACGAAAAGCCAGACGTCCAAGCAGAGCCTCCTGCCTCAAGAGGTACCCTACCCTCCTGGAACCTAGATCAATTTATCCCAATCACTAAACCCCCAACCATAAAAGTCAAGGCTGAGCCTGTAATAGTATCACCGGAAGCGTCGATTTCTGCACCCTCATCAGCCTCGTCAGTTCATAAGCCTGAGGTCGAAGTGGCCATCAAAGAGGAGCGGCAGGAACCACAACTGCCACTGCATACTCAGCCTCAACAGAACCAAAAACATCATCAGCACTCTCAACCTGATAGCCATCGGCAGATTCACCAAAATGAGCATAAGTCGTTCAAAGAATCCATTATCGAACCAATCGAGCCAAAACCTACGCCAGAACCACAGCCTACTCCAGAACCACAGCCAACTCCAGAACCAGTCCGCCTAGCGGAACCAGTGCCCAGTCCAGTGCCACCAACCAAAAAGCCATCATTGTTGCAAAACCAACACCCGTCCGGCAGCTTTATTGTTCAAATAGATCTGTCAAAACTCAGAAGGATTCCATCAAACAAAGCTCCCGCAACAGGATCATGTTCCAACTCTATTATGACTGCCAGAGCACTCAAACATGAGGCCGATGCAGAGAAGGATAAGACAAAACAAGCAGTGAAATATCTTGAGTCTGCCATGTATTTTGTTCTACATGGTTATGAAATGGAGACTACAACCAGAAATTTCGGCTTCTACTCCGATACAATACCCTTATTCAAACATACGCTAAGATTGTCGATGCCAGCTTCAGATAATCAAGACAATATGACAAATCTTAAGATCCATACGCTTGGTTTAAGGTGTTTAAGTTTAATATATATGAAATTATTTAAAGTTAGGGAGCGCGAATTACATGATAACAACAAAACCATCAGCTTACACCAGAATAGTTCGCCAATACAACAAGCTGAAGGGTTGATTGGAGTTCGACCACAGCTATTATCTGCTTATAAAAGACAGCTAGCAATATTGAACTATTTGAAATATGCCAACGATTACTGGCAACAAGCTGACCAATTTTGTGATCAACACCCAGCGGTAAGGATTTTCTTTTCTACTATAGAATCACACTGTGGTTCCCTGACCATGATAAGTCAATTTTCAAAGTTAATGGACCATGTGAAATGTGGACTCAAGTTGTTGAGAAGTTAGCCAAACGTGTTATAAAAATTTTGTGCATAAATGATAGGAGGAAACACTTCAAACTAAGGAACCATGTAAACATATGTTACTACCACTACTACTACTATTACTATTATCATTGAAATCGCTACCACTATAACGACTGTTGTATTTGATTATGAAGGTCCTCTTGTGACTTTTAATCGTTCAACTCTTCAAGCCTATTTCAAATCAACGGTCTGGCCTAGGTGACATTATAATCCTAAGATACAACAGTAGAGTCGATCGTGCGAAATTCACACAAAAACTACAGCTTCATGAGAGTTATCTTGGGGTCTAGTCAGTGTAAGCCGAAACTGAGAACCTCATGTCGCAAAGCAGTGCCTCACAAATTTGACCGTATTCTCATGAAATTAAAGAACCAAAGGTCGGTGCTCTATCTCGGCAGATTTGAATGGAATAAAGTTTAATTAAGTGAAAAAGTTCTCGCTGGTCTCAGTTTCAGACAGTTCAGGATGAAAAGTTGTTTTGCTTTCTTCATCTCAAGTCTCACTTTCAGAGAGGGCAGGCACATCCAAGATTAATGAATGATATACGATGAAGTAGCGTCATTGTCCGAGCTTAATCTCAAAGTAACACAATGCCGAATGGTTTCGCCGGTAAAATGCGTCAATTTGACGATGTGATCGAGTCACGTGCACCTGAGCTAGCGAGCATTTAAAGGAGCTTTGGGCATCTGATTCTACACATTTCGTACGGAGCATTCAATAATGATCGTTCGTCAAATATGTAGGGCTTCCTCAAAACACCATGTAGTAGTTTATTTCGCGTCCATTCAAAAGATTAGGAAGCACCACACTGATGAGCAAAATTCAAATAGGAAAAACAGAATCAAAGTCAGCCGTCCAGATAGAGACGCTAGGGTTGCCGAATTGAGGGGCGCTTCATCACGGAAAGTATACATACACAATTATTTGAGTAATCTAATGAAAATGGATTCTCAAATCGAGAGCATATTAGAACCGTTACGTCGTGATGTCAAAGACCAAGGTGATCTAGTTCGAAAATTGAAAGAGAACAATGCTCCAAAAGTGGACGTGGATACAGCTGTTCGGGCTTTGAAGGAGAAGAAGAAGGTCCTCGAGCTCAAGGAGGCTAGCCTCGTTCCGAAAGAGAGTTTTGTGGACAAATCAAGATTGGAGGACGTGTTGAAGCGCAGATTCTTCTTCGATTTAAGCTTCAGCATTTATGGTGGTGTTTCAGGTCTGTATGACTATGGACCACCCGGGATAGCTCTCAAGAAGAACATATTACGCGTATGGGAGTCACATTTTGTCCTTGAGGAGGATTTGCTCGAGATAGAGGCCAGTCAACTCACCCTGGAACCCGTTCTAAAAGCCTCAGGTCATACCGAAAGGTTTGCTGATCTTATGGTGAAAGATACTAAAACCGGCGACTGCTACAGACTCGATCATTTAATTAAGGGTCAACTCGAGAAAATATCGACCGCAAAAGATTGTCCATCCGCTAGACGCCAGGAAATAGATAGAATATTGAGTCAGTTAGATGGCTTGTCAGGGGAACAGCTCAAAGAGGTGATTCATAAATTTGACATGAAGGCACCCGCGACAGGCAACGATCTTAGTGATCCAGTTGAATTTAATCTCATGTTCTCGACTTCCATCGGGCCAACAGGCTTGGTCAAGTCATTCCTCAGACCAGAGACGGCCCAAGGTATATTCGTAAACTTCAAACGTCTATTGGAGGCTAATCAGGGGCGGCTTCCGTTTGGTGTTGCGCAAGTTGGCAAATCTTTTCGAAACGAAATCTCTCCTCGGGGTGGCTTGGTCAGAATGCGCGAATTCACTATGGGTGAGATAGAATATTTCCTAGATCCAGACGACAAAACCCATCCAAAGTACCCCTCTGTAAAACACACTCGACTCAACTTGTATTCCGCATGCAATCAGGTGAATGGTGAAACACCCAAGGTTATGACTATTGAAGAGGCAGTGAAAGAAAGCATCATAGCAAACGAGGCTCTGGCTTATTTTATAGCTCGTATCTACATGTTCATGATCAAAATTGGTATGAATAAGGAGAAGATAAGATTTAGACAGCACATGGGAAACGAAATGGCTCACTATGCTACTGATTGTTGGGATTGTGAATGTCTGACATCATCTGGATGGTTAGAGTGCGTTGGTTGTGCCGATAGATCCTGTTATGATCTGACACAACACTCAATAGCAACGAATGTCAAGTTATCGGCCAACAGAACATTGAAGACACCCAAGGAAGTTGAAGTGATTGAATGTGTGCCAGATAGATCTGTCCTTGGTAGACTTTTCAAAGCCAATGCGAAACCAGTGATCGATCTTTTGTCGAGCGCCAAAAAGAGCGACCTTGAAAGGTGGGAGAAAGAACTAGAATCTGGAATGATCAGGTTGACTGTTGATGACAAATGCATCGATATAACGCCAGATATGGTCAGCATTAAGCGTGAGCGGAAGACAATTTATGTGGAGGAAGTTGTGCCTAACGTCATTGAGCCTTCATTTGGTATTGATAGGATTATTTGCACATTGCTGGAACACAATTTTAGAGTCAGAGAAGACAATCAACTCCGCTCATACTTCTCTTTTCCAGCCATTGTCTCTCCGGTGAAGTGTTCTGTCTTGCCTCTCAGTAACAACGAAGAATTCTACCCTTTTGTCGATGAGATTCTCTCAAAGCTCAAGGATGAAAACATTCGCCTCAAGGTAGATAAGAGTAGTGAATCCATTGGGAGGCGATATGCAAGGACTGACGAAATTGGAATCCCATACGGTATAACGATCGATTTTGATACCATAAAGGATAAATCTGTAACGTTGAGGCATTGCACCACTACGGATCAAATTAGAGTGGATATAGGATCGATCGCAGCGCTAGTTCGCGATCTCACCACCGGAAAGTTAGAGTGGACCGAAGCCAAAAAGTTGTGGCCAGAGTTCACTGGACAAACGGAAACTTCCACAAATTCACAGAGATGAGAATAAATGTAGTGCCTTAGGAAACTTTATCCGAGTTCAATGAGAGATTAGATTCCTGTTGTTACTTTTATAATCGTCTACACTATGCGCATTAGGTTCTTACTTCTTGGTGGTTTTGTTGTGATGATGGTGGTGGTGGTGATGTTTCTTGGTATCAGCATTCTTAGCACCCCTCTTCGTTTTCTTGATCTTCCTAAGAAGCAAATATTGAGATATTGAGGCAACAGGCTGTTTTCCCATCATCATTTCTCTATAGTAAGTTGAACCGGTGGACTCGTGTGCATTCAAATCCTCTGATTTTGGCGTAGGCAATCTAAATTGATTAGGATTGGCAGGTTGGTTAGTCTGAGTCTTGATCGATTGTTGAGTTCGATTGTAGGGGCCTGATGATGTGGTTTGAGAAGTCTTCGCGCCCAAAGTGGGAGGGGCTTGTGATATCATTATAGTTGGGGGAGAGACGGGGGCCGCCAAGGGTAATATGGTTGGTGTTTGGGGTTGAAGTATCACAGGTTGTTGGCCGTAATTTTGGGCCATTAGGGCAACAGGAGCATCATTATTAGCTTGGATTAAGTAATTATCGACTCCTACCGGTGAGCTACCCTTTAGGACTGGACTAGTAGGTCTGTCATTCCTTGGAGACCTTAGTTGTTGCACTTGTTGTGGTACACGCTTGAAGAAGTCTATCACATCCCTCCAGTAAATGATTAAGATCAGAATCAAAATCAACAAGCCTCCAATATTGAGGACAAAGACCCCATACTGGTGTATAACGCAAAATTTGCACTCTGTTTTGCATGGTTCGAGTGTGTTCCCCATTCTTTGACCAATCAGAGGTCATGAACACCCCATTGGACCATGAATTGGATCGCGTTCGTTCGAAGTCAAAAATTGAGCCTAAAAATATCGTCCGGTACAATGGGCAGACGACGTCATACCGGGGACCGTGTGAGAACAACTTGTCAGTTTAACTTGTCATTAGTGTCCTAAGCTCGAGAGATGATAATCAACCAGTCCGTGCCAACTGCAATATGGTTGAGCTTCTTCTATTCTATCACATCATTGTTGCTGGCAACTTTCCTTTTTGCCTGGTCGCGCAATCGCGTACTCACCTGGCAACAACGCACTTATAGGAAGTATATGCTTACACGGAGGGGCAGCTTAAGAATCTTGGACGATGAAAAGAAAACCAAAAGATCAAACTGAAAGCTAGAATATTGGTGCGAAAGATAAGTTTACTACTACACAGGAAGAGATCATTCTTATGTTAAATTTGTTATCCCTAGAGGCTGTCTCAACCAGGCTTACGTCCAACCCGATGTTTTTTATCCCGAAATGTCCCAATGTCGATACCTAAACAAGCCCAATCCTCGGTCTCTAATTCGCCCAATCTCTTCCTGAGCATCTCTTTAGGTAAATTCTGCTTCAAGTTCTCATAATAAGTTACAATCTGACTCCTATGTTGGTTTAAAATCTCCTCCAGTTTCTCTCGTAGTTGCTCCTCTCTACTCGCAACCTTAGCTTGAGATCTGAAATAAGTTTCAACCCTCTTTGGTAGGTACACGTTGGGATCTATTGTTGCGCCAGCATCTCGTAACTGATTCAAAGTCAAGGTCTTGAGATAGGCTGGTAGTTTTAGCTTGAGTCCAGCATAGTACATGTCCACCTCTCTCTGTTGCAGCTTGACCTGGGCGCGAATGTGCTGCAACAGCTCAGAAGTTTCGGTATCCATTCTAGCTGGCCTTTGGATGTTGATATTTACTTCAAACGACATGCATCATGGTTGTGATGAGTCTTCGGAACTCTTGATAACTCAACAAGTATCGGGGGCCTGTCTAGGTCTGCGCCAGGTGCGACGATCGAGTTGTTGTTTGTGCTGCACGCAGCGCGCGTTGACAGTCCTTTATTTATTTCAGTCCAGTAACACGCGTGAATTTTTAAGTGAACCATAGGGAAAAGTGAAGACCAAAATAAAGCAGCTACGGTAAGAGCAGACAATCTACAGCTGACTCTACCTCCTCCTATGCATACAACGTTCTACTCGCAATAGGCTCCTATTCCCGAGGCAAATTTTCATCTCCAAAACTAAACAAGGCCATGCAGATATGTCATTGGCCACAGCCCTTGGAGAAGCCTGCAACGACCAAGCTGTCAGCGTTATAACCTCGGATGGCAAGCTGCTTGTTGGCACCTTGAAAGGGATAGATAATGGAACGAATGTTATATTGGATGACTCTCACGAGCGAGTCTTCTCGACCAGCCAAGGTGTGGAGAAGCATCAATTAGGATTGTGCTTGATAAGAGGGGAGAACGTTGCTCTGATTGGCCAGATGGAAAGGGATGTTGATCATCAAATTGATTTATCCAAATGTAGAGCCAAACCGCTGAAGGCGATCAAGCACTAGCAATTGATTTTAGTAGAGGATGGCAAACTAATATAATAATAAACAAGTACATCGACTTATAACGGAATGGACTTGAACCTTGGGCATTCGGTTTGAGATTCCCAACTAACGCTCCTATGTGCCGGATTTCGCTCAACTGGAGCCTTAGTTGGGTCCAGCGAGATGGCGCCAGCAACCGCATGTGGCTTTTCTCGCCGCCAATCTAGCGCGCAAACTCAGACCTGAGCAACATGCTTGTCCAAAGCTGTCACTGGCTCGCCATCGAGCTGGTGCAGTTGGAGCGCGAGCCAGTGTAGTCGCTCGGGGGGCGGAGACGAAGGAGGGTTGATTGTTTCGTCACGAACACGACTCGTCCGAATTCCAAAGGATTCACGTTCAGATTTGGGCGGAAGTGGTCGGATTGGACAGGATGAGCTTGCGAGAGTTTGGTGAGTTCAGGAAGGAATTTCGGAGGAGCAGGCAGCGGGGAATGTCGATCGCTTGGAGGCGGCTTGAGTTGTTCAAGTCAAGAAATGTGATAGGAAGATATCCAAGGCCTGTGATAGTATCGATTGCGCTTGCTCTGGCCCTAAGCTGGGCCCTTGTAGCAGGTAAGTTCCAAGACGGCGCCTCTGTCGGGATTAAATTGGCATGTTAGCGAGGAGAGGAGAGGAGAGGAGGGGAGAGGAGGGGAGATAATATGTAAATGGGAGACTTCCACTCCCACTCGCGCGCGTAACCTGGTCAGCGGGGCCCATTTTATGCGATGGAGGAAATTTTCAATTTTCCAGAGTGAAATCGAGTGGAGGATCTCACGAACATTAGTGTCGCGGAAGGGAAAAACACGCGCACCTGATACGAGAAGCTCGCCCTTCCGGCGCCACGCAATCTAAATTTCCATATCGCGTCTACGTGAAGTCATAATTTAGGCTGAGCCAGCTGACCAATTCCAATGGGAGGAATTGTTTTGGTGGTAGAAAATGGAGGAAAAATTGCGCAGGCAAGTGGCCAGGAGATAGAGATGGTTGCTGGCCAGCGGAGGGAGGCGAACAGAAGCGAGCTCTTGTTCGCTTTGTCAGCTTTGCTTCCGGCCGGCCAGCTCGGAAGGGGCGCGCGTCACGTAAAGCGGCGGGCAGAGGAGCTGGCCAGCCAGCCGGACTCTTTATTAAAATAACGTGCCCGAGTTTGGTCACGAGAGGGGAGGATTGGCGTTCGCACAATGTTGTCACCATTGTGCTAGCCGGCGAGCCCGCCTCCGCTCCTGGTTCCAGTTCCAGTTCCACCTCCAGTTCCAGTTCAAACCTCCACTTCCACCTCCAGCTCAAACTTCAGCCGCCATTTCCATGGAAACTTGATAGAGTTATTTGGTCAGATGTGGCCGCGCAACCGGAAGGAGCTAATTGATCTGGTGACGCGTCCAAAATCGAATCAGCGGCCGGAGTTGCGCAAACTGGGTTGCCTTTGAGCTGCGCGCTGGCCGTCCGAGTTGAGGGGACAGAGGAGGCGGACGTTGATGGATTAGGGCTGCATTGAGCTCGAATCACGTTGCCCGGCCATTGTCCGCCCGCCAGTTAATGTTGGTGCGGTCGGCGGCCGTGTTGTTGCTGTTGGCCGCTTGCTTGCTTAGCGGCCCAACGCGGCCGCCAATTGCTGCCCTGCTCCTGGGACTCCCCGTTGGGCGGCGGATGCAGCTGGGCGCAATTGGCCCCACCAAGCGGCCAATTGCGCCCAGCCTGAGCGCCCTTTTGACAAAACAATTAGATGGACTAGCGAGTGTTTGCCTTCGCTGGCCGCCGCTTAATCGGCTGCGGCTCTCGTGTTTTCCAAATCACGAGCTTGGTTGGCCGCGAACGGCAATTTGGAGCGATCGAGGCTCGGCGAGGCGAAAATTGGCGCCAATTTGCGCTCACCTGGCCCCCAATTGGCGGCCCCTCCTGGCCGCCCAAGCCCTCCAAGGCCGGCGGGCATCTGCTGGTTGGCGGAGGGGGCGCGGCCGGGCCGCCCGTGGTCAAGCCGGTGCGGCGCCCGTAATCGACTTTGCTTGGCGGCCAATAAATGCGGCCGAGCCATGGCCGGCGGCGGCGGCGGCGCCTCTCCGCCTGGCTAGCTCGACGGGCAGCGGCGAAATATGAGCCACCTTTGGAGCCACCTCGGCCGCCCAAGTTCGGCCAGCGTGCGGCGGAATCATAATTAATTTTGTAGCTCGAGAGCAGCGCTAATTAGATTAGCCTCAATTTCGGCCCACTCGACTTGAGCGGGCCGGCCAGCTGAGACTTGGCCTCGCCGGCCGGAAGCGGGCAAGCTGGCAAGCTGGCTGCCGGGCGCCGCCGCCGCCGCCGCCCTGGCCAGTGGAGTCCGATTTCTGGGAATCTGTAAGTGTCAATTATTGATTATTGTTGTCGGCGCCAGAGGAGCCCAGACTGGCCGGCCAAACTCTAATCGGCTGCTCTGGCACAGCTGTCGTGAGTGGGCAACACAACTTGCAATTGGGCGCCAGAGGGCCAAGCTCGCCAGTTGGGCCCCAAAGCCAGACTTGGCCGCCAGGGTGGCGCCTCCTCTGTCCAGTTTGCGCGCGCGCTCATCAGCTATGCGCGCCCATTGCTTGCACTTGGCGTTTTTCAGCCAGAAGGCCTCCAGCTCGCCGCTTGATGGCCGTCCAGTTTGTTTTCTCGTTCAACAACAAACTGGCTGCCAAAACGGAACGAGAATTGCGCAGCAGAGCAAGCTTTCAAGCTGGCGCGCCAAGCTGCCAGTTGTGTGCGGCAAGCTCGAGTTCAGTTTCCGCCCAAAGCTTGGCTCGCCGCTCTAGTCTCTCTGCAACCGAGCGACTTGGAGATTATTTATTGCAATGATTTTGGAATTAATTTGACTGTTTGAATGCGGCCAAACAGGAAGTGGCGAGAGAAAGAAGTCGAAAGGGGCGCCCCTCTTGCGGGAGGCAAAAGTTTGGATGGGCCCCTTTTGGTTTTAGCGTGCTGTTCCATTCAGGCGAACGAGCGATCCTTCGTCCTCCAATGCAAAGCAAATGGGCAACAAAAACAATTGTTTCACTGATAAATTTGGAACTTTTAACGCCTAGCGAGTGAAACGAGCCATTTGCTTCGAATGAATTTACGAGCCGGAACTTGGCTGAGTGTCCAAGTTTGATTTCCTTTGGAGGAGGAACTCGCTTGAAGCTGAGCGTGACGCTTGCTTGGAGCGCAACGGAGGAGAAGCCGGGCGCATAGGGCCGCGCCTAGCGATTTGCGCGCCAAGTGCAAAGTCGAGTCCACTCGACAACTGGAGGCCCTTGTTATCTAAACTTGGAGCTACCGGCGCAAGTTGGCGCATCCTTATTGCTCGGCCGGCTCGTTCCGCCTACTTGGGTGAGTTTGGCCCGCGAGGCGCCAAGATTTGAATAAGGATGTGCAACCAACCAATCAATCTAATGACATTGCAGCCGACACCGACGCGGCGCCCCCCCCGCCCGAACAGGGTGTTTTCATTTTAAAAGCGATTGTTTCCTGCTCGCCGGCGCAGGGTGATGAATGAGCCCCAGGAGGAGGCTCCTCTGGCCGCGCAATGGACTTGCCCCTTCCTGTTTCGGTCTTGGCGACGGGCAAATGAGCCAGCTGATCAATCACACTCGCCTCTCGGCTGGACTCCTCGGCCTTAATCACAATTGAATTATTATTTAAATTAGGGTTAAAAGGTTGTTCCGCCAGGTGGAGGGGGTGTTGCGTTTTATTCACTCGGCCTTGGTTGCCGCTTTTGGCGCCCCGCGACTCTGGCCGCCAACCGCAGGCGGCGAGCGTGGCTCGCTAGGCAAACGCAAACTGCGCGCCCATCAGACGAGATTATGGCCGGCCGAGCGGGATCATGAGATTAGTGTTCGCTGGCGGCGTGTTAATGTTGATTCAGCATCCGGACAGGTGGCCGCCTGCTCGAGGGCGGCCCAATTCCAGGCCAGCTGCTCGCAGGTGACTCAGCCATGCTGTCCATCGTGTTCATGTTAATGTTGTTGGCGCCGTTGTTGTCCTTGTCGTTGGCCGTGATGTTGGCGCCGTGTTTGCTGCCACCTTGGGCGCCGCAAGCGCTACTTACGTGCATGTCTGGCAAGTGCTTGCTGCATTAGCCTCTTAATGACCCGCCGGATGGCCGGCAAGCCAGCGAGTGGGCGCCTCAAGAGGCGAGTGAATGATGGCTCGCACTTGCCGTTGCGCAACGCGCAAACCTGGCGACAGTGGCCAAGATCGGGACCGTCGGCTGGCTGGCCAACTGGAGCGCAAGCCGGGCCAACTAGATGGGCGCCGCCGACAGCTTGGCAACAATGAAAAATGGTCCCAACCTGAAGCGACTGGGGCCGCTCAGGTTTGCGCGCGTAATGGTTTTGTCTCGCTTCCGAGTTCAGTCTCCCGTTGCTTGCTGTTTGAGCTCGGCTAGTCGACGTTGGGGCCAAGTTGAGGCTGCGAAAGTGAGAGCGAGCTTGCTTCCAAGTTGGCCGGTCAATGGCAATAAATGCGCAACCAAATTGGACGCCTCTTTTAGCAATGAATAACAATTATTATCCTCGCGCCCGTCCGCTTTGTTATTATGACTAATGCCCAAAACTGTATCACTCGTCTCTGTGGCCAAAGGAAAGTCGGCTTGGCTTAAGCGGAGGCTCGCGCCTGGGGGACTTTTTGGCGCCAGACTGGCCGGATGATGAATGAAAATGGCTCCTGGCTTGAGATTGTTTCGCCATGATTGCAGCCAGTGTTTGTTTTGTTTCGCTTCCTGTTGTTGTTGTTGTTGTTGCCGCTGCTGCCATTGGGCCCCCTTTTCTCACAGCCGCGGGCCTCGCCTCTCGCGCGCAGCTAAAACGGATGCAGCCGCGCCGGCCGAGCGCCCGGCCGAGTTCCCGCGGGATTTGAATGGCGGCCTCAGGTGGCGCAAACTTAGCATTCTCCGCAGGCTTGCTGGCTCGGCCTGGAGTCTGCAGGTTTGCGTTTAAATTGGCGTATTTGTAGCATGGCGAGCATACGAGCAAATTAGTCAGCGCGCTCTCGAGTTTGCATAAAACGTCCCTCTCGCTCTCTCGAATGCTTACCAGTTAGCCGGCCAAATTTGCCGCCCCAAAGGGAAGTTCCAGCTCTGTGAGGGGAGGCTAAGGGGCGCCCACTCGACGAGCCGGCCCTGTCGAGCTGTCGCCGGCAGCGTGACGCGCTCGAAATCCGATCTCATCCGATGAAGGTGCTCCAGTTCGAGTTGAGGTTCTAGCTCGAGTTTGAGCTCTGCCTCCGCTCTCCTGGTTTGGCTCTCAAACTTTATTCAAATTTCCACTCAAAACTCGCATACGCTTCCGGATTTGCAACAAAAGTCGCCAGGTATTGTGCGCAAGTGTTGGCAGTTTGGCGCCTGCTAAGCGCCATCGGAAGCAGTGAAGCGGAGAGGAGACTCCTCGCGCCAGACAGAGATTGATCCCCGGCGGAGGTTTGTCGCCGCCTAGCGAGCGCGGCCAAATTCTCGCCCCCCCCCCTCGATGGATCCGCCCCACTCTACTTGAGCGCGCGAAAGCCGCCAGCCAGGTAAACATTGAACAAAATTGGCTGCGGTCGCCTCAAACAAGAGTCCCCTGATGGCGCAATAATGATGCCGCCAACACCAAACCCGAGCAAAGTGCCCGCGGCCACCCAAAAGCTCGCGCGGCCCAATTTATTGCTCTCGGCCAAACTTGGCCCAACGATTGCGAAGACGAGCAGGAGGATCATTAGCGATGCAAATGATGACTCTGCCGCGCTCAGGTTGATGGCCCGCCGGCGGAAGGGAGGAGCGAATCGGGCTCGCCTCATCCGGGCGCCAAGTCGCTCGATGGAGGCGCCAAGGGCGAGAATTGGGTCAGGGCGAAGTCGTTTGTTGTTATTTTTGTCTTCTGATTTCGGCTCTAGCGCTCCGGCGCCTCTGAGGCGACGACAACAACGACCACGGCCAGGGCACAATGCATTGACGGGCCAAGTCTCAGCTGGACGTGTGTGTCCATTGTGTCCGATGTCACAAGATTGCGCTTGACGCGCCAAAACTCGCTTCCGATCCGTCAAGATTTTCCATCATCTCGCTCGCGAACACAATGAGCCCTCTGCCGGGGCGCCTTTGCTCGCGAATGGACGGACGTGTGACGCATTAATGAACTCCTCCCTCCCATTGGAGCTCCTGAAAGCTCCAGTTCCGATTCAACAAAATGATTCCCTCCAATTTGGATCGGACAAGCTGGCCAGCCGGCCCGAGCAGAGGGGCTCACACTTGATTGGGTCCGGCCTTCGTTGCCCAGCTCGGCTCGCATTCAAACGATCGCCCCCTCCAAACTCTGGCGAGCCAACTGAGGCCACCTGACAGGTGGGGCCGAGATTCTCGCTCAATCAGCTGGCTGGGCCGAAATTGGCAACTTTGAGCCGCTGCAAAAGTGGACGAGAGGCAAGAGCCAGACCTAACCTCCAATTCCTCCCCCTCGCCGCCGCCACCGCCCGAAAGCCGTTCACATAACAAACTTTCGAGTGCCACCCTATGTGCCCATCACGCTGCCAGCGAGCGCCGCAAACCAAGCGGCCAGACACCCGCTCGACCTGGCCAAGCCAATACTCTTCGACTGCGACTACGACTACAAGCCCGACGAGGACGCGAGGCTGACGGTGAAGTGGTTCAGGAACAAGGAGGCTGAGCCCTTCTATCAGTGGCTGCCCGAGTTGAATGTGCGCCACTTTGCGGACTGGATAAAAGCGCTCGTCAACGAAACCTTCATCAGCGACCCGCACGATCCGCTCAAACGCTACAGGTCGTTGCTCATAAAGCGGCTCAGCATGAACCTGACAGGCTCCTACACCTGCCTGGTGTCGTCGCTCGCAAACCAGGACATGCAGGAGGCCTCGCTGGTTGTGTACCAGCCGCCGCGGTCGCTAACCTTCGAGCACCGAATATTTCCCGCGCCAGCGCTTCTGGTGCCCGCGAGCCAGTCCCAGCTTGCCGCAATTGGGCCCCACAACTACTACAACCCCAACCAGCGCAAACTGGAGCCGGCCCAGGGTGGCGGCGAGCCGCAGTTCAGGCCTGGCGCAAGTCCCACCCAGTTCAGGGGCTTCGGCCAGCAGACGGCCATTGTGCGGCCCCCAAACAACGACGACAGTTCCAATGGCACAAAGATTGTTTACACGCACGATGGGCGTCCAATTCGGCGCAAGTCAAAGCGGCAAGTCGCCGCCGATGGCCAAATTTCAAAGTGGATGTTGCAAAACAAAAGGTTGCTGCCGAGCGAGAGCGAGAGTGAGGAGCAGCGGCAAAGGCAGCTGCAGCAGCAGCAGCAGCAGCAGCAGGGCGAGCAGAGCTTCGTGCTCCAGTTGCACCACTTCCAGTGCCAAGCCAGCCAAGTGAGCCCAAGGCCAGTGATTGTGTTGACGGTGAAGCGGGGCTCGGACTCGATTGCGCAGTATTTGCACGAGTCTAGCTCGGTGTCGATTCGTCCATATCAAGTGAAGCACGCGCAGTACTTTGAGTTGGGCGGCCTGCAAGCCAACGAGACCGCAAGGGGGCCGCAGGGGCGCCAGGAGGAGAGGCAGCCGGATTGGGAGGAGTGGAGGCGCGCTGAGGGACACGACGAGTTGGCCGTCACCCTGTACGACATAACGGTGAGCGCGACCGTCGCCCTGAACGTGAGCCTCCGCTCGCTGGGCCCAACTGCGGCGCCGCTCGCTTCCGGCGGCGGCGGCGCCACTTCCTCCTCCGGCTGGCGGCGGCCGGCTGGCGAGCGGCGCTTTGGGCACCAGGAGCAGCAGGCGGCGGGCATAAGCACGGTGCTCTCGTTCGCGCGCGGCCAGCGGATGTCCTTCGAGTGCCATTTGGAAATAACTGGCACCGAGTTTGAGCAGCGCAGGCGGATCAACATCAACGAAGAGGGTTAGTATCCATCCATACCATCCAAGCTTGGCTTCTCGCTCCAGCCAAAACTTCCCAGTCCGCCCATTGATTTGCAGCGCCCGCTGCAAGGGGACAATTTATTTCGCAGCGCCCGGCGCCCATCCGGACTCCAGCTAGTTGCCGCTAGCTGGCCCGCGCACCAGATCAGACAGCCGAGCGGATTTAATTAGATGCTTGATTGGCTCCGGCGGCCGGCCAGGTAATACCTGTCCAACTGGGCCAAAGCCGGACGTCTGTTCATGAATAAGGTCTTATTGCTGGTAATGAGCGCCCGCTCGCCGGCCAATATCGTCCGCGCGGCCTCGTTGGGCGCTGATTTGTCCCCCCACCCCTCCGCCCGCCAAAGGCTGGCCGGCTCCACGGGAGCCCAAATTGAGCGGCCAGAATATTATTGCAACCGGCTCGGCAAAGCCAAGATTATTTCGAGCCGCGCTGGCTCCTAATGAGCGGCTTCCGCGGATCCAGTAATGGCGAGCGGCGGCCGCGCCGCCAAATGGTTTGTTGCACTGATAAGGGGCCCCTGATAAGCGAGCCGCCCGCCTGCGCCGCCCCTCGAGTGTATCGGCTATCGCTGGCCGGCCTGGGGCGCGCCCGACGGACGGAAGGGAGGCCGCGCAAGCTGCCAGCTCGGCCCCAAATTGAATATAATTACATCACGGCAACTGCGCCAACTCCTGAATCAAATCCAGCCCGCCACTTTGCTCTGGCTGGCTGGCTGCCTGTCTGGCTGGCTGGCCGACGCGCGCCGAGCCCAGAAGCGGCCAGATCCATACAAACAGCTCTATTAACCTCTGCGTCGCCCATTTGAGGGCCAGCAGCGAGCTGCGGTCTGGCCCACGCCGGCCGCCATTCATTACCATAATTCGTCTTTGCCCATTTGCGCAAATCTCGCTCCTTTGGGCTCCAAATGGCGGCCCCGTTTGTGGCGCCGCCTCCGAGCGGCCAACCTTTCTGGGCCTTTCAATTTGTCATTAGAATTTGCGTATTTGGAGCCGCCAATGGGGCTCAGCCGGCGCCAAGCCGCTCGCACAAGACTGCTCCTCCTCCTCCTCCATCCGCTGAAGCTTGCCCGAGATTGGCGAGACCCGAACAGTTGGGACTCAGATCCAAGTCGAGCCCGCGGATCTGGGCGACACCAAAAACAGGACGCTCATGTCGTTCATTAAAATTCATGGCTTCCTCGTTTGTCTTCCCCGCTCGTCCGCTCACAAGCCTCGCGCCATCTCCTCCTGTTAACTCATCACAAATCATCGTCGCGACAAAGGCGCAACCACAATTAGATCGAGCGCTCGGCCGCCAGGTTCTCCTATCTCGCCCGGCCGCCGCTGCGGCTTCCCGGCTGCTCGTCGCGCTGCGCCGGCGGCCCAGCGAGTTGGCGCCGCCACTCGGCTGGCCTTTTTGCGCTTCGACTGCCCGCTCGCCAATCCTCGGCTAGATTGGATTGGCGGCAAAGGGGGCGGCTTTGTGCAAAACAGTCCCGCGACAGAGCGAGCTGCGCCTTCAACGGCGGCTCGGCGGCCGGGCTGGCTGTTCGCGCGCCCACCAGGAGGCGAGCGATTTGCATAATAATCTGGCGCCCGAAACTCGGCCGCCAATTGGGCCAATCAACTCGAACGCGGATTCAATCAATGAGCTGGCTGCATGCAAACCGAACGCCGGCTAGTCACGTCCCCAAATCCAGTCCAAATAGCGCAAAGGCGGATGCGGAGCTCGAGATGGAGGCGCGCTCGCCGGAAGCTGGAGGAGGCGCTGGCTGCGCGCCCGGCGAGCGGGCCAGACTCTGCGCGGATGATTGGAACTTGCCGGGCGGCGGATCCTCTCGGCCGCAAGAGTGGCACCGAGCGGGGCTATTGTTTTAAGGGCGAGCGGCGAGCCCCGGATTGCAAACCAACCAATCGAGGCCCGAAGGAGGCCAATTGAGCCGTTTGCCGCGCGAGCTCGCCCGGCGCCGAGCGGGCCAATTTGCCGCAACCCTCGATTAGCATAATAAAATCAATTAACCAACCAGCCGTCCGCTCGAACGTGATCGGGCGGCCGGATGGGCGCCCGTTCAGCTGGACCAAGTTTGGCTTGCGGCGAGAATGGAGGCGGAGACTTTTTCGGTCTGTCACCGAGTTGCGCTCAAGTTAAAACCTGAAACTAATACTCTCCATCCCCGATCACAACCAAAACACACGCAGAAGTTTATCGCTTTGCCGAGGCTGAGGAGCAAAGGCGAAGGCTGCAACAGCAACGGAGGGAGCAGACAAACCAAAGCCAGGAGGAGTCTGCGCTTGGCTCCACCTCGTTGCGCCGCTCGGCCGCCAACGGAAGCCAAGCGAACGAGACACCAAAACTCTGCCATCCCATTTGGTTCGCGAGCGCGCTCACTGTTTGGTCTTGGGTGGCGACGGTTACGATTTTTGAGCCAAATTTAAGTTTAAAATAAACGCCTAGCTCGCAATTAAACCGGCCAACCTTTATCGCCTCCAACATGTCAAAACATTTTGCCAAAGTTGCGCCCTCGCTTCCGGTTCAGCAAAACGCGCGGCAACTTTATCGAGCGGAAACGAGACCAGTCGATCAGAGATCACACTCGAATTGTTCGCGCCAGATGAATCTGCGCTGCAATCGGCGCCGCTGCTGTCCGAGCTGCGACTTCAACGGGCGGCACTCTGATTGAACCAGCCGGGCGCATTTGTGGATCTGCATCTGTCGAGACGGCGCCCCTCTCCTTTGCTAGCAAGTGGCCTGTGGCGAGGCAGAGTTGAGGTAGAGGGAGAGAATTCGAGCTTCCGCCGACCGACCGGCCGGCCGCTCAGCTGGCCGGCCGAGCGTTTCAAGCGACGACATGGCAAATGGTGCGCCCCATTCCGCCCATCGAGGGCCAGTTTGGCCGGCACACTTTTGGCGCGTTTTCCTGGCATCTGAATCATGATTGATGAGCGTGGAGGAATCGGCGCGAGTCGGGATCAAGAGCTGGACTGGAAGTCCGCCTCCGCTGCTTCCATTTGCCGGCCGCGGCGGGCGCCTAGCGCCGTTCGCGCCTCATCTATGGGAATTATGATCGGAGTAATTTGTTCGCTCGCAACAATTCCAATTGTCTTTAAGCGCAAAGGAAAAAGCCACCCGAGAGCTGCGCCTCCAATGCGAGCCCCGATTTTGGCTAACTTCGGCCGGATCGAATCAATCTCGGGCTCAGATTAGCGCGGCCAGCAAATGGCGCCAAGCTCGCCATTTCCTCCCCTCGCTGCCGGCATTCAGACTGCCTATCGTTCGGGAGCCTCAAGCTCCATGGCTGGCGACAGTCATGGCGCTATCAAAATCCGCTCCGGCTGCCTCCTTGGCCAACCCCAAATCGGCGTTTCAGCTCAACTCGTTTGGGTTCGGATTTGGGCTCGCTCATGGAGTTGAAAGCTAGAGAGAGAGAGAGAGAGCGAACGCGTGCTCACAAGTCAACAAATCAGCGCAAACCCCTTCCGACCCGATTTGAGAGTTTGGACACCCGATCGCAGGTACGATCGGCAACTTGCCGCCGGTTTCCACTGGAATGGCGCCAGTTCAGCTTTGATCCTCAGCGCGCGCTCGTCCTGGCGCCGTCTGGCCGCCAACCAGTGCGTGTGCCGTCCGGGCCCAGGCTAGGCGGCGTCTTGTTTGTAAGCAACTGCGTAACTTGTTAACCTTGGCCAGAGAGTACACTTATATTGCCGCAAAATATCTAAAGTTAGATTGTCATCGCGGTATAAATAGGCGGGTCTCCTCATATCGAGCTGCCCGCACTCTCCTCCACCCAACTCAAACAAACTGTGATATCTCGTATCCAAGATGCCCGCCTCAGTTGAACACCTATCTGACGCTAGACTGCTAGCCGACAACGTCTTAGCCCACTGGACTGATTCACTCTTCTATCGAGTCACCATAGTAAAGTGCTTCAAGAAAGCTCGCAAATGCCTCGTCAGATTTGAGGATGATCACCTGCATTGGATGGACGCTAAGGATCTACACATTCAGTTGCCGTTGGACATTGTCAAAGACGACCAGATCGTGTGCTCTATCTGTGATGGTGGCTCCAGCTCCTCTCCAAACGAAATAATCATATGCGACATATGTCAACAGGGTGTTCATATTGAGTGCCACCAGCCAACTATATGCAGGGAAACTGTGGACCCGGACAACGAGAATGCCGAGTGGATCTGTGCCACCTGTCGCACTCTACTTGGATTACCGCCGACACAACAACCTGTCAGGCCCGTCGAGCAGCTGTCGACCGATACATTCGTTGACACACTGTTAGAGACCACATCAACTATCGCCACGGCTAAAAGCTTTCCAGAGAAACTGTGTGAAAGTTAGGCGGCTGCTGCTTTATGGAGACGTCGACTGCCAACGAAGATACTCGTTTCCATCTAATTCAGCTCTCATGCATGACAATTTCTGACCCATCCACGACCGTGTGGATACTAGGCTCACTGAGGTCTCTCAGATACGCGACAAGCTGCCCGGGATACTCAAACAACTTTAATAATTGGGAAAACTCTATATGCTCACTAGGTTTATAATTGCACTCAGTTCTAAGCAAACGTCATCTACTCAACAAAGACAAAAGCTCTTCTTTCCTTTTTCGCTTTTTCGTGCATTCCGATTGTTCATCAGTAATATAGTAAGCTAGGTCGATGTTAAGGCCTGGTGCTAAATCGTCAAATTCCACATCCGGTTTCATTTTGGGTTTACTGACGCTGGCAAATATTGTGAATACAATTCCTGATAGAACCAACATCATGGCCCCCAATGATGCTATGTAGGCAACTGTTGATAATGAGAATTAAGGTTAAGCTCATGTTACATATAGTGGATCATTAAAGGCGTAGTTGCGATTTGACAAGGGTTGTCATTAGAATAAGTGGGAGAAAGGCCAGGAAGGAGGTCTCTATCCGATAGGATGACGAGGTTGTAGCGATCAGGGCTTGATCTGGTAGTGGTTAATGAGTTGGGTCATGTAACAGGTAAAGCACGGGTATAATCGGAAGGATCGGATTAAATGACAGTTGGGTTAAGGGATGTTGGTATTGAGGAGGGGGTGGGATAGGGATTAGTATTGTACCAAAAAGACTTACGTTTAACAACTTCGTTCGAGTCGCTAAAGTGATTGATATCTATCACGTCGATTATACGAGCCAGGCTGCCATTGTTTGGTAGGCTCCCAGACGGCAAACCCAGAAGGAATACCATGAGAGGAAAGAGATCGATATTTGGAAAAGGCTCAGAGTGATAGTAATCTTGCTTGAAAGACGGTCCATAGGCCATGAAGAGAGGTCTCATATCGCGGTTCGTTGGTTTCCAACCATGATTGCCCCAGACATCAGGAATATTTTTCGGTTCCTTTGGCCTCTCCTTAAACATATCAAACTTTTCGTCTACTAATATGAAAAAGTCCCCAACTCGTGGCGACTTTGAATAGTGATAGTCTGGTGGAATATCGTCTCGTTTGTATATTCTGAAGTGGGCCTTCTTAGAAATCGATAACAGCTCTTGGAAAATTTTGCTCTTTTGATGACGATGTCCAACTTTAACAAAGACAGACCAATCTGGAGAGGTGCCGTGTAGTTCAATGACGCTTGTGTTCATGAAATCCGAAAGATAGATCACGTTTTTCACCTCAGCCATCCCGTGATCGCTGACAAATATAATGTTTGTTCTTTGGGCTAAATCTACATCTCTTAGCCGTTTCAATAGGTAACCAGCAGCGCTATCTATTCTTCGAACCGCGTCCAAGGTGGCTTGGCCCCAAGGACCGTGATTATGAGCAGTAGAATCGGGCTCGTCGAAATACATGGCAACGAAGTTCGGTGGTTGCTCAGAGTGTGTCAACCAGTCAATCACAGTTTCGATGTTCTTTGTCCAGTTACGTTGGATATCAAAGTCTTGCAGGTGAGTGGGTAGCATGCCCAAATAAGGGGTTGTCGCGCCAGGATACATCATTGAGGCGCTATACTTTTTGTTACCCGATCGTTCGCCATACATTTCATTGGCGGTCCAAATAGGTACTGTGTTGCCGTTATAGTTCCACCAAACCTCCGATGAGACGCCTGGCTTGAAGGTGCTATTGAGTCTGGGATCGTACATTTTGTTGTTAACAATCTCATGCTCGTCTTCATAAAGCCCGGTGACCATTGAGAAGTGATTGGGGAAGGTTTTAGTGACAAACATGCTCTCCATGTGGCCAATCGTTGCTTGTTTCGATATATCAAACATATTTGGGGTGAGCGTTGGGCTGAGATAGTCATGACGAAAGCCATCGAAGGATATGAAGAGCAAAATTGGCAGCTGGCGGGCGATTTGATCAACGAGCATTCTGGTTCAGCCTCGGGCGGCCAAGGAGGACTTTCGAATTTGAGACTTGTTCAGTTTACAATTATAGGAGTAGATGATATACTATGAATCACAATATCTCAAGAGTATTTCCAGTCAGGGTCTGTCGCGGCCACTAGGCTCGAGCATTCAGTAATATATGGCAGTTAGTGGTTTCTCTAATAGACACGATCGCTCGACTAAAAATTTGTAACATGTGAACTTGTCCATTGGTATTCAACAACGAAATTGGCCGAGATGTGGGCATCGGTGTGTATCAAGAGTTGCCAAGATTCCAAGAGCGACTTCGGTTGGCTTTGTTGAACATCTCAGAATAATTTGAAACGATACTAATCGTCAAGCTGACGGATCTACATTTACTACCGCGAGCCCTGTCCTAAGCCCCTGATGAAGGTTGATGCGGATTTTCCACCAAGTCCGGACCACCCTATCCTGACAGTCATTCTCAGGTCTGCGAGAAAAGGATCGACCGCACTGCGCTTGAGCACTCAAGCTGAGAATGTAAGCTCGACCAGCATCCGAGCACAGTGCACTTGTTGGGCTGGCATGCGATTTCTCAGAGCAAAGGGGCTAATAGGGTTCGGCATTTAATTGTCAATTCGACAACTGCATCTACGTGCAGATTGCAGAACAGGTGATCACTGTGGTCTGTTTTCTCCCATATCCGAAATCAGTCATCGAAACGACAGGTTCAACAAAACCTGCCGGGCCAAAGACGCCTCCACTGAGGCGAAGCCCGACCGCCCAACAAAGGCTCTACGTTCGCTACGAAAGGTCGAAGTAATTCATTGTCAGTGGATACACATCTAGTCTTGCTCTCGTTTTCGTTGAAAGACCTTGTCGGTTGCTTGATGCTCGATTTGACACAAGCGGGCGCTATGATATATAAGATTACTTCTACTTTAATTCAATCATTTGGCTCGCCTCCTTCTTTTGAAGGCAGATTGCTGCTTGTCTACACAAACTTTGCAAAACCAAGATTCGTCCTCTTTTGGCTCATCCAACAAATTCACGCATTTTCCATGGAACCATTTAGCACAAAATGGATCGTCACATTGAATCATTAGCGTTCCATCATCGGGTAGATTGCACTCAGGGCAGAGATCGTCTTGTGAGGTTCCTGCAACTACTTTTGGAGGTGCAGGTTGGATGGATGGTGGTGGAGTTTTAATCGCCAGTTCTGGAGTTTTAGTCTTGGTCATCTCCATGGGAGTTGGCGGTCGAGCTTTCATAGCCTTTGCTTTGTCTCGACAGATATCGCACTCCCAATTCTCGTGATCTTCTGGTGGTTTCGACAAGCCTGTACATCCTAGATGATACCACTCTTGACACGTATCACACTGAACCATCAAGTCACCATCGTCAGGTCCCCCACAGGCTGGGCAGAACCATTCCTTCTCTTCGGAAGCTGTCACAGTTTCTGTGACGATAGCAAATTGATTTGCCGTTTTCTTCTTCTTTTTCGTTTTAGGCTGCTTAGCTGGCGCAGGTGAAGGCACAGGTAGTGGTGCAGGTGATGGTGCGGGTGGAATTTGGATAGGTGGTGGCGGTAGCGGTGGTGGTGGGGGCGATGGTGATGGGGCATTCTCGACGACCAGCGGCAAATCATCCTTCTTTTCAAATATTGTTAAGAAAGATGGAGGCTCAGCAATTGATGGGTCCAGAGGAGTCACTTGAGGAGCTGTTTTCTGTTTCTTTCGACCGCCAGATTTGCTTTTTGCTGTTTCTTTGCTACCAATAGGACTAACGGTTTTATCCTCCGGAGATGGCAACTCACTCGAGGCGCGCTTCTTTCTCTTATTCTTGGTCTCTTTGACACGATCCGGTGTTGATGGATTTTCCAGTTTTATCTGGCTGGCTTCCTGAATCGTCTCCTCTATGGGATAGAAGGATGGCGGCTCAGCAATTGCTGGATCAAGCGGTGTAACGGTCGACTTTTGCTTCTTAACAATTCCTGCCTTTCGACCTTTGAGTTTTCCCTTCTCCTTGGATTTGGCCTTATCTTTAGGTCTGTCCTTAAGTTTTTGGTTGTCTTTTCCCTTGATTTTGTCCTTACTTTTTCCTCTGCTCTTGCCCTTGATCTTACCCTTATCTTTCTCGATTTCCTTAGATTTAATAGCCTCTTGTTTACTTCCATCATCGATGGCATCATCATCATCTTCCACGGTGGGCTCATCTGTGATGAATTCTTTAGATAACTTCTTTTTCCTTTTCCCTTTAGTCTGCTTAACAGGTGATATTAGTGCACTAGAGTCTGTTTCATTTTGTTCGACTGTTTCCTTTTTCTTTTTCTTTTTGTCTGATTTTTCCTCGTCTTTGCTAGTGGAAGGAACTGGCTCAGGTGGGATCGGTGCGCTAATTTTAAGTTTTGTATTGTTCACAACTAAGATTCTACCACTCAATCTAATCTTCTTGTCCGCAACCACTGGTTCAGAAACAGAAAATTTGTTCGCTATCTCCATGTAAGTATCTTTTAGCAGGGGTTCACTAGATTTTTCCTCCTCCTCTTCGCCATTCTCGCTCAAAGCCTTGTTTTCTTCATCGTGATCTTCCAAGTGACTGTTTTTTTCTGCCTCCAGGAGATCGTCAACGAGTAGATGCCTCTGGATTCTATTAGAGGGTACCTGTGTTTCCGGACTAATATCTACATCCAGAGGTAACTTGACGGTTTCCATGTGCTCTTGGAGCTCGGGTATTGATATGTTAACGAAGTCATAGGCTTGAATCAAGTCCAATATCGTGGGCTCAACTCGTCGGTTATTGTTGGCAGCATCTTTACAATGACGCGCTAAGTGATGTAGAGTTCTTCTATAGATGTCCACCAAGATGTTTGAGGAATCTTGGGTGATTGCATGGTAGCCTACATGGTGACATATTTGAGCGACCTTAGCTTTAAGAACTGCCTCTTCGGTAGAGATCTGGTGCATCTGCTTGCTCGTATCCATTGATTCGCTATTCGAAACGCGGGAGGTAGTTCGTTGGGGAAACAATACTGATGGAGGACATCGACATGCTTATATCGGCGTGATGGTTATGTGCATGGTGACAAAATAAAATAAGTGATAGGAAAGAGGGAGAAAGGTTCATTTCTATCAGATTATCAGACAAGATTTGCAGAAATAGTGATGGTATTTGTCTGATGCGAGTGCGGCCACACGCGCAGAGAGCGACACGGTGCATAGGCTGCAGCCAAATTTGGCGCACAATGTGAAGGTGGACATTGGGATTCCAACGGGTTCCTGATCCATGATTGGCCCTAGCTGTTTCCAGTTCATCACAAGTCATATTGATACACAAGAGGCACCTTGTGGAACATGGCTCAGGCAAAATCCAGAACTCTCCTATCAATATTCCTGGTCTTAAGTTCAATCACATCCTTGTGTCGCTCAGACGATTGCCAGCATGAACTTGTCGAGAGCATGCCAGAAAAGTTGGATTTCAACTCATCCCTCAGCTTTAAACTGAGGCCAACCCATGAGACCCTTCTTGATTTGATTGCGAACTCCAAAAGCACCCTTAAAATCGCATCCTTCTACTGGATACTAACTGCAGACCCCGAATTTGCTCAGCATCCATCAGCCCTTCCTGGTAGGGAGCTGATGGATGCTATAACCGCAGCAGTCAGCCGGGGTGTCAAATTGCAAGTGGTTCTCGATGGATCAAGCTCCTCAGCAAGCAGCAAGGCTGATGTTGACAAACTCAAGGAGATGGGAGTTGTCAAGTTTTTGAATATGACTAAGTTGCTTAAATCTGGGGTCATGCATACAAAGTTTCTCATCGCCGATGACGAAAACTTTTATCTTGGTTCATCAAACTTCGATTGGAGGTCTTACACTCAGATCAAGGAGATCGGCATCAGCTTTCGGAAGTGCAAAGTTCTAGCTGAGGATCTCGAAAAAATCTTTCAAACATACGTCTTAATGTCCGACACAAACGAAGTTCCAGAGACATTGCCAGAGAGCTTGGGCACTAAAATCAATATTGACCACCCGTTAAGTCTCAAGTTGGACAACTTGGATGCCAGCGTTTTTCTTGCCGGAGCTCCTCCTGCTTTCAATGGCCTGAAGAATTGGACCGGAAGGACCGACGACATTGACGGTTTATTGCACATAATAAACAAAGCTCGTCGTCGCATTGACATATCAGTGATGAACTATAGCCCAAGGACTGAGTTCATATGGCCGAAAAAGTTTTGGCCTAGGATAGATGACGCCCTACGTCGCGCTGCATCTGAGCGACGCGTCAAGGTTAGACTGCTCTTCTCTGATTGGTCTCATAAGAAACCAGAGGAGCTAATGTGGTACAAGTCGCTGAATGCCATTCAATCACCGACCCTTAAAGGTGGAGGAATTCATGTGAGAATGTTCAAGGTACCAATCGCTGACGATTTTGAGAGGAGCATACCGTTTGCGCGTGTCAAACATGACAAATACCTTGTTTCCGACAATGGCCTCTACATTGGCACCTCTAATTGGTCGCCAGACTATTTCATCAACACTTGTGGGGTGAGCATCGTGATACAGCCAAACTCGAAAATTGAGAAGGGCTCCATAATTCAGAAGATGAGTGATCTTTTCGATCGTGACTTTTCATCCGAACATTCTGAGGAATTGGAATGATCTTCGTAGTTCGGACGCAAATTGTTATCACACGATCAAACTAAACTATGTGCTCAAACCCTTTCTCCATAAATCAATCTAATGAATGCCAGCTCAGTAATTTAGCACCCTACATCATCGCCATGGTTACCATGAGTTCCCTAGCCAGCGCAGGTCTCGAAACTCGTGATTGTCCTCTATGATCCAATATCAATTTTAAGGCTTTCTAAAGCGTCTCCAATGGAATAGACAACAATATGTCGTCCTTACTGGACAGAATATACTCACAATTTCGTGATAAGCGGGCCCCTCTCAGTATTATGATCGTTGGCCTAGACAACAGCGGAAAGACAAGCATACTCAATCATATAGCCACCCACAATTGTGGCGGTGAATCGAGAACAAACCCAAAAATTGCTCGAGAACGGTCAAGTACACCAGTGGGTGATGCTAAAAAATCCACGGACTCAGAGGATCTTTCACGACAATTGGATCGCTCTGGCAGCGGAAGCAACGTGATGCCTACTGTTGGATACAACTACGAACGTGTTAGATTTAAGGGCTTAGCATTCACGGTCTTGGATTTTTCCGGTCACAGCCGGTACAGAAACTTATGGCAGGAGTTCTACAACGGAATCGATGGAATAGTGTTTGTCATCGATTCAAGTGACCTAATTAGACTGGTGGTTGTTCGTGATGAGCTTGAAACTATGTTAAGTCATCCATACTTTGCCACTCTGACAGACTCTCGAGATAAAACCTGTGAAAGTATGTCGGCCAATCCAATATCCACTCCGATAGCTGCACAAAAGCAACTGAAAATCCGTCAAGGCAAACTGATCCAAGCACCGTTAGATGTTAAAGTGAGAAGCGTTCCAAAGAGTCAATTCAGTCTCTATCATGGAGGTCTTAGGGAGGCAGCTCCAAGAAGGAGGTCGAGAGTGCCTATCTTGTTTCTCGCAAATAAAGCCGACTTGGCCAATTCGGCCGACACAAGGGTGATTTCTGAGGCTTTGAACTTGATCAAGCTGCCGAGCAATCGGCACCCGTGGACTATACAAGCGACAAGTGTTAAACTCAACGAAGGTATAATTGAGGGATTCAACTGGCTCGCTGGCCAGTTGTTGCTCTCTTGATTTGACAAAAGGGCTGGTTGGTTGGCAGCAGAGAGAATGTCAAATCTTACGAGGTTTACATGGACGCAACGGGCAAATCTATCATTAGCTCGCGGCGGTTAAATGAATTGAGTCACAGCACGTCGTCCTTGCAAAACCTTCCGTCTTGGTCAGGCTGAGAGGGGCTCTCTATATTGTTGGGCAAGGTGAGCAAGCGCGAGCGCAATACCTCGAATCGTGAGCAATGGTCGGGTACGTGTGTTGTTACGACTGAAGAGAAAGTGGTAGTTGCTTGATAAATAACTCGTTCGCAACTAGAAATTGTTCGACTAGAGGCAGACATAACAGGAGAAATAATTTGTGGTTTAGTGTGGAGCCGCCTCACGTCTTGCCAGACCAGACTAGAAAATCTCGACGCTGCCTATGCGATTGTCAAGCGGTTTTTGTCTGAGTCTGAGTAAACGTGAAAGTCTACGAAATTCAAAATCAAAATGAATACAAACCTCGTTTTTTGGCAAGACACGCATATTGGGACAGAAACCAGCTGGCTCAGGCGGATAAGTTAGGCTAGCTTTTGGTCTTGGTGGGCCAACATAAGAGATCGTGTGTTTGTTCAAGAAAATTGCCTAACTTGATCCAGGTTTGTACTGGATGGAGGCAATACAAACCAGGAGCAACCTGTCATGAGGGTTCGCGTATTTGGACTCGTTGCAAGCATAAACTGTTATTAGTCTGTCTGTCTGTCTATAGTTGATTTTGCCTGAACCTCTACATGGTTTGCTTGTGCCATTCAATCAGATCCTTTATATGCGGAACACAAGCTAAACAGTTCAAGCTAGTGCTAAATACAAATTTAGGCTGACGTTGGGTATGAGACTAATATCCCGGCCAAAACCTCGATCTGGGACTGTTTCGAGTGCGCATTTTGGGTAACCATATTGAGAGGGTGCTTTTGCACGATAAGTTGCGTATGAGGGAGAGAGAAGTGAAAGCATTAAATGTACATGTGCGGTTCGAAAGCTCACTTGTTGCATCCCTCCGATCGGCATGAAGTGGGTGTTTGTGCACTAATTTTAGCATCAAACCCATACTCAGGCCGTAAAATCGTACACCACCGACTAGCTAGCAGGTTGGCGACTACCGGGTAGCCGGAACGGCACGCGCGACCTACGTGGTGCCACTAGATAACCGGTATGGCACTTCCATCACGCCACTCACAAACGGCTTTACATTTTCTCCCCATAGAAACTCTCTCTCTCTCTCTCT